>ERZ890510.1464-NODE-1464-length-15288-cov-6.659621_pt1 | contig 15288 bp, 14 predicted proteins | sample MGYA00521265_ERZ890510 | MGnify/ENA primary metagenome ERZ890510 (study PRJEB32303, sample SAMEA104408624) | aquatic metagenome | biome: Brackish water; feature: Chemocline; material: water | place: Baltic Sea | collected 2014-10-26T21:54:00 | depth 110 m ...
GACGCGGGGCGTTTGCGGCTGGGCCGCGCCGACGCGATAATGCCGCCGCAACAATCTAAGAAGGTGTTCTTTTGAAATCCATTCGTCTTCATGAATTTGGTGGTCCGGAAGTCCTCAAGCTTGACGACGTGGACGACCCGAAACCCGGTACGGGTCAAGCGTTGGTTCGCGTGTACGCGGCGGGTGTGAACCCGACCGACGTTACGAGTCGTCGGGGTGCGGCGCAGGGTGCGCCCAAATTGCCCATGAGCCTGGGCCGTGACGCGTCCGGCGTCGTTGAGGCGATCGGCAGTGGCGTGAAGACCGTGAAGTCGGGCGATAAAGTCATCGTTCGCGGTGGCTCTGCCAACTACTCAGAGTTGGTCGCCGTCTCGGAAGACGACCTCTACCCGGTGCCAGACGGCGTGGGGCCAGTCGACGCTGCGTCGATCGGCGTGACGTACAGCACGGCTTGGGACGCGGTTGTGAACAAGGCGCAGGCTGGAACCGGCAATTGGGTGCTCGTACAGGGAGCATCAGGCGGGGTTGGCATCGCTGCTGTGCAGATCGCGAAGGCCATGGGCGCTCGTGTGATCGGTACGGCGAGCACCGAGGAGAAGCGGGCGTGGGTGATCGCCCAGGGCGCCGATCACATGGTGGACTACACGCAGGCCGACTGGCCGGAGCAGGTCAAGGCGTTGACTGGCGGCAAGGGCGTGGACGCAGTTATCGACGGTGTCGGTGGGGAGTCGTTCATACGGGCGTTCGAGGCCGTAGCGCCTGGCGCCAACATCTGCGTTTTCGGCGCGTCTGGTGGGCGTGAGGTTAACTTCAACCTGACGAGCCTTTTCCGGAACCGCGTCCACGTGCATGGTTGCGGTGGCACGGGCTGCACCCGCGCGGATTTCGAGAAGATGCTCGGCCTGTTCTCGACGGGCAAGCTCAAGGCTACTGTTGAGACCGTTCTGCCGTTGGCGGAAGCTGCGCAGGCGCACCAGATGATCGAGGACCGCACGGTCATCGGCAAGATCGTTCTCAAGGTCAGTTAGGAAAACAATGGCAAGCCAGCACGATAAGCATGACTCTCACGCGAGCGGACATGGCCACGGTGACTCTCACGGGCACGGCCATGGGCATGAGCACGGCTTCAACGCCGATAGTCTCCGCAACAACGATCTGCTGTACGCGGACGTGTACCGCCAGGCTATCGACTGGCTTGATATTCCCGCCAACGGAAGCGTGATGGAGGCTGGATGTGGCGCCGGTGGGTTCACGCAACTGCTGGTCGACTCTATCGCTCCCGCAGGTGGGATGGTCACGGCCTTCGACGAGAGCGCAGAGATGATCGCGGCCACCCGCGAGTTGATCGAGCGCGGGGCTCACGCTGCGTCAGTCACCTACCAGCAGGGGGATATCGGCGCGTTGCCGTTCGAGCCCGGCTCGTTCGACCTGGTGTGGTCGAGCCGGACCATCCACCACCTGGCGGATCAACTTGCGGCGGTGAAAGGACTGGCTGGCACGTTGCGCCCCGGTGGCAAGCTGGCACTACGTGAGGGCAGCATCCGCACGCGGTTCTTGCCGGACGACATCGGGTTGGGCGCGCCAGGCTTGGAGGATCGACTCGACGTGGCCTTCCACCGCTGGTTCTCGTCCAACGTACGTGAGGGTGGCGTGCGGTACCCGTACGGGTGGACGCACATGCTGGCGGAGGCGGGACTTACCGACGTGACCGCGCGTACGTTCATGCTGGAGGCGCTGCCGCCATTCACTGACGTGCAGATCTCCTACATGGGTCGGCATCTGCGTCGCTGGGTCGAGAACGATGATCGCAAGGCTTACCTGGATGCTGGTGATGCCGACATCCTGACTGAGCTGACCACGCCCGCCAGCGAGCACTACGCGTTCAAACGTCCCGATCTATACCTCCACGAGATGGTGACCATCTTCGTGGGGACCGCTACCTAACCCAGCAGCCGCAGGAGGCTCCCGATGGCAAGCGCATACGTAACTCTGGATGTTGACGGTTCCCAGATGAAGACTTGGGTCGCGGTTCCTGACGGGCCTGGGCCGTTCCCGGGGGTGGTCGTGGCACAGCACGCGGGAGGCATGGACACGTTCATCCGCAGCGTCTGCGATCGTTTGGCCGAGGCCGGGTTCGCTGCCGCCGCGCCGGACATGTACCACCGCCAGGACGGGATGACGTTCGAGGAACTCGACGCGATGCCGCAGGATGACCCTGAGCGTTGGCCGTCCATGATGGCGAAGACCGGCCAAACGAACGATAGCGACATCGAGCAGGACGTACGCGCATCGATGGCCCACCTCAGTTCGTTGGCGCAGGTGGGGTCATCCCCGATCGGCATCACGGGGTTCTGCGGCGGTGGTCGGGTGTCGTATCTGATGGCGGCGCGCATCGCTGAACTGTCGTCAGCCGTGGTATTCCACGGTGGCTTCATCACGATGGCGCGCGAGGATCGGCCCGCAGCGCTGGACGCCACTCCGCAGATCTCGTGTCCTGTTGCTGGCTTCTTCGGACTGGACGACCAGAACCCGTCGCCGGAACACGTAGCGGAAATCGCTGCGGAGATGGACAAGCACGGGAAGTCCCACGAGTTCCACTCGTACGAGGGCACGGCACACAGTTTCTTGGATCACACGAATCCGAAGGCGCACCGGCCGGACTCGGCTGCCGACGCTTGGGAAAAAGCGGTCGCGTTCTTCAACAAGACGCTTCGCGCATAACGTCTGACAACAACACACCTGGAGAGCACTAACATGCCCGGATCGCTAGTCACGCTGACGGTAGACGAATCACCGATGCAAACCTACGTGGCAGTCCCCGAGGGGGATGGCCCGTTCCCTGGGGTTGCCGTGGCTCAGCATCGGCTGGGCATCGATGTCTTCATGCGTAACATCTGCGACCGGCTGGCGGAAGCCGGGTACGTCGCGGCCGCACCGGACATCTATCACCGTGGGTGGTCGCTGGAGCAGTTCGCTGAGATCACGGCGATGCCCCGGGGCGATGAGCGCGCCGAGGCGGTGTTGCCGTCACTGTCCGCTGCGCTCACCGAGCCGGAGGTCGTGCGGGACATGAACGCGACGTTCACCCACCTCAAGGAGCATCCGGCTGTGGATCGGGCAAGACTCGGTGTGCTGGGGTTCTGCATGGGTGGGCGTATCTCATACTTGATGGCCACGCGGAACGCTTCGTTGAAGGCGACAGGTTGTTTCTATCCGGGGGGTATCTTCAGTTCACGTGGTGGTGGCCCTTCGGCCTTCGCGGCGTCGGATCGCATCGAGAGTCCGATCATCGCGGTCACCGGTGCGGATGACGAGAACCCGTCGCCTGCTGATATGGAGCGCGTCGACAAGGAACTGACACGCCTCAAGGTTGAGCACGAGTTCCACTTGTACGATGGCATGTCCCACGCGTTCATGGATCCGACCAATCCGCGCGCATACAGCGATGATGTGGTCAACGACGCGTGGTCCAAGCTGATCGCGTTCTACGACACGAAGTTGAAGGGGAACTGATGCAAACCGGGTGGCTCCGACTCGAAGTCAACGACCGTTACATGCCCGCGTACCTGGCTGCTCCCGACGGCGATGGGCCTTTCCCTGGGGTCGTGGTGGCGATGCACATATTCGGCTTGGATCGCTTCGTTCGCGGCAAGTGCGAGGAGTTGGCGGAATCGGGTTTCGTGGCGGTGGCGCCGTATCTGTTCCATCGCACCAACGTGACGCACAAAGATCTTGGAGACTTCGAATACGCGGACACCACGCGGTGGGAGCGGGTGCCCGCGCTCAAGGCGACGCTGGCCGATAACCAGATCATCGAGGACATGACTGAGGCGGCGAAGTGCCTGCGAGCACTCGATGTCGTTGGCCCCAAGTTGGGCGTGACGGGCTTCTGCATAGGCGGCCGCATCGCGTACTTGATGGCGACGCGCACCGACGAATTCGACGCTTGCGTGGATTTCTACGGTGGCGAGATCGAGCAGGCGTGGGGCGACGCGCCGTCGCCACTGTCCAAGACGGCCGACCTGGACTGCCCGCTCGCGGGTTATTTCGGCAACGACGACTACAACCCGACCCCCGCCGCCGTGGACGCTCTCGAAGCGGAGCTCAAGAAACATGACAAGCGCTACGAGTTCACCCGCTACGACGACACGAACCACGCGTTCAACGATCCGTTCAATCCCGGTCGCTGGCGTGAGCACGCGGGCACGGATTCCCTCGCCAAGATGATCGAGTTTTTCCACCGCGAGCTCGCGTTCAAGCGATAAGTTCGAAGGTCACCATCTTCGAGGGCGAGCGACAGGGCTCGCCCTGTACCCATATGCTGCCGCTCGGCAGGGCGCTGGGTGGCAAGAGCCGCTGGGCGCGATCCATTGGCGTAGGCATAAATATGACATCAGATTGTGGCGTGTACGCTGTCGGGCGGACTACACTGTTGCCTAGACGACTTCCGGTGACACGACGCGCGGCGGGCTGGCCGAGGCCGAGGCAAATGAACGGAAATGGATGAGATTTGTCACTAGAGAGCCACGCGGCTCACCGGGCTAGCGCCATTCGTAAATGTTACAAAATGCAACAGAATGCAACACATCAAGACGGAGCCCGGATGAGCATCCCGATTCCGTCACTTGAGTGGTGCCACTGAGGTTCTCCCTGCAAGAGCAGTCGATGAATCGGGGGGCCTAGGCGGGGCAGTAGAAATTTCGCTGGGCACTCGGACGTGTATCCTGTCGGCAACGATTATTCAGTGAGGCAGAACGTATGACCCAGAATGAAGACAAGGTCGCTCGAGGGAGCGGCGACGGCAAATTCGTATACGACCGCTGGATGGAGGCGCAAGGCGTTCCCATCCACCGCGGCTATTTCATCGAGGACCTGCGAACGGTCGACGTTGGCCCGTGGGCCGAGCGCGAGTGCAACGCGGCGTTCATCCAGCTTGAGGGCATGGAGGGCGTAGCCGAGGCTCGCATCAGCGAGCTTCCTGGTGGCACGACAGTACCGCCCATGAAATTCGCGCTGGACGAGGTGGTCTACACGCTGGCCGGTAGCGGCATCTGCACGGTTTGGGCGGAAGGCGTTTCGAAGCACAGCTTCGAGTTCGGTCCGCGCAGCCTGTTCCTGATCCCGCGTGGCGCCACGCGCCAGTTCGCCAACGCTCGTGGTGACCAGCCGCTGCGCTTGCTGCACAACAGCTACCTGCCGGTGGCGATGAGCTTGGAGCCGGATCCAGAGTTCTACTTCAGCAACCCTTACGGGCACCCTGAGTTGCTTCAGCCCAAAGAGGGAGAGCTTTACGCGGTTGCATCCCGAGCCTCCGGTATGGGGCGTGGGGCGACCTGGTACGGCAACTTCTTCACGGATATGGGCGCATGGGAGGACCTGGTTCCTCACCGCCAGCGTGGAGGAGGTGGTCACGTCGTTGACGTGTCATTCCCGCACTCGCAGATGGGCGGGCACATGTCCGTTTTCCCGCCGGGCACCTACAAGAAGGGCCACCGCCATGGTCCGGGACGCGTCATCGTGATCCCGGCGGGTGAGGGCTACTCGATCATGTGGCCTGAGGGCGGCGAGAAGGTTATCGCTCCCTGGCACGAGGGCAGCATGTTCACGCCTCCCGACCGCTGGTTCCACCAGCACTTCAACACCAGCGTCACGCCTGCTCGCTACTTGGCGCTTGCGCCGCTGCCGCAGTTCAACGGGCACAGTGAGAAGGTGGAGGATCGCGCTCGCGACCAGATCGAGTACCCCCGCGAGGAGGCCTGGATCCGCGAGATGTTCGTGGAAGAGTTGGGCAAGAAGGGACTAGATATCCTGATGCCCGAAGAGGCCTACACGAACCCCGACTACACGTGGGGGTACACGGCTGGCCAGGAGAAGGGCGCCGTCCTCGGCGCGGCCTCAGGCGACCGCTAGGCGGTCTAGGCCACCGCAGGGCCGTAAACTGCCGTTCGACAGCAGAGCCCGTTTCGCGAAAGCGACGGGCTCTGCTTTTTTCCACGGACAGGAGAGGATATGCGTTACCTGGAGGTCGGTGGGCGGCAAGTGTCGGTGGTGGGGTTGGGGACATGGCAGTTCGGGTCAAAGGGCTGGGGATGGGACCGCGATTTCGGCCCGGCAGATGCCGAAGCGATAGTGAAGCGGGCGCTCGAACTGGGTATCACGCTGTTCGACACGGCCGAGATCTACGGTGGAGGTCGCTCTGAGCGCATCCTCGGCATCGCCCTGGCGGAGCGCCGCTCTGAGGCGTATGTGGCCACCAAGCTGTGGCCGACCCACACACTGCGTCGTCAGGTCATCCCTGCACTACGGCGATCGCTGAGCCGACTGGGTGTGGAGCGCGCAGATCTCTACCAACTCCACTGGCCAAACCCTCTGGTGCCGCTATCGTGGACGATGGCCGGGATGCGGGACGCGCGAGCCGCAGGGCTCGTCGATGACGTTGGAGTCAGCAATTTCGGCCTGGCACGCTGGCGACGGGCTGACGCTGCACTGGGCTCACCGGTCATCTCCAACCAGGTGCGCTACAACCTCGTGCAGCGCACGGCTGAGAGGGAGTTGATCCCCTTCGCGCAGGCGGAGGATAGGCTGATCTTGGCGTACAGTCCGTTGGCGCAGGGGCTGCTGTCAGGGCACTACACGCCGGACCGTCGGCCAGGGGGATACCGGCGTGCGAACAAGCTGTTCGTGGCGGAGAACATCCGCCGAGTCCAACCGGTGCTGGCGGTGCTGCGAGAGGTGGCGGACGCACACCGCGTGACATCCGCGCAGGTGGCGCTGGCGTGGACAGTCAGGCAGCCGCGTGTCGCGGCTATCCCTGGCGCGAAGAGCGTGCGGCAGGTGGAAGAGAACGCTGAAGCTTCGGACATCGACCTGACGGCTCAGGAAGTCGACGCGTTGGACGAGGCTGCGACCGCGTTCAAGCCGGTCAGCCGCGTTAAGGGGCTCGGGGAACTGGTGAAGCAGATCGTTACGAGGTGAGCTAGCGGTCGAGCCCCCGCTCACGGACGCGGAGCGGCTCGATGCGGATGACCATGCGGGTCTCGCCGTCGCGGAATCCTTGGTAATCAGGGTTGCCGGTGTACTTGAGGGAAAGGCGGTTGATCTGGTCGACGGCGCCATCGACCGTGATCTCGGTGACGCGCCCACGGACGAACATGTTGCGGCGGGTGTTCTCGCCCATGATGGACAGACCGACACGGCCGTCGCGCATGAGGTTCTGCGTTTTGAGGCGGGGCTCGGCGGAGTTGATGAGGATGTCGGTGCCGTCGGTTTCGACCCACACGGGCGTCACCTGGGGCGAACCGTCTTTCATCAAGGTCGCGACGTGCGCGAGAACTTTCTCTGCCAAGAACGCTTTGGCAAGCTCGCTCAGTTGTACTCCCATGTGGCCCCCTATAGTTGTTTGATCATCGGAACGTGGTCGATGCCCGCTTCTTGGAACGTTGGGCCAGAAACGGCGTAGCCGTTCTTGTCGTAGAGCTCCTGGACGTAGGTCTGGGCGTGGAGGGTGACCTCGGCGAATCCTCGCACTGCGGCCTCTGCTTCAAGCGCGGCCACGATCTGCGACCCGATGCCACGATGGCGGAAATCAGGTAGCACGGAGACCCGGCCTATCCGAGCGCCGTGGGGGTCGAACACGAGCCTACCGGTGCCGACGACTTCGCTAGCCACCTCTGCAAGCACGTGGGCCGAGGCGGCATCCGCCGCATCGTGTTCTAGGTCTGCGGGCACGCCTTGCTCCTCGACGAACACACGCCAGCGAACTGCGAGCGCGAGCGCGAAGTCGGCATCGCCGATGCCAGGGCGCACGTGGGCTTGACCTCCAGGCAGGTCGTTCGGAGATGGTGCCATGATGGGGATTATAATCCGCCGTATTCAAGCCTTGGAGCGTCCCATGAAGTTGAGCATCGACCGGATCCTAACCACCCATGTCGGTAGCCTCCCGCGAGATCCTGAAGTCGCGCATATCCTGCTAGCGCGAGAGCGTGGCGAGGAGTACGACAAGGGCCAACTCAACGTGGAGCTAACACGAGCCGTGAAGGAAATCGTCGCCAAACAGGTGGGGGCGGGGATCGACGTGGTGAGCGACGGTGAGATGGGCAAGCTGAGCTATTCGACGTACGTGACGGATAGGCTTACCGGATTCGGTGGCACGACCGAGCGCAAGCCGAACCTGGACGTGGCGCCGTACCCGGAGTTTCGCGAGAAGATGGCCCGGATGACGGGCAATCAGCCTATCTCGCGCTCAGCGTGCATCGGCCCCATCGAGATCAAGGATCGTGAGCTGCTCAAGAACGACTTGGAGCACTTCGTTGCTGCGCGGGAGGCTAGCCACCCTGTTGAGGCGTTCATGACGGCGGCGTCGCCAGGAGTTATCTCCGTGTTCCAGCCGAACCAGTACTACCCGACGCACGAGGCGTACATAGAGCGGCTCGCTGAGGTGATGAAGGAGGAGTACGAGGCGATCGCTGTGGCGGGCTTCCTCCTGCAGATCGATTGCCCTGATCTGGCGATGGCCCGCCACACCGCGTTTCAGGACCTCACGGAGGAGGAGTTCTTGAAGCGCGCAGAGATGCAGGTTGAGGCGCTGAACTTCGCGCTAACGAACGTGCCCGCTGAGTCCGTGCGGATGCACGTTTGCTGGGGGAACTACGAAGGTCCCCACGACCACGACATCCCGGTCGAGAAGATCATGCCCATCTTGCTCAAGGCGAAGCCGCAGGCCTACCAGTTCGAGGCGTCGAACTCACGGCACGCGCATGAGTGGAAGGCCTGGCGTGACGCGAAGCTGCCGGACGACAAGGTGCTGATTCCGGGCGTGCTCGACTCGACATCCAATTTCGTCGAGCACCCCGAGTTGGTTGCGCAGCGTATCGAGCAGTTCGCGGCCATCGTTGGGCGCGAACGGGTGATCGCGGGCAGCGACTGCGGTTTCGGCACGTTCGCTGGCTTCGGCAAGATGGATCCCGATATCGTATTCAAGAAGCTTGAAGCGGCAGTCCAGGGAGCCGAGATTGCCAGCGAGCGGCTCTGGGGCTAAATGCCTGCGGTCGGGTCCGCACCGCCAAGGATGGCGCTGATGTGGTCGCCTAGACGATCGCTGAGCCGTGGGCCCATGCGGGATACGATCCGGGCTGAAGCGAACGAGCCGAGCTTGCCGGACGTGGCGTTGTCCATGCCGTTGGCTAGGCCGTACAAGACGCCAGCCGCGTAGATGTCGCCAGCGCCTGTGGTATCGACGACGGGCACTGAGTAGCCGGGGACACGGGTGATCTCACCGTTGTCGTACACTAATGAACCGTCGCCGCCGCAGGTCATGAACACGCGCGGGGAATCCTGCCCAAGCATCTTGAGTGCTTCTTCGCGGTCCTGCACCCCGGCGTAGATCATGGCTTCGAATTGGTTGCAGAAGAGCAGGTCGACGTACTCTCGCGTGGCGTTTCTGAAGGGCTCGATGAAGTGCTCTGCCATGCCGGGGTCGGACAGCGTGAGGGACACGGTGACGCCTGCCTGCTTAGCGGCTTGCATGGCTGCGATGGCAGCCTTGGCCCCCGTGGGCGAACCGAATAGGTAGCCCTCGACGTACACAAATCGGCTGGCCGCGATGCGATCGGCGTCAACGTCGGGAACGTCGATCTCGGCGGCGGCGCCCAGCGACGTCTGCATGGTGCGTTCGCCATCTGGGGTAACAAGCACGAGGCAGGTGCCCGTGGGGGCTCCGTTGGCGGGCTCCACATCGAAGTCGACGCCGACTTCGGCCATGCTCTCTCGGTAGAGAGCGCCAGACATGTCATCGCCAATCTTGCCTGAGAAGAAAGCGCTCCCGCCGTATTGGGCGAGGCCAACCATGGTGTTGGCGGCTGACCCACCGGCCGCCCCGTGTTGCGCATAACCTGAGAGCCCTTCAAGGAGCGCCGCTTGGTCCTCCGCCGAAACAAGGGTCATGATTCCCTTTTGCAGGCCATGGGATGACAGAAGCAGGTCTTCGACCTGGACCTCTGTGTCGACGATTGCATTTCCGATCCCGAAAACGTCGTAGCGCTTTTGCACGTATCACCTATAGAGTCGATTGAATGGCGCAGCAGCGCGCGTGTCGGCTTGATGAGCCTGGAGAATGAACGTACACGGCGGCCTTCACGGAGTCAACGTGGGGCGTGCGGTTTCGTTGACTCGACCATAGGCGCCCGATAGACTTCAGCGGCCATGCACAGGGTGGGTACCCAGGTGCAAGAGCAGCGAACGACACACTCAAAAGTGTGAGCAAAGTAGGGTGGTGCATGTACGGCGAACGCCGGCCCGAGTTCGATCCAAATCAGGTGATGCAGAACCTGAGTAATAGTTGGAAACGGTTCACAAGCAAGCTGCCGGGTGGTGGTGGCACGTCGATCGGCATAATCGTGATCGCGATCGTCGTGGCAGGACTATGGCTAGCGAGCGGTGTGTACCAGGTTGCGCCGAACGAGAAGGCTGCGACGCAACTGTTCGGAGAGTTTCAGACGATTACAGAACCTGGCCTGAGGTGGTTCTGGCCTGCCCCCGTCGGCAGAGTGCAGAAGGTAAGCACGTCTGAAGTAAAGGTGATGGAGCTAGGGTTCAGGTCGCAAGCCAGCAGCTCCACCAGTGTCAGCCAATTGAGTGAAGCTTTGATGATCACCGGCGACCTCAACATCGTCGACATCAGACTGGCTGTTCAGTATAAAACGACGGGTATTAAAGAATTCCTTTTTACGGTCGACGACCCCGGTGATCCCGACCGAGGGAACCGAGAAGGTCTGCCGGATGGGCGCACATTGCGCGATGCGGCTGAAGCAGCGATTCGCCAAGTCATCGGTCAGCGCGGCATAGATGATGTGCTGACCGGTGAAAAAGAACAGGTTCAGATAGACACGCAGGTATTGCTGCAGGACTTTCTTGATGAGTATGGGACCGGCATCAGCATCCAGTCGGTTCAGCTTCAAGAAGTGTTCCCTCCTCAAGAAGTGCGCCCTGCATTCGACGATGTTGTTGCGGCCAAGCAGGAGAGGCAAACGCGAATCAACCAGGCTGAGGCGTACAAGCAAGATCGTGTCCCTCGCGCCAACGGTGCCGCGCAGACGACGATTCAAGCGGCCGAAGCGTTCAAGACGGCGCGTGTATCGCGTGCTCAGGGTGAAGCGGACCAGTTCACCACGATCCTTGAGCAGTACAACCTCTCTAAGGAAGTGACTCGTCAACGCCTCTTCCTAGAAGCGATGGAGGAGATTCTTCCAAACGTGACCTTGATTCTTATCGATGGAGAAGCCGGCAGCGGCGTTCTTCCATTCTTGCCTCTCTCTGGTGGCGTTCCAAGCGCCATCGGCGGCGGGCTGTAGGAGCTAATGATGATTGCGAAACTCCTACTATTGATCCTGGCTATCGGAGCCGTCGTGCTCTGGCAGTCCGCCTATAAAGTGGATCAGACCGAACTCGTTCTCGTGACGCAGTTCGGTGCTATCGAATCGACTGGGACCGAGCCTGGGCTCCAGTTCAAGACCCCGTTCGTCCAGCAGGTCACGCGGTTGGACAAGCGTGTCCTTCGCGTGGATGTTCCAGCTTCTGACTTCCAGGACAAGGGAAGCCGGATACTGAATATCGATGCTTATGTCCGATACAGAATCCGCGATACTGACAAGGGAATACGAGACTTCCGCGAATCGCTAATCACGGAATCGAATGCACAAGGGACAATCAGCCAAATCGTGGTAGCCGCGCTCCGCGAAGAGGTGGGGCAGCGTGAGCGTGAAGAGATCATCGGTGGTGAGATTATCCGGAACGAGGACGGGACGACGACTGTAAGGCCATTGTTCGGTTCTGACGGGACGACCCCAATCCGCGAAGAGTTAACCAGGCTGGTTAAGGACGCCGTTCAAATTCGAGTTGATGAGCAGAAGTTCGGAATTGAAATCATTGATGTCCGCATCAAGCGAGCGGATTTCCCCAACACGATCGTCGAGACGGTTTACGATTTGATGAGAAGTGAGCGCAGGATTCAAGCGGACAGGCTTCGGGCAGAGGGTGAGGAAGCGTTCCTCACCGTGACTGCAGATGTCGACCGCCAAGTCGAGCAGATTTCGGCTGAAGCGGATGAAGATGCTAACCGCCTACGCGGTGACGGTGAAGCGGAAGCTATCCGTATCCTGGCCGAAGCGCTGGAAGGTGATGCAGATCTGTTCGCGTTCCGACGGAGTTTGCAGGCGTACGCCACCATACTGGGTTCACAATCCACGTTGGTGTTGTCTGCAAACAGTCCGCTGTTCCAGTTCCTGCAGACGCCTGATGGTTTAGGCGAGTAGTTAGTCCGAAAACATTGGTGAACACAAGCAGGCCGCTAGCGGCCTGCTTGTTGGTTAACGCCTGATAAGATTGGTGCAATGGATCCAAACCGCATACGCAACTTCTGCATCATCGCTCACATTGACCACGGCAAGTCGACGCTCGCAGACCGGATGCTTGAGATGACAGGCACGGTTACCGCGCGAGAGATGCAGGAGCAGCTCCTCGATTCGCTGGATATCGAGCGTGAGCGCGGCATCACGATCAAAGCCCAAGCCGTCCGTATGCCGTTCACTCACACTGACGGCAGCGAATATGAGTTGAACCTCATCGACACGCCTGGCCACGTGGATTTCACCTATGAAGTGTCGCGAAGCCTGGCTGCGTGTGAAGGCGCGATCTTGATCGTGGACGCGACGCAGGGGATCCAGGCTCAGACATTGGCTAACGTGTACCTCGCTCTTGAACATGATCTGGAGATCATTCCTGTGGTGAACAAGATCGACCTGCCATCGGCAGACGTTCCGCGGGTCATCGGTGAGATGACGACGGCTTTCGGCTTCGGCGCGGACGAGGTGCTGGCGGTGTCAGCCAAGGACGGAAGCGGCGTTCAGGAGCTGTTGAACGCGGTCGTCGACCGCGTGCCTGCGCCTAAGGCCAATCGTGACCTTCCACTGCGGGCGCTGATCTTCGACTCGAAGTACGACACGTACAAGGGAGTGCTTGCGTACGTGCGTGTGATGGACGGGGCGGTGACTGCGAACGCTCGCATCAGGATGATGGCGACGGACACGCAGGCGGAGGTTCTGGAGGTTGGCGCGTTCAAGCCGACGATGATGAAGGTGCCTGGCCTGGAATCTGGCGAGGTGGGCTACATCGCGACGGGGTTGAAGAGCGTAGGCGAGTGTCGCGTTGGTGACACCATTACGCTCGCCCGCAATGGTGCGTCGGAACCACTGCCGGGTTACGGCGCGCAGAAGCCGATGGTATTCGCGGGCCTGTATCCCACCGATGGCGTCGATTTCCACGAACTCCGCGAGGCGCTTGATCGTTTGCAGATGAACGATGCCTCGTTGTCCTTTGAGCCTGAGAGCAGCCAGGCGTTGGGCCCTGGTTTCCGGTGTGGCTTCTTGGGGCTGTTGCACATGGAAATCGTGCAGGAACGCTTGGAGCGAGAGTACGACATGGACTTAGTGGTCACCGCGCCAAGCGTTGGCTATCGAGTGGTCATGAGCGATGGGTCTGTGGTCGAGATTTCGCGGCCCACGGATCTGCCGAGCCCCGGTGTGATCGACAAGATCGAGGAGCCGTGGCTTGAGGTGAGCGTACTCACTCCGTCGCGGTTCGTTGGCCCGATGATGGAGTTGATCAACGCGCGGCGCGGGGTATTCAAACGCAACGAGTATCTGGACGCGTCGGGTGCAAGGGCAGTCGGCTCAGAGTCGATGCCTTCGTCTGATCCACGCGTGGTAATCGAGGCCCAACTGCCGATGGCAGAGGTGCTGGTGGACTTCTACGACCAGATCAAAACCCGGAGCAAGGGGTATGCGTCGCTGGATTACACGTTCATCGGCTTCCACCCTGCGGCGTTGATTCGGCTGGACGTACTGGTCGCGGGTCAACTAGTGGATGCGTTGTCGCTGATCACGCACAAGGATCGAGCGTACTACCAGGGCAAGGCGCTGGTGGCGCAGCTGAGGAAGTTGATCCCGCGCCAGATGTTTGAGGTGCCGATCCAGGCTGCGATTGGTAGCAATATCGTTGCTCGGGAAACGGTTGCCGCCATGCGGAAGAACGTTCTGGCCAAGTGCTACGGGGGGGACATCTCCCGCAAGCGTAAGCTGCTGGAAAAGCAGGCTGAGGGCAAGAAGCGGATGAAGCGCATCGGGCGTGTCGAGGTTCCGCAGGAGGCGTTCCTGGCCATCCTCAAGATGGAACGCTGATCGATTACTGGCTCTGCCTGGAGTAGAGTTTCGTAGGTATCGTTAGACTGTTTCGCTGGAGGTTGCTGATGCAGCTCGGTTTCTTCAACATGCCCCTTCACCCGCCTGGATCCGACTTGGCGGTAACGCTCGAGGATGACCTGCAGCAGCTCGTTGAGCTCGATCGGCTTGGGTACACCGAGGCGTGGATCGGGGAGCACTTCACGACGGTGTGGGAGAACATCCCCGCGCCGGACCTGTTCATCGCACAGGCGCTGGGTGTCACCAAGCAGATCAAGCTGGGGACGGGCGTGACGAACATCCCGAACCACAATCCTTTCTATCTGGCGCATCGCATCGCGCAGTTGGATCAGATGTCCAAGGGACGACTCCTGTGGGGTATCGGTTCTGGTGGGTTCATCGGGGACTTCAAGGTGACGGGTATCGATCCGGCGTCCGGGGAGCAGCGGGAGATGACCCGCAAGGCGGTGGACCTGATCCTGGAGCTGTGGGCAGATCCGAAGCCGGGTGCGTACGACGAGCCGCGCTGGCATTTCAATGTCCCTGAGCCTGACGACTCTATCGGGCTGCGTGTGCACGTTAAGCCGTACCAGAAGCCGCACCCACCGATCGCGCTTGCGGGCATCTCCGTGAAGTCGGACACGCTGGAGTTCGCGGGGGAGCGTGGGTACATCCCGATGAGCATCAACTTCACGCCGACGCGGATCCTGAATAGCCACTGGGAATCGGTGAGCGAGGGGGCCGCGAAGACGGGCGTTGCAGCGGATCGCAGCCGATGGCGCATCGCGCGGGAGATCTTCGTGGCTGACTCGACGAAGGAGGCTCGCAAGATGGCGCTGGAGGGTGTGTTGGCGCGCGACTTCGAGCAGTACCTGGGGCCGTTGATCGGCAAGGGTAGGGGCATGGGAATCGTGAAGCAGGATCCCGATATGCCGGACTCTGACGTGACTACTGAATACATGATGGACAACATCTGGATCGTTGGCAGTCGCGAGGAGGTCGCCGAGAAGATCGGTGCGCTGAACGAGACGGTCGGCGGGTTCGGGGTGTTGTTGGC
>ERZ890510.1465-NODE-1465-length-15279-cov-6.173148_pt1 | contig 15279 bp, 13 predicted proteins | sample MGYA00521265_ERZ890510 | MGnify/ENA primary metagenome ERZ890510 (study PRJEB32303, sample SAMEA104408624) | aquatic metagenome | biome: Brackish water; feature: Chemocline; material: water | place: Baltic Sea | collected 2014-10-26T21:54:00 | depth 110 m ...
GGTCCGCCACGTGCGTGGTAACGACCGGATCGTCTGCGATGGCCTCGGTCGGCAGCGGCTCGGGTGTGAGCGCCGGGTCGACCAGGGCGCCGATGCGCATCGCCAGCGGAATCGACATGGTGCTGCGCGCGTTGGTGAGCACGATCACCGAAAGGTCTTGGTCCGGGAACCGCGTGTATTGGTTCACGAAGCCCTGCCACGACCCGCCGTGCTCGACAACCGGCTGTCCCGCGGCCTCGTTGAAGAACCACGCGAACCCATAGGGATGCGTGTTGCCGCTGTTGAGCACCATCGGGCTGAGGATCTGATCCCAGCTCTCGGGCGAGAGCACCGTCCGGGTTCTTACGGCCTCGTTCCAGGCGATCATGTCACGCAGGCTGAACAGCATGCTGCCGTCTGCAGTCGTGTTGGTCTGTTCGGCCACGTGCGACGCGTTTTGCAGCCCCCCGGGGCCAGGCATGTACCCGCGGGCCCGGTGCGGCACGATCTCGGTTGCCGTGTTGATCCGGATCGTGGGCATGCCCGCAGGGTCGAACACGCGCTCGCGCAGGAAGTCCCAGTACGGCACGCCCGTAACCCGGCTGATCATCACGCCGAGCATGGCATACCCGGTGTTCGAGTAGTTCCAGCGCGTCCCGGCCGGATACTCGAGCGTGAGGTCCGACGCCATGCGCACCAGGTCGTCTTCCGAGTAGTTCGTCGCGTAGTCGAACGAGGCGCTGGTGTAGTCGGGGATGCCCGAGGAATGCGTCAGCAGGTGGCGCACCGTGATGGGCTGCCACGACTCCGGAGCTTCCGGCAGGTGGGTGCGAATCGATTCATCGAGGTCGACCCGTCCATCCTCGACCAGGACCATCACGCCGGCTGCAGTGAATTGTTTGCCGACGGAGCCCGACTGGAACATGGTCTCCGGTGTCACGGCCGATCCGGTTTCGATATTCGCGAGTCCGAAGCCCTTCGACATCAGCACGTCACCGCCGTGTACCACAGCCACCGCCACCCCCGGCGTACGGGTCCGATCCATCGCCTCGCGCACGTCCGCCTCGATGCTCGCCACGGCGGTCGCGGGCGTGGCCGTCTTCTGAAGCTTCCACGGCACAGGACGAGAGCGAGGTGTCGGCCATACCTCGTCGAGCGTGAACCCGTCGTACAGCACGCCGCCGCGCATGACGCGGTCGATGTCCTGGGTGGCTTCGATGTCGGTGAGCGGGTCGCGGTTCAGCACGACCAGGTCGGCCAGCTTGCCCACCTCGATGCTCCCAAGGTCCGATTCGTGGCCAACGGCCTCGGCACCCATGATCGTCGCGACGCGTAGGATGTCGTGGTTGGACATGCCCCCTGCGGCGAGCAGCTTCATTTCCCAGTGGTTGGACAGGCCCTGCACCTCACCATGCCCACCCAGTGCGACGTTGCCACCCGCTGCCAGGATCGCGTCGGCGCCCTGAGCGACCTCGATGTTGCTGAAGTCCTCGGGCGCAAACCACAACTGCCGTGTCGAGCTTCGCTGGTACAGCTCACCTTCGGCATGCCACCGGGCCGCACGCGCATCCTCATGTGGTCGCTCTTCGGCGAGCAGACGGTAGATCGGCAACGCCGCCCCGAACGAGACGACCAGAGTCGGCGTGTACGTCACGCCCGTACGCGCGAAGAGTTGGACGATGTCGTCGTAGATCGGAGCGACCGGCACGGCATGTTCGTTCCCGCTGAACCCGTCGATGGCGTGCGTGAGGTCGGCTTTCGTGTCGGCCCCGCCCTCGGTGGTGGGCATCATGCCGAGTTCGCGCGATGCCTGAGCGACCCACGCGCGCTGCTGTCGGTCGCCCACCAGGTACGACTTCAAGACATGCGTGCCATACTCGTCCCGATAGCGGCTCAGCAACGCCAGAGTCTGTTCGTACGACTGCAGGTTCAGCATGCCGAACAGGCCTGGGCCGGTCGACACGACACGCGGCGCGGGCACGCCGTCGGCTTCGATCACGTCGGCCAGTTCGAACACGTCGAGCGGAGCCTGAGGATTGCGCACCGTCGTGATGCCGAACGCCAGGTTGGAAAACGCGAACGTACCCTCGGGCTCGAGCAGTTCACCACGCGCACCGAAATGGGCGTGCACGTCGATGAAGCCCGGCACGATGACGCGCCCCGAAAGGTCGATGACGCGGGCCTCATCGTCATGCGGCCGGGTACCTGTCGGTCCCACCCAGCTGATGCGCCCGTCGGTTACCACCACGTCACCCCGCTCGATCACCTCGTCGCCACGCATGGTGACGATCTTCGCGCCACTCAAGACGACGGAACCGGTCGCGGCGGCTCTCGGCACCTCGACGCCGAGCGGCATCGTCGTGGGCGGCGCGCCTCCGTCGGTTTCGGCGCGTCCAACCCGTGGTCCTTCGGTCCACAGCAATGCGGCACCGTCGGGCGTCCAAGCCACGCTCGTCGCACCGGCCGAAGTGAGCGGCGGACCCTCGGGCGCGATGGGCACCGGACCGGCCGCGACGGCAACCGGCATCTGCACACGCATGACGGCCGGGCCGGCGCGCACGGCGACAAATCGCCCGTCGGGGCTGATGCGCAGTTCGGCCGCGGGCGCACCGGACATGGTGGCGACACTTTCCGGTGGGCCACCCGCGAGCGGCATGCGGACCAGGCCAGCCGCTCCTGACGAGAGGTACACGGCGTCGGTCGCCGGCCCGAAGTGCGGAAACCTCAACCCGTTCGAAGGCGCGATCGTGCGGTGCGCACCGCCGTCGATCGGAATCGAGACGATGTCGGCCGAAGGTGGCACCGCGGTGCCCGGCCCGAGGGACGGCACCGAAGCCGCGGCGCCCAACGAGGCACGCAACGCGATCACCGCGTCGCCATCGGGGGTCCACACCGGGTCGGCCCACAACGCGGGGGCGTCCGACAGGCGCTCGGGCACCCCGCCCGCGGCGCTCGCCTTCCAGAGATGACCGCCTTCTTCCGTCCAGGTGACGTATGCGATCCATCGGCCGTCGGGCGACCAGGCCGGCATGAACTCGCGCGGCCGAGGCTCGTCCGTCAGGCGTCGGGGTGTGGAGCCCACCGCCTCGATGACCCAGATCCGAGCGAGCGACGAGAAAGCGAGGCGTCCGCTCGACGCGGCTGCGATCCCGTGTGCTCGTCGGGCACGCACCGGCCCGGTCTCAACCGGCCGGGGAAAGTCCAGGCGCTCGGCAACCTGCAAACGCACGGCCGCTTCGAACGGGACCGGTGTGACCTCGTCGGTGTTCAGGTCCAAGCGCTGGATGCGACCGCGAAGCTCCACGAGCAACGCGCTCCCGTCGGGCGTGAACGCGTAGTTCGGAAGCACGTCCCGCGTCGCACGACCCTCGAGTTGATGCCGTTGAATTGGATAGGCGATCCAGCGTTCCGTTCCCGCTGACAGGTCTTTTGCCTTGAGGCCCGTGCGGCCGTCGCGCATGGCTGCATAGACGAGTGTCCTGCCGTCCGGAGACACGCGCGGCTTCATCGCCTGGATGCCTTCCAACGGCACCGGCGTGCTGTGTCCCACCGCCGAGTCGTAACGCATCACCGCACTGCTGGCCCCGTTCCGGCTACCGTAGGGACGAGGCGTCACCGACGTGTAGTAGATGGACCCGTCGGGCGCGACCGACGCACCGTACGGACCCGGTGCCGGAGAGGACACGAGGGGTGCCGATGGGCCGTTCCCGTTCTCGACGAGCCGTGTCTCAGCTCCGTCCGCAACTTCGAACGCCCACAACTCGGCAACACGCTGAAACGCGCCCGTCACGACGGTCACGAACAGGGTTTCGCCGTCCACCGACCAATCCGGGGAGATGAACGTCGACCCGGTCCGGTCGCTGACGCGACGCGCGTCCGACCCGTCGGAGCGCGCTATCCAGAGGTTGTCGGCACCCGATTCGTCACTGATGAACGCGAGCCAAGCTCCGTCTGGCGAGTATCGGGGCTGCGACTGAAACGCGGTGCCGGTCAGCACGGGCCGTGCCGCGCCGCCGGCTATCGGCAGGGCGTAGATGTCCCCCAGCAGCTCGAACACGAGCCTGTCGCCACCAGGCGAGACATCGAGCGACAGCCACGTGCCCTCGGCCGTGGAGAAGGCCACCTCACGAGTTTGGGCGTCGGCCTCCGTCGGGCTAAGGAAGGCCGCGGTCGCGACCGCGACTAAAAGCGCTGCGCCGCGATGGGCCATGGTTTCGATTCCTTCGTGTGTGACGTGAGGCCAGGCGGCCTAGACGATCTCGGGGGGAGGTCTATTTAGCAACAGCGTCGCTGTCCAGCCCTGCCGGCAAGCCCGTCGCTGACAATGCCGTCTAACTGGTTGGATCTCCGAAGTGGTGCGCATAAAACCCTTATGGAGGTCCTTGGCTACCCTCCGGACTACAACCGTTCTATCGGACCAATCCGAGTTGGCTGGGGAACGCAGGAGGCGGACGCCGATTCGGTTGGGGGGGTGGCCCTCGGTTGGGGCACCCCGTGTCGCAATATGTTCAGCGGGGTCGATGCTCGCCACGTCCGTCCTTTCCGAACACCTCATCTGCCCCCCCCGCGGCCGGTGACCTACTGGCTTGGAGGGAGGAAGGGCAACCGTCGACACGCCCCATCCATGCGGATCTACTGCCCCGGCGAAGGTCAGTGATTTGGCGCCCGCCAGGGAATACTCACCAACCAGAAGCCGAAACAGATAGCTGATATGCTACGATTGTGATCCTCGATTTTTCGCCAAAATTGTGCGGGCAGGGCATCCTACGCCGGGTACCCCCTGTCTTCCGCCCTACCCCCCCATCCCCTCCCCCCCAGCGCCGCGCTCACGGGCCCGACGACGAAAGGGCGGCTGCGCGCCCACCTTGACCCGGCGAGCTAGGGCGAGAACTCGCGTGACTCCCTTCATAGTCACTTGGGCGCCAAGGGGATTCGAGCCGGGGACCCCCTGCTCCCAACCTGATGTGTCCGGCCAAGCGAATGATCGTCTCGTCTGGGCACTAGCCTCGACCGACACCCACGGGCACGCTGTTCAGGCTACGGGGGTAGCACAAATCCGAGCGGGGTCGTCCGGCCGGACGGTGTGGGTCAAAGGACGCCCCCCCAGGGAGTCCGCCCGTTTCTCGTGTGGATGGAGGCGAAATGCACGATCGACTCACCTCGAGCCGGGGCAACGATAGGCCGAATGTGCGGGTTGGCGGATCGACCCAAGGGACGCGCCGGTCGTGACTCGGCGGGCGACCCGGCTCGGCGTCATCGACGTCACGGGCTCCCGTTACGGCGAAATGGAGCATCCTGACCCCGGGGCCCCTCCGGGTCGATGGGCTGCCCGCTGGATCTTTTGTGAGGTCCTCCGAGAAGAGGCTCCCAGCGTCCTTCGTGAACTCCATGAGGCGGCAGGCCACCACTTGAAGGACCTCCTTCGGCGGGTGGCAGCCTCCGGCGACGACCCCTACCTCTACGCACTCAAGTGGAGCTCCGTCGGCGATGTTGACGACCGACTCCAGTTAGCCGAGAAGGCGAAACCCTCTAGGGACAGGAAGTGGCTCGTTGACCGCCTCACCAGCGAGGTGTCCCTTAGGGATGCGATTCTCGCGTGGGGGATCCGGTACAATCTCGCCGATCCCTGGATGTTTGACGTGGCTCTCCGTTCGCTGCACAGGTGGGTGCGCGTACCCGCCTTCTACGAATTCCAAGTCAGCTCCCAGGGTGTTTGGACGCCCAATTGGGCTCTGGAAGCATTTGGTTCAAGAGGGGTTGTCCCTGAGACATCCGATCCGCCCGGAATCTGGGTTCCCTTTGCAGAAACGCGTGGCGACTACGAAGAGCGCGTTCGCGGTTACATCGAAAGCGTAGCCACCGCCTACCGGGAAGCCGGCTGGACGGCCGCCCCCGAGAAGCGCACACCCGTGTCTACCGACGGAGAACGAAGGGTGGGTCCAGGCCTTCACTTCCGCTGGGTCGTTCGCATTCAGGTGTTGAGATGGACGAACCGGCGGATAGCGGAGGTGGCCGGCGTGGATATCCGGAGCATTAGACGAGCCTACAAAGAGACGTGTAGCCTCCTTGGACTCACTCCCCTCGCTCGGCGCCGTCCGAGGGCCTGAGTCGCGCTAGATCGTCCTCCCTGCGAGGAGGACCCCAGCCCTCAGTCTTAACGTCCTCCATCTGCTGCCGGCTTACATGGCAGTCTGACCCTGTTGACCACGACCACCAGCAGCAGGAGGCCAGGCATGTCCCATCTTAAGCCGACGCTCCCACCGGGAACTCCGACTCTTCTTGACACACCCCAGGCCGCAGCGGTCCTAGGTTTCCAACCGTCCACGATGGAGGCCCTTCGCCACCGTGGTGGAGGCCCGCCGTTCGTGCGGATTTCGTCGAGAGCTGTACGCTACTCGGTGGCTGAGCTCAAGCGGTGGCTTGAGGAGCGGACGGCCACGTCAACTGCCGAGGAGCGGGTACGTGGTGAGCCGGCTCGGGCTACGACGGACGTGGGTGAGGAGGCACCATGAGTAGAGCTCCGGAGACGCCGTCGTATCCGCTCGGCTGGCGTCGTATCCCAGGCTTCCCTGTTTGCCCGAGGCATCTGGCCGGAATCCGTTGTGTCGTCCCTGACCCGACGTCCAGATGTATCTGTGAGCGCCATAATCGACTGCTGGATCACCGAAAAGCGTGGGTGACGGAGGACGGGGAGTTCGCGATCACGGCAGAGCCGTATCCGGTCAATGGAGAGTTGCTCGCCGCTTTCATCGGCGAATGCGAGGACCTCGGGTTGGCGGTGTCGGTCACCGGGGAATCACCGCACAACCCCGGCAACACGTTTCTGATCAAGATCCGGAGGCACGCGGCCCCATGAGCACGCCCGAAGCCACCGGCTCCCTGCTGGCGGCCATGGTCGACTTTGGCCTGACTCCTCCAGCCATCAAGTGGACGGGCAAGATCGAACGATTCTCCGATCCTCCCGGGAAGCGGAACGACAACGGTTGGCTGATCGCACACCCGGACAACCCTATGAACGCGACGTTCGGCACCTGGCGCGACCAAGACCGAAAGGGCACGTGGAGCCTTCGCAGCAACGTCCAGGACGACGGGTTCGACCTGCATGAGTTCCGCCAGCGTTGGACGAGGAAGGAGGCCAAGCGTCGGGCTGAACGTGAAAGGGAGTGGGCTACGGGCGCCGCGGCCTGTCAGAAGAAGTGGGATGCGGAGACGACCCTCCCGGCATCGGCAGAGCATCCGTATCTCGTCGGGAAGGGCATAACCGACCCGTGCGGCATACGCCAAGCCAAGGACATCTTGCTCGTGCCCATGAAGAACTCCCATGGCGTGATCGTCTCGATCCAACACATCGACGTGGAAGGCGGCAAGTGGTTCGCGAGGGGCACTCACGTGAAGGGCGCACGCACGACGATCGGCGCTAGCTCGTTCGCAAAGAGCAACCTGCTGTATGTGACTGAAGGATGGGCGACCGGCGCGACGATCCACTCGGTCACCGGAGAAGCTGTCGTCGTCGCATTCTCCGCCGGGAATCTTCCCGAGGTCACAAAAGGTCTCCGGACGAAGTATCCTACTGCGACCATCATCGTGGCATCCGACAATGACAGGTGGTCGTCGAGCGGGGATACGCTGAACCCCGGTGTCACCTACGCAGGGCGAGCGGCCGAGGCCGCGGAAGCCCTGCTTGCCGTTCCCGACTTCGCGGACCTGGAAGGCAGACCGACAGACTTCAACGACCTCTGGCTTCGTGAGGGTGCGGAGGCAGTCAAGTGTTGGCTCGATCCGGCGAACGCGGATGAGGCTGTGACGGGCTCCAATCGCGAGGACGCGGCCGAGGCCGCCGAAATCAGCCGGAAGGCGGGGAGCAGCCCCGATAGACCCGAGGCGGTGGATGGGCTGCAGGAAGAAGTTCCGCCGAAGAAGTGGGTCGACCATTCCCCGATTCTGGAGCCCCATGATCCTTACCCGGGGGCCCACGAGTTCCGACGTCGTCACCATGAATTAGATGGTGCCCGGACCCTACACGAGCAGGCTGGCGTGTTCTACGCCTACAACGGCGCCGCGTATCCTGAGGTGGAAGTCTCTGCCATTAGAGCAGCCCTCTGGGCGTTCGCAGATCATGCGATGAGGCGAAAGAAAGAGGGGGACAATTACTCACTCGTCCCGTTCCAGCCTACCTCATCGAGAATCAACAACCTGCTCGACGCACTGAGGGGCTCGACTCACCTAGGCAAGGAGTTTCGCGCCCCGTGTTGGTTGGACAGCCGCGACGGCGACCCTCCGGCCGATCGATTGATCGTATTCCCAAATGGACTACTCGATGTCGCGGACCGTCACCTTCATCCGCCGACTCCTCGATTCTTCACGCATTACGCTCTCGACTTCGACTACGCGCCCCAGGCGGAGCGCCCGATGCGATGGATGGAGTTCTTGCACCAACTGTCGGGTGACGACGGGGGATCGATTACGGCGCTCCAAGAGTGGATGGGGTACTTCCTTCTCCCAGACACCCGGCAGCAGAAGATCTTCATGATCGTCGGGCCGAAACGGAGCGGAAAGGGGACCATTGGGCGTGTCCTGGCTGCCCTCCTGGGACAGCGGAATGTCTGTGCGCCCACGCTGTCAGGCCTCTCGACCAACTTCGGTCTCTGGCCGTTGATTGGGAAGCAACTCGCCATCATCTCCGACGCTCGTCTTGGTGGGCGGGCAGATCAGGCTGCTATCGCGGAGCGACTGCTCTCCATCTCAGGTGAAGACGCCCTTACCATCGACAGGAAGCACCTCAGTCCCTGGACTGGCAAGTTGTCTACGCGGTTTCTGGTGCTCACCAACGAACTTCCGCGCCTGCAGGACGCGTCCGGTGCGCTTGCCTCACGCTTCCTCGTTCTCTCGCTGAGGCGCTCCGTCTACGGCCACGAAGACACTGGACTCACGGGCGCTCTGTTGAAGGAACTTCCGGGCATTCTCGAGTGGGCTTTGACGGGGCTCGAACGCCTGACCGAGCGTGGCAGCTTCGTGCAGCCCGAAGCCTCCGCCGACGCAATCCGCGAACTCGAGGACCTTGGCTCCCCGGTGGCGGCCTTCGTGCGAGAGCAGTGCGACGTCGGTCCCGGGCTCACCGTCGAGATGGGCAGGCTCTATCGGGCATGGACTCAATGGTGCGCCGACCAGGGACGCGACCACCCCGGCACCGCTCCGACGTTCGGGCGTGACTTGCGCGCTGTGATTCCCGGTCTGGGTATGAGCCAACCACGAATTGAAGGGACCCGCGTTCGCCGCTACGAAGGCATCGGTCTTCTTGAGGGATCTAGATAATGGCACGCACTGGCACGCGCACCACTCCATTGTTGGCTCTACACATGAGAGGACTACCTTTCGCTACGTGTGCAATGGTAGGGAACGCGTGCCAACCCGTGCCACGCCCTCAATTCCTTGTCCCCAAGGGGTCTAGGCTGGGTCACAGGCGTGCGCCCTCCGCTCTTTCGGTTCCGGGAAACGAGAATGCCACGCTCGAGGAAATCGACACAGTGGGACACCTAAAAAGGCGGGAATACCCACGATGTGATGGTGCAGGGCAGAGGTCACTCTCGGTTCCCTGCTGTGAGCCGGAGTACTGCCGATGAAACCCGATGGCGGCTCACCTCCCGACCTCAATTCGGTGCCACATGCAGGCCACCTCGAGGACGCCCGTCAGGTGGGTAGGCTCAGGCAACGCGACAGGGCTACGGCACGATGAACAGACTCCCTGCCCTGACAGACGATTTCCTGCGCGAAATCTGCGCGGTCCCACGAAATCATATTCCGGCTGCCCTGGGCGCGCTGGCCGAAGCCGATGCCCACCTCCGCCTCCGGCTTGTGGAGTCCCGTGCCGAGACCTCCGCTGAGGCCGACCGACTCCTAACCGTGGCGGATGTGGCCGAACGTCTCGCGGTGGCTGAGGACTACGTGTACCGTCATGCTGACGGCTGGCCGTTCACTCGGCGCGTCGGGAGGCTGCTACGCTTCTCCGCTTCTGGCCTGGCGGAGTGGCTTGCCGGCTCTGTGCGCTGACACCATATTGGTGACACATGTGACCACACGAACCGATGCAGTAAGGGCAGCGATCGAGGAAGCGCCGGGATCATTGAGGACTCTGGCGCGAGCCTCGGGAGTCGACCACGCCCTGCTCTCGCGGATCTCCACCGGAGAACGCCAGGCCACGGAGGCCGTCGCGTCGAAAGTGGCGGACGCGCTTGAGCGTTGGGCCGAGGTCTGCTCCACCCACGCTGCCCGCATCAGGGGGATTGAATGAACGGTAGGATCTACAAGCGCGGCGGGACGTATTGGATCGACTACGGGTGGCGCGGTGACCGTCATCGGGAGTCGTCAGGCTCGTCTCGAAAAGGCGACGCGAATGCGCTCTTGCGGAAGCGGCTCGCGGAAATGGGAAAGGGTGGACCAATGGTGAACGAGGAGCGTGTGACGCTCGACTCGTTGCTCGTCGCACTTGAAGACGAGTACGTCGTGAACGGCCGCAAGTCCTTAAAGCGGCTTCACACCTCCGCGATCCATCTCCGCGCCGGATTTCCGAAGGCGAGGGCCGTGGATGTCACGACCGACACCGTGAGGCGCTACACGCGAAAGCGTCAGGCAGCCGGGGCCGCGAACGCATCCATCCAAAAGGAACTTGCCGCACTGAAGCGAGCGTTCCGACTTGCCCAACTTGGGGGCACGTTGACCCGCGTACCCGCGATCGAAATGCCTCGCCTTGATAACACACGTCGGGGATTTCTCGATCGACCCCACTTGGACGCGATCCTTGCGACGGCCACCCCACATATCCAAGGACCTGTTCTGTTCGCCTTTCTCACTGGCTGGCGGAAGGGAGAGATCCTTCCACTACGTTGGGAACAAGTCGACTGGGACGCTGGTGAAGTACGGTTGGAGCCGGGGACGACAAAGAACGGCGAGGGTCGGACGTTCCCCTTCCAGTGTCTCCCCGAACTGGAAACTCTCATGCGGGCCCAGCATGATGCTCGGCTTCAGGCTGGGCATCTCGTGCCGTGGGTGTTCCACCGAGACGGGAAGCAACTCAAGGAGATCCGAGGTGCTTGGACAGGCGCGTGCGGTCGAGCAGGACTAGAGGGAGCGTTGTTCCACGATCTCAGGCGTTCGGCTGTGCGCAACCTCGAACGGGCTGGCGTGTCGCGCTCGGTCGCGATGAAGCTCACCGGCCACAAGACGGAAAGCGTCTACCGGCGCTACGCCATCGTAGACGCGACGGCCCTGTCGGAAGGCGTTGAAAAGCTCGCACGGCACAAAAACGGCACAAACCCCCGTCTGGCTCCGCATATCCTCCCCTTCGTGCGAGAGGCGTAAGTTGTTATACCGCAAGCAAATGCCGAGGGCGGGAATTGAACCCGCAAGCCCTTACAGGCGGGGGATTTTAAGTCCCCTGTGTTTACCGATTTCACCACCCCGGCGTCGCGATCGAAGCTAACCTCATCCTGCCGTCACCGAACCCCGAAGGCCGTAGGGTGCTGAACGAGCATCTGCGGCAGGACGCTCGCGTCTCGAATGTCGAACTAGCCTCCCAGGCTCACCCTCGTAAAGAGCACATGAACGTTGTCGACGAAGTAGGTGCGGCTTCCCATGGTTGTGCCCCACAGGCCGATCGCGAGAAAAAGACGACCTTCTTCGTCAGCGGTGGCCCTCATCGCGTACCGCTTCTCCAGGAAGACCACTCCGTCATCGGTAGCGGACCCATTTCCGGACGCGTCCTGTATCGTCAATTCAGCCGCGGTTTGAGGCGACTCAGTGTGAGCCCCTGCTAGAAGCCGCCACTCTTCGGCGCCCGCCCAGTCCGCAGATCCGACGTCGAATGAAAGCTCGATATCATGCGCCCGCCCCGGCTGGACCTCGAATACCTTCTCCATCCAGACTTTGGCAGTGGCGTTCGTATTGTCCAACGCTAGAGCGGCCGCGCCGGCCCCGGAGTGCACCATGGTGGTAGACCGGCTCACAGACTAGGGCACGGTTGGGTCATCAAGGTCTATGCCGCTCCCGTAGAAGCCGTCCAGATCTGACTCAAGAGCGAACGTGTGGTCGAACTCGGGGACGATGACGATCTCGCCGACACGGTCACACGCAGAAAGCGCTGAGAGAAGAACGGTCGCGAACGCGCTGAGCGTGCTGCGTCTCAAAAGTGCCTCGAAGGGTCGGGTGTGATTTCCAGCGGATGGAGGCGACAATATACCCTATGAGACCTGAACGATTCCATCGACTGCGCGCCGCGCTCGCTCGCCGACAGCCTGATTTGACGGTCCTGATGGACGGGGTAAACAAATCTCACAATTTCTCTGCGATCCTAAGGAACTGTGACGCGGTGGGCGTCCTCGGCGTCCACGTCGTTCCTCCGAAAACGGGACTCCCCGTCCACCACGGCACCTCGGGTGGCACGAAGAAGTGGATCCAGGTCCACAGGCACGATGCCGTCGAGGGGGCGGTTACGGAGCTGAAGGCTCAGGGCTTCATGGTCGTCGCCGCGCACCCTGCCCCGGGTGCCCTCGACTACCGCGAAATCGACTACACGCGGCCGACCGCGATCATGATGGGTGCCGAGTTGCATGGAGTCTCAGACGAGGGTTTGGGAATGGCCGACGCACATGTGTTCATTCCAATGCGCGGGACAGCCCAGTCCCTGAATGTCTCTGTCGCGGCGGCAATTCTACTGTTCGAAGCGATGCGTCAAAGGGAAGCGGCAGATATGTACGCATCGAGTCGGATGTCGACTCTGGACTTCGACCGGACGCTGTTCGAATGGGCCTACCCGTCCGTCGCCGCAGGCCGCCGAGCCGCGGGCATGCCTTATCCGGAGCTGGGACCCGACGGGGAACTCATCCTCGAGGGGTAGGCTGATGTGGAAGGAGAGGAGACGAGCTACTCCATGTGGCCGAGTTGGAAGCGGAGTGATTCGTCCACGCCTTCGTAGAAAAACCGGAAGCCGGACTCCAACAGTTTGTCAGGCATCACTCTCTGGCCCCACAACAATGCCTCCTGCCCGAGTTCCCCAAATACCGCCTTCACTGCGAATTCAGGGATAGGGATCACCGTGGGTCGGACAAGGGCGCGACCTAACGACGAGGTGAACGTTGCGTTCGTTACCGGGTGTGGCGCGGTGGCGTTGATGGCTCCGCGCAGATGGTCCGTCATGATGATGTGATGGATGGCCGCAACGAGGTCATCGGTATCGATCCAACTCAGGTATTGGTCCCCTGACCCCAGGCGTCCTCCTGCCCCCATCTTGAAGGGCAAAAGCATCTGTCCAAGCGCACCCCCCGCAGGAGACAGAGTCACCCCAATACGGAGGTTGGCGACGCGGATTCCGGCCCGCTCAGCAGGTTTTGTCGCGCCTTCCCACGCGCGACAGACCTCCGCCAAGAAGCCCTTGCCAGCAGGCGTGCTCTCGTCTACCCGTTGATCGCCCCGGTCGCCGTAGAACCCGATCGCAGAAGCGGACACCAAGATTCGCGGGCCACCCGTCATCGTCGCCAACGTGCGGGAAAGCAACTCGGTGCCTTTGGTGCGACTGTCTTTGATCGATTTCTTCCGTTCGGAGGTCCATCGGCCCTTCGCGATGGGTGTGCCAGCCAAGTGCACCACTGCATCGACCCCGACCAGAGAGTTGGCGTCGATATCTCCGTTTGCCGGGTTCCAATACACGGAATCGTCTGAGACCTCGCGACTGTCGCGAACGAGGCGAACGACTTGGTGGCCCCCGGTCGTTAGGAAGTCCGCCAGGTTGCTGCCGACCAGGCCGGAAGCCCCTGAGATCGCGACCCTAAGCCGGGGCCTATCGGCGAAATCCGCATGCCGAGCGAGGTCCGTGAATAAGCGCCGGTAGCGGAAACGAAAGAGCCGACCCAGCTCGTTCTTCACGAGCGCAGGCCCGATGGCCGCCCCCGCGGCTCCAAGCGGGGGCTCTAGGTCTATCTGGTCTTCAACCCCAGTCCCGCCTCCGTCCAGTGCCTCGAACCTGTGCGTGTGCAGCCACGACTTGAGCGGGCCGGCGACCTGCTCATCGCAAAACTGCCTATCTAGGACGAAGTCTTTGTGCCTCAACTCCCAGCGGAAACTTGTGGGGCCGCGGTGCACGCGGAGGACCACCTTGCCCCCGTCTCTGATGCCGTTGCTCTGTTCCAAGACGTCCACGTGAGCCCACGGCGGAGTGAGGCGCGCAAGCGCGCCCGGTCGTTCGTGCCACGCAAATACGGTGGACGGGAGATGGTGCTGGAGGTCTGTGCGGTACGTCAGTCGCATCGCGGTGGGGTCGGTGAATGGTGGAACTGGCGCGCGTCGTACCCCTACGCTCGTCCGAGGTCCCGATGCCTTAGTCGTCGAGCGGCAGGGGTTCGGCATGTTCCAAGTTGAACACGGAGCCGAGGAGTCGTCGTAACTCCTCGGGCGCGTTCACCTTGGTGACTACGGCTGAGGCCAACTCTGCCAGGATGGCTTCTTCTTTCTCATTGATCTCCTTGCCGGAAAGAACGAATACCGGCAGGCCGCTGTGGAGCGGGTTCTTCCTAGGGGTCTCCAGGAAGGTCATGCCGCTCATGACCGGCATCATGAGGTCGAGGATCACTGCATTCGGGACCTCAGAACGGACCATATCCAGACCCTCTTTCCCGTCCGCTGCGGTGACAGACTCTAGGCCGACGCTGGCCAGAAACTCACATATCATCGTGCGTATGTGGGCTTCGTCGTCGATCACGAGTACCCGGCCGCCGCGCTTACGAACCAAGTTCTGCCACAGTACGCGGAGCAGATAGTCACGTTCGAAGGGTTTGGTCACGAGGTCGACCGCGCCGAGAAGACGACCCCGGCCTTCTGCAGCCACGATGCTGACGACGACTACAGGGATGTTCCGTAGGGCGGGGTCGGCCTTCAGACGCTTGAGCTCCTCCCACCCTGTCATCCCCGGCATCATGAGGTCGAGCGTGATCAGGTCAGGCATGTGGTCGTGCGCTGCCTGAATGCCATCTTCGCCCCCCGGCGCGGTGATGACCTGGCATCCGAATTCTTCCAAATAGTGGACCATGAGGACACGCGAGTCCTTTTCGTCGTCCACGACCATAACTTTGAAGTCACCCATCGAGGGAATCGCCGGCGCCGGTGCGGGCGTGAGGGAGGACATTCCATTATCAATGGCAGCGATGCCGGAGTCGGGTGCCTTTCTGGGGGCGTCGGACTTTGGCCTGCCCCCGGACAGGTGAGCCAGGTAGAATGAGAGTCCAACGACCCTGGAGGGGGAAAGGACTCGAGGAT
>ERZ890510.1466-NODE-1466-length-15273-cov-6.749573_pt1 | contig 15273 bp, 14 predicted proteins | sample MGYA00521265_ERZ890510 | MGnify/ENA primary metagenome ERZ890510 (study PRJEB32303, sample SAMEA104408624) | aquatic metagenome | biome: Brackish water; feature: Chemocline; material: water | place: Baltic Sea | collected 2014-10-26T21:54:00 | depth 110 m ...
TGGCGGTGCCAACGCGATTCTGATCCCCGAAGTGCCTTTTGACCTCGACGAAGTGGTGGGTTGGGTGAACTCACGTTTTGAAACAAATTACGCCCCGATTATTTGTGTGGCGGAAGGCGCACTTCCCAAGGATGGCGATTTGATCACCAAGGACGGCACTTTGGACGCATTCGGACATGTCAAACTCTCGGGAATTGGCGAGTGGCTTGCTGGAGCCTTAGAGGAGCGCACCGGCCATGAAGCCCGGACAACCGTCTTGGGACATGTTCAACGTGGTGGAACCCCAACCGCATTTGACCGGGTGCTCGCGACCCGATTTGGCCTTAACGCAATCGAGTCGGTCAAGGACCAGGCGTGGGGGACCATGGTGGGACTGCGCGGGACGGACATTGTGCGAGTGCCCCTTGCCGAAGCCACAGGCACCCTTAAGACCGTCCCGATCGAGCGGTACCGTGAAGCCACCGCTTTCTTTGGCTGAACCAACCCTCTACTCTGAGCCCATGACTGCCCAGCAAGTGCAACAGACCCGTGGCCGGGTGGAAACCCCAATGACCGTTGACTGGCCCGAACTCGCAGCTGCCCAGCAGCCACCCTGGCCAGACCCGGTTGTCCTTGCCGACGCCGTCGGCCGGCTTCGTAAACTCCCTCCACTGGTTTTCGCGGGGGAGTGCGACCAACTCACCGAGCGGCTTGCCGCGGCAAGCCGCGGTGAAGCATTCGTTCTCACCGGTGGAGATTGCGCGGAAACCTTTGAGGCAAATACCGCCGACTCCATAAGGGCAAGATTGCAAACGGTTCTTCAAATGTCGGTCATTCTGACCTACGGTGCTTCACTTCCTGTTGTAAAAATGGGACGACTGGCCGGCCAATACTTCAAGCCCCGAAGTAAGACAATTGAAGTTCGCGACGGAATCGAAATGACCTCCTATCTCGGAGATGCCGTTAATGCACTTGAATTCGAAGCTGGTGCCCGCAGGCCCGATCCAGAACGACTGCTTCGTGCCTACCACGCTTCTGGCTCTGCACTTAATCTTGTTCGTGCATTCACCATGGGCGGATTCGCGGATCTGCGACAGGTCCACGCATGGAACCAAGACTTTGTTCGTGACTCGGTGGCGGGTCAGCGTTATGAACTCATGGCCCGGGATATTGACCGCGCGCTCGCATTCATGCAGGCGTGCGGCGCCGACCCTGACGAATTCCAACGGGTTGAGTTCTATGCCGCCCACGAGGCACTCTCCATGGACTACGAGCGCGCGCTTACCCGGATCGACTCTCGCACCGGTAACCCCTATGACGTGTCCGGTCACTTCCTGTGGATCGGGGAGCGCACCCGTCAACTTGACGGCGCGCATGTTCACTTCGCGTCAACAATCTCGAACCCAATTGGCATGAAGGTGGGGCCAACAGCCTCACCCGAAGACATTGTTGAAGCAGCTCGGATTCTGAACCCTGACAACATTCCAGGTCGCTTGTCCTTGATCACCCGAATGGGTGCAGACCAGGTGCGGGAGAGATTACCCGACATTGTTGCCAAGGTTGACGCAAGTGGAATCCCGGTCGTCTGGGTATGTGACCCGATGCACGGAAATACCCGTGAATCAGCGAGCGGTTACAAAACTCGTTTATTCGACGACGTGATCACCGAAGTTGAAGGTTACTTCGCGGTCCACCGTGAGGCCGGAACCTTCCCTGGAGGTATTCACATTGAACTCACAGGCGACGACGTCACCGAGTGCGTCGGAGGAACAGGTGGCGTAGCCGAAGGCGATCTCTCGCAACGCTATGAGACCGCGTGCGATCCACGTCTCAACCGTGAACAAAGTCTTGAGTTGGCATTCCTTGTTGCAGACATGTTGATCAAGAGGTAACTCCTCATGTCCATTTGGCATGGAAGCGCCCAGTCTCCAGCCGGACTGGTTTATTTCGTTTTCGATGAAACAGAACAAGAACTGATCTCTGCGCGATTTGACCAGCGAGATCTTGTTGGTGCGCAACGGAAATCGTCAGTTATTCATAAAGCTTTTAAAGACTACGAAGACGGTTTTCTCAGTGCATTCGACGGGCTGGGCGTGCGAGATGCAACGTCACTTTTTAATGTGAATGTTTATGCCAAGATGCGAGAAATCCCACCGGGAACCGTTGAGACCTATGGGGGCTTGGCGGCGCGTTCGGGCTACCCGCGAGCGGCTCGTGCCGTGGGAACGGCGTGTGGTCGTAACGAGGTCGTGATTGTGATCCCATGTCATAGGGTCGTGGCCAGTAATGGAATTGGTGGTTACGGCTATGGCGTTGACGTGAAAGAAAAACTACTCGTTCATGAAGGTTCAGTGGGTTACTAATTGACCCCACCCGGTATTGAGCGAATTCAACCTGGCCCAGGACAAGAGTCCGTTTGGGATTATCCGCGCCCACCGAGGGTGGATGCGATCACTAGTCATGTGACTATTCGGTTTCGGGGTGCGCTTATTTGTGACACCGATTTGCCGATCCGAGTGCTGGAGACCTCCCACCCCCCAACCTTCTATGTGCCGGTGCGGGATTTTGTGGACGGTGCCTTACGCCCAAACTCAGGATCCAGTGTGTGTGAATTCAAGGGAACAGCTCAGTACTTCGACGTTGTGGGAGCTGACGGCAAAGTAGCGGTAGGGGTAGCGTGGGGATACCCGAATCCTCATCGGGGTTTCGAGCAACTTAAGGACCATGTCGCGGTGTATCCGCAGCAGATGGATGAATGTCTGGTCGACGGGGAACGGGTCACTCCTCAACCCGGTTCTTTCTACGGTGGTTGGATTACGAGCGATGTTGTCGGACCGTTTAAGGGGACTCCTGGCTCAATGTATTGGTAAGAGATCGAGAATTGAACAACGCGAATTAAATAATGCGTATTGTGACCGAGGAACCTTTGGGGATCTCGGTGCCAGCAGCGGGGCTTTGACTGATTACACGATTGAGGGGCGCAACCGCCCCGACTTCAACTTTGGCTTGCAGTCCAATTTTCTTCAAGGCGGCGATAGCTTTCTTGCGCGGCATGTCAACAAGGTTGGGCACTGTGACCGGGGGTGGACCCTTTGAAACAACAACCTCAACAGTGCTGCCCGAAGGCACGGTATTACCCGCCTTGGGTTTAATCGACATCACGGTATTTTTATTCACAGACTCTGAGAAGACGTTGCTGCGGTCAACTTTGAGGCCCAGATCGCTCAGCGTTGCATTTGCGCTTTTGATTTTCTCGCCGACAACAGTAGGAATCTCAATGGGTTTGGGACCTTTTGAAATCACGAGGTCAACGCGCTCACCCGGCTTGAGCTCAGCACCAATTTTTGGAGACGTCTTGGCAACCTCTCCCAGAGGAACATTGTTGTCAAACGCCTCAGATCTGCCCCCAAGCGTGAGGTTTGCACCCGTAATGGCTGCGCTAGCTGCCTGAGGTGTCATACCGACCACGTCGGGAACCAAATAGCGCTCGGGCCCTTGGGAAATATTTGCCGTGATTACCCCGGTTGGATTAATCCCTGAACCAGGTTCTGGGTCGGTTGCAACGATCACACCCAACGGGATGCTCTCGCTGAAGACTGGTTCGCCAGCGGCAATCGTGAGCCGTTCGGTTTCGCCTGCCGCTAGAAGCACTCCTTGAGCCTGTTCCAAAGTCTTTCCGACCAAGTCGGGGGTGTCGACGTTTTGTCCGGGCCCAGCGGCAATCCACCAGCCGCCTAAACCAGCAATGAGTACACCAATGACGAGCGCGAGGATGAACCACAATCCTCGCCGTTTCTTGGCGCGTGTAGGAAAATCCTTGGGCGTAAAAGTTTGATCGGTTGATTTCTGTGAGTTGGACAGTTCTTCGAATTCTTTTCGATCAACAACCAGGGTGTTCCTCGCGTCCACAAATGGCTGTGGGGCTGGCAGTGACTTGCGCACTCGACGTACATCCGCTAGCAATTCTTGGGCACTCTGATACCGCAATGCAGGATCTCGCTTAGTGGCGGAGAGCACGAGTGCATCGGCGACGGAAGGGATTTCGGGTATGACACTTGAGGGTGGCGGAACGTCAGAGTTCACGTGTTTGTAGGCAATAGACAGCGGGCTTTCGCCGCCGTGGGGGACTGCTCCGGTGATCATTTCGAAAAAAAGGATTCCGGTTGAGTAGATATCAGAGCGGGCGTCCGCATCTCCGTGCTCCACCTGCTCGGGAGAAAGATAACTCACAGTTCCAATAATCATGCCGGTCGTGTGGGTTGAATCCGTTGTTGTGACAGCACGAGCAAGACCAAAGTCGGCAACTTTCACCCGACCGTCGTCAGAGATAAGGACATTTTCTGGTTTGATATCGCGGTGCACGAATCCGGCCGCGTGGGCTGCGACAAGTGCTTCAATTACGGGGTCAAGAAGTACGAGGGCTTGTTCGGTGCTGAGAGGACCGTATTCGTCCAACACGTCACGCAGGGTTCGTCCTGGCAAATATTCCATGGCCAAGTAGACGTGACCGTCTGAGCTGCCCTGGTCGTAGACCCCGACAACATGTGGGTGTGAGAGCCGAGCCGCGCTGCGGGCCTCACGCTGAAAACGCGCTACAAATCCAGGGTCATTGGCTAAGTGAGGATGCATGACCTTGAGCGCAACAACCCGGTCAAGCCTTAGGTCTGTTGCCAAATAAACGGTGGCCATACCACCGCGAGCCAAAAGAGATGTGACTTGATACCGCTGATCCAGGATTTGGCCGACAAGGCCACCGGAGGAAGACGGATCCATTCTTGTGATTCTATGTGGAATCTATGAGGGAAGTGGGTTGCCACGCTTGCATGCGCGCACCAGTCCACCCTGTCGACTAGGGCAATATTTCGGGGAGATCAAGTTGCGCCAGGGCAAAGATCAACCGCTCTCGAGTTGAGCCAGTGAGCAAAGGGATGTTGCTTGTGAAGCGTCCTTCGTTTTCCTGCACGTATAACTTGATGGTGGTGTGCATCTGTGCGCGTGCCACAGGGCTTTCCCGCAGCGGGTCAGCCTGCCAAGGGAAGTCAATATCGCACAGGAATAGCTGGTCGTATCGCTCCAAGAGGTCCCACTCCATATGCAGATCAGACCCGAAGTACTCCAGTGAGTAAAAACCTGTGGTGATCGCAGCTGGGTCGCAGACCACAATGTCGAATCGAGTTGCTGCAGCGTCTTCTAAGGCAAGCTGACCCTCCAAAATAACTTCTTGGTCTTCGAAATTGGGGAGTCGAGAGTTTTGCTCGCACCAGGTCCGCAAAAATTCGGGAACCAGCCCTGCGTTGTAACCCATTTCACACAGTGCTGCCGTAAGTTCAACGGCCAAGGTGGTTTTGCCAGAGGATTCGGCACCGAGCAATGCAATTCGGTAGGTCACATCAGAGTGATTCGAGGGATCCACTTTTTGCTGAAAACTCACAGTAGGTAATTATGGACCCGTGGGAGATTTCATGGATTTCGGGCGTTGGAGCTATGTCTCGGTCTTGGTTTTTGTGATTGTGGCGTCGATCTGGTTAGAAGTGATCCTGCGAGCACGGGTTCTTCGCAGACCAAAGCGTTTGCTCTTCACGATCCTGCCCGTCGTTATACCTTTTTTAATCTGGGATGCCTACGCAATTACCCAAGGTCACTGGTATTTCGACGGGTCCCGAATCTTGGGCCTCTACCTGCCTGCAGAAATCCCTGTGGACGAACTCCTGTTTTTCATTGTGATTCCATTTGCATCGATTCTCACCCTCGAAGCTGTTCGTAGTGTCAAAGGCTCCAAATCCGCGCGGTGGCTCGTGGGAGATGAAACCCAATGACCTACACCGCAATCGGAGTAATGGCGGTTGTCATAGCTGTGCTCCTTGACCTATTCGCATTCAAAACGCGCATGGTAACCCGACCAATTTTTTGGGTGTCCTACGCGATCATTGTCTTTTTCCAACTGATTACCAACGGTCTATTCACTGGAACACAAATCGTGAAATACAACGACTTTGCCATTATCGGTGGAAGTTCACCACAGGACGAGGCACCAACTTTTCTTGGCGATGGACGTGTGGCTTTTGCACCAGTTGAGGACTTGCTCTTTGGTTTTGCTTTGATCTTGCTCTCCCTGAGCCTGTGGGTGTTTTGGGGCCGGCGAGGCCTTGAGAATACTCCACCGTCAGGGCCGCCGGTCTGGCGTAGAAATAATTGATAGTCGCAATTCGGCTAATTGCGTGATGGATAAATACCCGTCGTGGCGATGATCGCGCCGGAAACGGTAGGCAAGGCAAATGTTTTCTTTCCGTCGCCACCGAAAGTATTCCCATATTCGGAAAAAAGTGCGGTGCTTTGGGCTATTTGGAGCAGCGAGCCATCACACACGGCCCAACCAGACGGTGGGTAGGTGCTCGACGAATAGACAACTTCTCCTAAGAATTGCCCGCTCACAACCTGGTAATTGGGGACCGGGACGGGAATGACAGAGGGAAAAGTGCCCGTTGCCACGATGTAAGGGGTTAACCCCGAAGGGGCAGAAGAGGTGAGGTTCGGCACGGTGAATGAAACGCCCGTGTCGTCGGTGTAAGTACCCAACGCGGCTGCGAGCGCACCGTAATCATTCACCGAGTACGTACTGCCATCACACATCAGGCAAGTTGATATCCCGGTGTTGTCCCAAAGGCTGCAAAAGAGAAAAGTGTCTCCAATTGTGTGACTCATGCGCCGGCCTCCGTTGTCGGTTGGCTGTTAATAATCGCGCTGTATCGATTGGGTCGAATCTGAACAAGATGCATGGAAATATCTTGGCCTTGCGAATTGGTGAGAGTAGTTGTCCCGTGCCCCGGGTGCTTTCCCGACGTCAATTTGAAAATCACTTCAAAGGAATCACGATTGAGTCTAAGTTGACCGTCAGTTGACCTGATTGCACGTTTCCGCGTGACCACTAATTCGCCACCGGGAATTGACCATTGCGATCCGCGAGGAAATACGCCTTTTCGAAATAAATTTTCTGTTCTACTTTTTGTAACGCTGGGTCTCGTCGTTGCAGCAATCGCACCACTGGCGGATACAACTGTTACGGCTGCTCCAGCTGACAGTCCGATTACGGCGAGAAACCCACGGCGGTCCAGACTCTTTGACATATGCATGGGTGAAAAATATCGCCTTGAATCGGATGCGAGTAGGGAAAATTTGAGGAGTGTTCGGTTATTACTCGAGATTCGCTCAGGAATGGGAATGAAGACCGCGCACGTTGCCGGGGCCGAATTTACGGCGGGCTTTGACCGCGCGGCGCCAGGCTGGGAAGGCGACCCAGAACTTGGTGTGAAGTGAGACTTTGGCGCGCTTATTGAAAACATCGAAATCAATTTGTTCGACCCGGTTTGCGATCCCGCAGTAAAGGATGCGTGCTGCATTGATGCAGTCTTGGGAAGATGGATGGAGCATTTCAATTCCGGCCTTTGACTCGTGGTCGAGGCGGCGCACTCGATCAATCTGATGGCGCAAGGCGGCTTTTATGTTTTCGGTGAGCTCCCGCTTTTCTAGATCTGCGCGGGTGACGCCAAATCGTTCGAACTCGTCAAGGGGTAGGTAGACGCGGCCACGATCGAGGTCCTCGTTGACGTCGCGGATAAAGTTTGCGAGTTGAAAAGCAACCCCAAGATCTTTTGCGGACTCGTACGCTCTCTCGTCGGTTGGTTCAAGAATCGGGAGCATCTGTAATCCAATAACAGCGGCAGAACCATATACGTACTCGTAGAGATCTTCGAAGCTCCGGTATTCGGTGACGGTGAGATCCATGGTCATTGAGTGCAGGAAAGCCTCGAATAGGTCTAGTTGAATGTCCCAGCGGTTCACCGTGTCAACAACAGCGCGACAGACTGCGTCTTCGGAGTGACCGATCCTGACGTCTGCCATAAACTTTTCACCCCATGACTTTAGCCATTCGGCCTTCTCTTGGTCGGTGAGCGTTGACGCAAGGTCGTCCACGATCTCGTCGGCGTAACGGGCGAAACCGTAGAGCGCGTGAACGTATGGTCGCTTGCCAGGGGGTAATAAAAGTGTTGCTAGGTAATAGGTTTTTCCATGCTTCGCATTGAGTTCCCGGCAGACTTCATAGGAGGCGATTAAGTCGGGATCGGTGATTCCGGCTTGGTCGTATTCCTTTTTGTGTTCTCGGTTCAACGAGTGGCCCGTGATTTATAGGTGTGGTCTTTCCCGGTAATGCGCTCGGCTGCAAGGCGACCTGAGATCAGCACCATGGGGACTCCGACACCTGGCTGTGTTCCCGAACCGGTGAAGACCACGTTTTCGCCCCACATGTTGCCTGGGCGGAACGGGCCTGTTTGACCAAATGAGTGGGCTGCGGCAAATGGTGCACCGCGTTCCATTCCGCGGTCAGCCCAATCCTGCGGGGTGGTGACGTCGATTACTTCAATCGAGTCGGAGAGCCCCACGTAACCGCGCTCTTCGAGCACCTTGAGACATGCCTCTTGGTAGCGAGGACCAATTTCTTTCCAGTCGATGGCAGCATCAAGGTTGGGTGTCGGGAAAAGAATGTAATAGAGCTGCTTACCGTCGGGGGCAAGACTTGGATCAGAGAAACTTGGATTGGTTACCAAAATACTCGGATCTGTCATCAGGACTTTTTGGTCGATTAACTCGGTGAAGACGTTTTTCCATGAACGACCAAAGTGAATATTGTGGTGCGCGATCTTTGAGTAGGTTTGTGATGAACCAGCGAGCATAAGGAAGCAGGACGGGGAATAGTTCAATCGCTTGACCGACCAAGGTTCGGTGCCTAAGAGTTCGCGGTAGGCAACGGGCAGGTCCGGGTTGAGTACTACAACGTCGGCTTCCATGAACTCGCCGTCGGTGGTGAGAACACCTGAAGCACGACCGCCACTATGAACAACTGACTCAACCGTTGTGTTGTATTTGATTGTGACGCCGTGCTTGACCAGTGCGTCAGCCATTGCTTGCGGAACCGCGTGCATGCCACCTTTGGGGAAGAAGACACCGGCAACGGAATCCATGTAGGCAATGACCGCGTAAATCGCTAGGGCGTCGTAGGGGGACAGGCCCGCATACATTGCTTGAAACGAATATATGCGTTCGGTGCGAGGGTCCTTTAGGTATTCGCGAACTTTCGGAGCCAGTTTGCGAAAGCCACCGATCCCTGCGAGTTTGGCAAGATCGGGAGTGACCAGGTCCAGCGGTGAATCAATATTGCGGTCAATAAAGTCCTTCATTTCGTACTTGTATAACTTGGAAACAAAGTCAACGTACTTGCGGAAACCGGCGGCTTCCTCGTTTCCGATTACTTCCGAGATCTCTTGAGCCATCTGGTCAACGTCACTGTGAACATTAAGGACTGACCCGTCAGCGTAAAAAGCCCGATACAGGGGGGCGACCGGTTCCAAAGTGAGCCAGTCGTTCATGTTTTCACCCAATGAGTCAAAGCAGTCTGCAATGAGATCGGGCATTGTGAGAACGGTGGGACCGGTGTCGGCGTGGTAGGTGCCGCTTTCGGTTTTCATTTGAATCCTGCCAGCCCGACCACCAGGAATTGCTTCGCGCTCAACAATGGTGACCGTGCGACCAGCGCCCGCAAGACGCATTGCAGCAGAGAGCCCCGCGAGACCTGCACCCACAACAATCACGTTGTCGGTTGGACCCGAGACGGTGCGCTGGGTGGGCAGGAGTCGATTAATCCAGGAGTTTGACATGTTGTTATAGATTCCTTTGAACGGCTTTGTGGGCTAGGTCTGAGAGTGCGCTTACTGCGGTGGCTTCAAGGGGTGCACTGTTTAGGGCAGCGAGTGATTGGTCGAGCAAAGATGCAATCAGGTCCTCGGTGTAATCAAGTGCACCTGTGTCCCGAATAATTTCACGTAAATTGTTCACACCATCGAGTGAAAGGTGTTCGTCACCGAGGTGCTCGTGCATTGAGTGCAGTTGCGCTGGGGTGGCGCGCTCGGTAGCGATCGCAATCAAAACTGTTCGCTTACCTTCACGGAGGTCGTCACCCGCAGGTTTGCCGGTTACTTCGGGGTCCCCGTACACACCCAGAATGTCGTCGCGCAATTGGAATGCCTCTCCCAGCGGGAGTCCGTAGCCGGTAAAAGCGGAGAAAACCTCCAGTGGTGCAAGAGCTAGTGCTGCACCAATGTGAAGTGGACGTTCAATTGTGTATTTAGCGGACTTGTAACGAACAACGCGAAGTGCTCGCTCAACCGATCCGCCACCACGAGCCTGCTCGAGGAGATCCAGGTACTGCCCAGCCATGAGCTCAGTGCGCATCTCGTTGTAGACGGTCTTTGCTGCAGTGAGGTTTGCGGTGGGAAGGTCAGCCTCGAGTAGTAGTTGGTCAGCCCAGGACAGGCACAAATCACCAGCGAGAATCGCAGATCCTTCACCGAAGCGGTCTGGGATCCCCACCCACTGGTTTCCGCGGTGCATGCTGGCGAACTGACGGTGGGCCGCTGGAAAACCGCGACGGGTATCCGAACCGTCCATTACGTCGTCGTGGATCAACGCGCAACCTTGAAGGAATTCAAGGGAGCTGGCGGCAGTGATGACACCATCGCGGTGGGCGCTTTCGCCGAAGGCGGCGCTCCAGCCCCAGTAGCAGAACAGAGGCCGCAGCCGCTTTCCACCGTTAAGAAGTGAGGCGACACTGTCCCAAAGGGGGATCGTTTCTTCGCCGATTGACTCAAGGATTGGCTTTTGTCGCGCGAGGAATTGGTCAATATTTGTTTGGATGTGAGGACGAATGTCTAGGGCCGTGGCCTGGACTGGTTCGGAACTACTCACCCAGTGAGTCTATTACCTCCAAAGGTTTCCCACATGTTGGCAATCCTGGGGAACCGATACCTTTGGCTATGCGTGAGTACCATCGACGACGGGAGTTGAGGCCATGACATTAGAAAGTCTGGCCACGGCTTCCTTTGTGGGCGCGCTCGTCGTGTTTGTCTCAATCCTCGCGGTTCGATTCGCCGGGAAATTGGGTGTTCCAGGCCTGTTGCTCTATCTGCTTCTAGGAATAATTCTTGGTGCCACGATTCCCGGACTGTCCCTCGACGACGCAACCCTAGCCACGGTCCTTGGATACTCGGCGCTGGTCTTGATCCTGGCCCATGGTGGCTTAACCACCCGAGTTGATCAGCTCAGGCCGGTCTTGGCGCCCTCCTTGGCGCTGGCTTCGATCGGGATCGCAGTGAGTATCGCCGTTGTTGCGATTCCACTTATCTACATTTTTGACTTTGACCCGCAACTCGCAATCCTGCTGGGAACGGTGCTTGCTGCGACCGATGCTGCGGCCGTCTTTTCTGTTTTGCGCGGAATGCGGGTCAACGCCAAAATTCGAACACTCCTTGAAGCCGAAGCAGGTTTTAACGACGCACCCGTCGTGGTGATTGTCAGCATTGTTGCCAGCGGGGCTTGGGAGCAAACCGCGGCGTGGACCGTCCCAATTTTGGTCGTCGCTGAAATAATTGGTGGAGCAATTATTGGTGTGGCGGTTGGTTATATCGGCCGGTTTGTATTACCGCGTTTGGCTCTTCCCGGCGTCGGGTTGTATCCGATCGCGGCACTTGCGCTCATAGTGTTTTCCTATGGAGCCGCGTCGGTTCTGCACTCATCGGGTTTCATGGCCGTGTACATCTCTGCCATCTTGATCGGATCGGCAAAGCAACTTCCACATCGACGCTCGATCATTGGCTTCTCTGACGGCCTCTCTTGGATCGCCGAAATTGGGCTTTTCGTCATGCTCGGACTTCTGGCTGACGTTGGTCGTTTGCCCGAAGCAATTCCACTTGCAGTCGGAGCCGTGTTGTTGCTGGTATTCGCAGCAAGACCCTTGGCCGCAGTGATCTCGTTGGCGCCGTTTCGAGTTGGCGCAAAGACAATTGGGTTTGTGTCCGTAGCGGGACTTCGTGGAGCCGTACCAATAGTTTTTGCGGCAATCCCACTGGGGCTTGGTGTTCCCGGCGCCGAACTAATTTTTGACGCAACGTTAATTGCAGTCCTTCTGTTACTCCTTATTCAAACGCCATTCATTCCCATTCTGGGTCGCAAAATCGGTGTGTGTTTACCCGAGCAGGCCCGTGAACTTGAAGTGGAGAGCGCGCCACTTGACGGAATGTCTGCAACCGTCTTGGGTGTTGACATTCCCAAAGGGTCTGCACTTGTCGGGGTGTTCGTTATGGAGATGGGACTACCGCAAGGGGCCGCAGTGTCACTTGTCATACGTGAAGGCTCGGCCGAAGTCCCGGGTGAGCACATCCGAATCCGAGTGGATGACCAACTCGTGATCGTGGCAACCCAAGAAGTTCAGGCGGCAGCAGAGGAGCGTATTCGCACATTGTCTAAGGGCGGACGACTTGCGCGCTGGTACGGGTTGTAATTGATCTGCCTAATTAGCTCGGACTTCGTCCAGGGCTGCTAGCGCAAGCTCGTGCTGCACACCGGTGCTTTCGATCGAATATTGAAGCCTGGAGAGCCACTCATCTGTTGAAGCTGCGGCTAATTCGTTGTGGATGGCCGACTGGGTGAGAGCGGACACATTGAGGCCGGATTCCCTCGCTTGGGCTGCAAGTTGATCCGGGATGTAGATGTGGATGCGGGCCATGTGCCTAATATTCACATGAATACTTCTCACTTTGAAATGAATTGTCCTGTCAGGTTCCATTGCCTATGGTTTCTTCGCGCGACCAATAAGTTCAGCGGTTATTTCAGCGCCCATTCCGACAAGTGGCAACCCGCCACCGGGGTGGCTGGAACCACCCACTTGGTACAAACCTTTGATCGCAGACTGGTTGGCAGGCCTGGTGAACGCCGCCCGTGGCCCATTGCTCGAAGTGCCATAAATACTGCCGCCGGGCGCCATAACGTCTCGTTCAAGATCGGCGGGAGTTCGGATTTCCATCCACTTGATTCGGGAGCGAATATCGGTGCCGCGCTGGGCGAGTAGGTCCAGGATTCTTTCCGCGTAGTCTTCTTTGACCCCGGGTAAATCCCAATTGAATCCATGTTTTTTCTCGGGGTCGTGCCGGGGTGCGTTCACCAAAATGAACCAAGACTCGCTGTCGCTCGTGGGCTTCATGGTTTGGTCGTCCGGGACGCACGCATAAATTGCCGGATCACTCGGCGGCTTGGGTTCTTTCCCAAAAATAGCGTCAAACTCCGCGTCGTAATTTTCAGGGAACCAGACATTGTGATGCGCGATACCTGTTGTAGTGCCGTCGAGCGCGAGCAGCAGCACGAAGCCTGCGAGGCTGGGGGAGTTAGGAATACTCGGTGTTTGTTTCCGGTCCTGATACGAGAGTAAATCTTGGGTCAGCGTTGCATCGGAGTCTGAGACGACAATGTCTGCTTCGATGAACTCGCCAGACTCCAAGTGAACCCCAGAGACAACGCCGTTGTTCGTGTTGATTTGTGTGACGGTGACTCCTGTGCGGATTTCCACTTTTCTTTCATGGCAACGATTTTCAAGGGCGGTTGCGAGTGTGCCTAGTCCACCACCGATATGCCAGGTGCCAAAAACTTGTTCAATGTAAGGGATTGTTGCAAGGACAGCGGGGGCATGCCGCGGGTCTGAACCCGTGTAGGTGGCATATCGATCGACAATCATGATCATGCGCGGGTCCGTGAAGTATTTTCGCGCAAGTTTGCGCAGGGAAGTGAATGGTGCAATCGTGTTGACATCACTTGGGTTTGCCAGCGGGAGCAGTGACTTCCAGCCTTTGAGAGGTGACTGCAAAAACGGTCCCCGCGTAAGCCGCCACATCTGTGACCCGCGATCGGTGAATTTGCGCCACTGTTTGTCACTTTCGGGACCGAATGCTGCACCAAATGCTTGGGCGCATTTTGCTGGGTCAACTCCGGGAAGGGTTACTTCACTGCCGTCTGCAAAAACATAACGAAACGCGGGATCCACTTCCTGTAAATCAACACTGTCTTCAAGACTTTTCCCTGTTTTGAGAAATAGATCCCGGTATACCGCGGGTAGTGTGAAAAGGCTTGGTCCGGTGTCAAATGCGAACCCGTCACGCCGGTAGGTGAAGAGCTTGCCTCCGACCCGATCGGCGTGCTCAAGAAGCGTGACCCGGTGACCTTTCACACTGAGTCGTGCGGCTACCGCAAGCCCACCGACTCCAGCGCCAATCACGACTACATGTGACTTTTCATTGTGCTCGGTTGTCACAGCACGCGCCCTTTCCAGGTATTAGTTCCGCGCAGGTGCCGAGACCAACTCACTGCATTGAGTCCAATGAAAATTGCGATAGAGACGGGGTGAGCTAAAGAGTCGGGCAATACTTTCGAGCCTGTTTTCTTGGCAACCAAGGCTCGCCCTGTTACCCCTGCAAAATAGCCAACAGCGCCAGCGAGCAGGTGTGATTTCTTCCGCGAGGCGATCATGGCGGCGGGAGGAACAAGGTAGGCAAAGGCTAGGAGTGAATTGACCGCGATTGACCCTACCGGGGACCCGAAGGCATTCCACAGTGACTTTGTGTAACCGTCAGTGAGTTCCTTCGCGTTCTCGTACATGCGACAGTGGGCCAACTCACTTCCATTCACCGTGACGCATTGCGAACCGACACGCTTCAAAGATCTCATTAGCGCGATGTCTTCTAGGACTTGACCACTCACGCTTGCATGTCCACCGGCTGCTGTATATGAGTGTGAATCAAAGACAAGGAACTGCCCGTTAGCTGCTGAAAGTGAAGGCCGAGTACTTCTTTCGGCGATCCTCAGTGGCATGGTTGTGGCCCACGACCAGATCACGAGCGGCTGCACAAGTCGTTCGATAGTTGAGTCTGCAAGTTGCTGCGGGTAGGGGGCAACTAGCCCGAATTCCTTGTCACGCATTAACTCAATACAGGCTGCAATTGCTTGGGGTTCAAAGCTCACATCAGCGTCAACGAATACCAGGACGCTGCCGGTTGCCTCTTGCGAAAGTAGGTGACATGCGTGCGGTTTCCCAAGCCACCCTGTCGGTGGATTGTGCTCGTTGCTAACAAGGCGGATCCGGGAATCTTGACTTGCGAGGTGTTGAACGATTGCGGCCGTGGAGTCTGTTGACTGGTCATCGAGAATTAGTATTTCTAAATTGGCGAGTCCACATTGATTTCCAATGCTTTCAATTGTGAGTGCAATGTGGGTCTCTTCATTGCGCGCGGGGATTAACACACTCACTTTTTCTGTGATTTCGTTACCATTCCAGTGAGGTGATCGGAGTTTTGTGAGATTAAATGCGGTGTGTGCGGTGAGTGCAACCGATAGTGCGCTGGCCAGCGGGATTACTACCAC
>ERZ890510.1467-NODE-1467-length-15270-cov-7.599211_pt1 | contig 15270 bp, 16 predicted proteins | sample MGYA00521265_ERZ890510 | MGnify/ENA primary metagenome ERZ890510 (study PRJEB32303, sample SAMEA104408624) | aquatic metagenome | biome: Brackish water; feature: Chemocline; material: water | place: Baltic Sea | collected 2014-10-26T21:54:00 | depth 110 m ...
TAGCATGTGTGGTTTCAATTATTTGGGTGGTAGCTGGTTATAGCTTAGCTTTTTCAGCTGGCAACGATTGGATTGGCGGCTTAAGCAATTTTTTTATGAAATCTATTAATGTAGACAGTGTTTCTGGAACAATACCTGAAAGCTTATTTGCTACTTTTCAAATGACTTTTGCAATAATTACTCCCGCTTTAATAATTGGAGCTTTTGTTGAACGTATTAAATTTTTGGCGATGATTATTTTTTTAAGTCTATGGGTTCTAATAGTTTATGTTCCAGTGGTACATTGGGTTTGGGGAGGTGGACTATTATCTTCATGGGGAGTAATGGACTTTGCTGGAGGGATTGTTGTCCATGCAACAGCGGGTACAGCAGCACTAGTTGCAGCCTTAACCATTGGCAAAAGAAAATGGTTTCCAAAATCGATTACCCCACCACATAGCCCTGTTCTTACTATGATAGGCGCTGCAATGCTTTGGGTTGGCTGGTTTGGATTTAATGCCGGGTCAGCATTAGGTGCAAATGGAAGTGCTGGCATGGCAATGTTAGTTACGCATATTTCTGCTGCTACAGCAGCATTAGTTTGGATGTTTATCGAATGGAAAAGATTTGGCAAACCATCTTTAATCGGAATAGTGACTGGAATGGTTGCAGGATTGGCTACTGTTACTCCAGCCTCTGGGTACATAGGTATTCCTGGAGGATTAATATTAGGTTTTTTTGGAGGTTTATTGTGTTATTTAGCTGTAGACTTTATTAGAGGAAAACTGCAAATTGATGATAGCTTAGATGTATTTGCTGTCCATGGAGTTGGCGGAATACTAGGATCCTTGTTGGTAGCTTTTTTAGCAACATCAACATTTTCAGGCTTAGGGTTACCAGATGGCGTGTCAGCAGGTTCGCAATTTATAATACAGCTTAAAGGAGTTTTATTGACAGTTGTATGGACAGGCGTATTTACTTATCTTATTCTAAAGTTCACTTCGTTAATCACGCCTCTTAGAGTTGAAGAAGAGGAGGAAATAGAAGGATTAGACTTACGTTCTCATGGCGAAAAAGGATATCACTCAGATTAAGGTTAAAATTAGATGAAATATTTCATAGCAATTATTAAACCATTCAAATTAGATGATGTAAGAAAAGCACTTACTGAAATTGGTGTTCAAGGCCTAACAGCTTCTGAAGTTAGAGGCTTTGGAAGACAAAAAGGTCAAACAGAAATATATCGTGGTGCAGAATATAGTGTATCATTTGTACCTAAACTAAAAATTGAAGTGGCTGTCTCAGATGAAATGGAAACAACTGTGCATGAAGCATTAATGCAAAGCGCATCAACAGGCAAAATTGGTGATGGAAAAATATTTGTTATGGATCTTCATAGCGCAACAAGAATTAGAACAGGCGAAACTGAAAACAACGCCCTTTAAAAACAATTAACATTTCCATTCCCTGAGAACTAAATCGTTTTTTTCTATTTTTAAGTGCTCACGCTTTGTCTCTAATACAACGTTATCTTCTGCTAATTGATTAAGAGCCCAGACGGCAGCCCCTCTGACTAACTCTGATTGATCGTTTAATAACAAATTAATTAAATCAGGAAGTAATTTAATATTGTTACTATTTCCTGCAGCTATACAACAATTTCTTATGAATCTATCTCTTCCAATTCTTTTGATTGGAGAACCTTTGAATTTTGACCTAAAATCTTGATCATTTAGCTTTAAAAGCTCTAATAAACTAAAATTATAATCATATTGACTATCGTTAAATTTAATTTCACTAGAAGTTTTTGCGTATTTGTTCCATGGACATACAGCTAAGCAATCATCACATCCAAAAACCCTGTTACCTATTGCTTTTCTATATTCTAGTGGAATTATATTTTTACTTTCAATAGTTAGATAAGAAATACACTTCCTAGCATCTAATTTATTAGGCCCATCAAAAGCATCAGTTGGGCAAATATTTATACATTTTTCGCATGTTCCACAATGATCTATCTCAGGGATATCATAATCAAAAATTTTATTAACTAATATTACTCCTATAAAAAGCCAAGACCCAAAATCTCGTGAAACTAAGTTTGTATGTTTTCCTTGCCAACCCATTCCTGACTTTTGAGCAAGAGGTTTTTCCATTAAAGGGGCAGTGTCTACAAACACCTTCACTTTTGTTTCATGTTCTTTATCTAATTTTGAAATGAGTTTGCTTGCAAAAAGTTTTAATTTACCTTTAATTACATCGTGATAATCTTTGCCTTGAGCATAAACAGATATATTCCCTAATGATTTATTATTATTTTTTTCTAATGGATCACTTTCAGGTCCATAATTTAAACCAAGTACAATTGCTGATTTAGTCTCAGACCATAGGTTTAATGGAGATTTTCTTCTTTCAAATGTCTCTTCCATCCATTTCATCTCTCCATGATAACCAGAAACTATAAATTCTTTTAAACGATCGGCGATAACTGAGGGCAAGCTTGAATCAACAACTTTACAAACATCAAATTTAAATTCTTTTGCCAATTCGTTTATAATTTTTTTTGAATTCTTATTTGCCATAAGAAGTTTTCCAATAGAAATTATTTAGGTAAAATATCGCCTAAATAGTATTGTTCTAAAAACATATGTTCAAATTTTTCAAACTCTTTATTTTTTATAGAAAATCTTATGTTTTTCATTAGATTTAAATAAAAATGAACATTATGCAAACTTAATAACATAAGGCCTAATATTTCTTGTGATCTAAATAAGTGATGCAAATAGGATCGTGTAAAATTCAAACACGTATGACAATCACAATTATTATCTAATGGTCTATCATCTATAATATGCCTTGCGTTTTTGATATTAACTGCCCCTCTTGAAGTAAATGCTTGACCTGTTCGACCTGATCGAGTTGGCAAAACACAATCAAACATATCTATTCCTCTTTTAACGGCTCCTATTATGTCATCAGGTTTACCAACACCCATTAAATATCGGGGCTTATCAACAGGCAAATGAATTGACGTGTTATCTAATGTTTCAAACATTAATTGTTGACCTTCACCAACGGCAAGACCTCCAACAGCATATCCATCAAAACTATTATTAATAAGCCTTTTAGCTGATTCTTTTCTTAAATCAGGAAAAGTAGATCCTTGAACAATACCAAATTGGCCATAACCATCTCGATCTTTAAAAGATTCTTTACTTCTAATAGCCCAATCAGCGGAAAGTTTCATAGCACGTTCTGATTCTTCATATGAGGCAGGAAAAGGGATGCACTCATCTAATTGCATAGTAATTGTAGCATCTAGTGAGTTTTGAATATCAGTACTTATTTCTGGAGACAAAAAATACTTTGTTCCATCTAAATGAGATTTAAAAGTAACACCATCTTGATTAACATCTCTAAGCTTTCCTAAACTCATGATTTGGAATCCACCAGAATCCGTTAATAACGGCTTATTCCAACCCATAAATTTTCTAACACCACCCATTTGTTTAATGTTTTTTTGACCAGGCCTTAACATTAAATGATAGGTATTTGCTAGAATAATTTGCGCGCCTGCTTCTTCAACATCTCTTAAATGCATTGCTTTAACAGTAGCGGCAGTTCCTACAGGCATAAATATAGGGGTTTCAATTTCCCCATGAGCTGTTGAAACTAAACCGAGTCTTGCATTCTTATCATTAGAAATAAGTTTAAAGCTAAAATATTTACTCATTTATTAACAATCAACCTTTTTTGGAAATAGACAACTATCTCCATATGAAAAAAATCTATATTTTTTATTAATTGCATGATTATAAATATTAAATAATTCTTCTCTCCCAAAAAATGCTGATACGAGCATCAGTAATGTTGATTTTGGTAAATGAAAATTTGTAATTAAAATATCTATAATTTTAAATTTAAACCCAGGCGTTACATATAGTTTAGTAAACCCAGACCAAGGTTTAATAACTCCATTATTTTCTATTGCTATAGTCTCAAGGATTCTTAAACTAGTTGTTCCAACAGCAATGATTTTTTTATTATTCAGCTTAGCTTTATTAATTATATCAGAAGTTTCTTGATCTAAAGATCCCCATTCTTCATGCATCTCATGATCTAAAATATTTTCAACTTTAACAGGCAAAAAAGTACCTGCTCCAACATGAAGTGTAATAGGAGCAATGACTATACCCTTTTCTTCTAAGTTACTAATCAATTCATCGGTAAAGTGTAATCCAGCAGTTGGAGCTGCCACAGCACCTTCCGCCGATGCAAAAATAGTTTGATAATTAGATTTATCAGTTATAATTGGCGCTTCTCTTTTAATGTATGGAGGAAGAGGCATCACCCCTTGATCATTGACTTCAATTAAGAAATTTTCTTCATCTTGATTAAATTGTAGTAAAACATCTCCAGAAACAAATTTCTTAATGACAATGGCTTTTAGTCCATTTTTAAAAACTAATTCATCATTTACTTTGCATTTTCGACCAGGTTTTACAAAGGCTCTCCAAGAGTTCATATTAACCTTTAGATGTAATGTCACTTCTATATTAACATTATCTCTTGTTGCAAATAAACGTGATGGTATTACCTTAGTATTATTAACAATTAAAACATCTCCAGAGCTTAATATTTCAGGAAGATTTCTAAAATTAAGATCTTGAGGAACATTATCTAAACATGACAACAAACGAGAACTATCTCTAGGAGAAGAAGGCGATTGAGCAATTAATTTTATATCTAATTCATAATCAAATAATGAAATATCCATTTTAAAAACCTATCAATAGTTTATTCAAAGATTTGAATAACTCCAACCACTTCGTCTGTTTCATTTTTAACTATCAAACATTGTACTTTTGCTTCACGCATTCGATTCTCTGCTAGCAACATGTTATCAGTTTCAATAGATGTTAATGGAGAGTTATTCATTATATCTTTAGCTTTTAGAGAACTGAAATCAGGCCTATCTATTAAAGCTCTTCGGATATCACCATCAGTAATAATACCAGCTAATTTTTTCTTTGATCCTACAATTGCAAGACCTAATCTACCTTCAGTCATTTTAATTAATACATTTTGAATATTTGTATCTTTTAAAACAAAAGGTAAATTATTAGTTTTCATTTCATCCTGAACTTTAGATAAAAGTCTTTTTCCAAGTGATCCACCTGGATGAGTTAAAGCAAAGTCTTCTTGTTTAAAATTTTTTAATTCCATTAAAGATACAGCTAAAGCATCTCCTAAAACCATAGTTATCATAGTTGATGTTGTCGGTGCTAAGTTTAAAGGACAAGCTTCTCTATCAACTGATATATCGAGTGTTACTGAAGAGTTAATAGCAAGTGTTGACTTTTTCTCCCCAGTTAAAGCTATTATTGTAACATTAAGCCTTTTTAAAGCTGGAATGAGAGTTAATATTTCACCTGTTTCACCAGAATAAGATATTAATAATACAACTGCATTAGCTTGAACTTTTCCTAAATCACCATGTATAGCCTCTGCTGGATGCAAAAATAAACTTGGCGTACCTGTAGAAGCTAACGTAGAAGATATCTTTCTCCCAATTAAGCCTGATTTTCCTATACCGCATACAATTACATGCCCAGATGCATTATGGATAATATCAACAGCAGAAACAAAATCATCCCCAAACATCTTTTCTAATCTTTCAATAGCTAATTTATATGCTTTTGTTAGACTAATTGCTGTATGTATTGCATTCATTAACTTCACCATTTATTATCAAATATGTTTTAGCGTAAATCGTCTAAAATTACTAGAAAAAGGGTTAATTGTTATGAAAATTCATTTTAGTGTAGCAAAAAATAAAAAAGCAAAGATTGCTTATTCTAAACTTGTTAAATCTTATGGCCAAGTTGAAATTTCTGACGCAGAAGTAATAGTCGCTGTTGGAGGTGATGGCTCGATGTTAAATGCTTTAAGAGAAAGCATTTCATTAAATTTACCTGTTTTTGGACTTAATCGAGGAAACATAGGTTTTTTAATGAATGATTTTAGTGAAATAAAATTAATTGATAGATTAGAAAAAGCAAATGAAATGATTGTGCATCCTCTTGAAATGGAAGCTACTGATATAACAAATAAGAAATATACCGAGCTAGCTGTAAATGAAGTTTCTATTTTTAGAACAACACACCAAAGCGCTATTATTTCTATAAAAATTGATGAAACAGAACGATTAAAGGAACTTACTTGTGATGGTATAATGTTAGCCACCCCTGTCGGATCAACAGCTTATAATTTATCTGCACATGGCCCAATTATACCAATTGGATCTGAAATTTTAGCCTTAACTCCCATTAGTCCATTTCGACCAAGAAGTTGGAGAGGAGCTTTGATTAAAAATAAATCCGTTATAGAACTTGATATTAATAATCCAAAGCTAAGGCCAGTGAGTGCCAGCGCCGATTCAAGGGAAGTAGAAAATGTTATTAAAGTTAAAATATATCAAAGAAACGATATAAACCTTAGAATAATGCATGATCCAAATAATAGTATGGAAGACAGGTACCTAAGAGAACAATTTCCTGTAGGTTAACTGAAAATCAATTAATACCTTCTTGTTGTCTCATCCACATTTCTGCATATAAACCTTTCGATTTTAACAAGTAATTATGCGTTCCTTCTTCAGCAACCATGCCGTCTGACAAGACTATAATTTTATCAGAATCTATTATTGTTGAAAGCCTGTGTGCTATAACTAAAGTAGTGTTTTTATTTGCTAATTTTTTAAGTGATTTCTCAATTAATTTTTCTGTTTTAGTATCTAGAGCCGACGTTGCTTCATCAAATATAAAAATTTTGGGGTTTTTCAGTAATGCTCTTGCAATAGCTATTCTTTGTTTTTCTCCACCAGATAGTTTTAATCCTCTTTCACCAACCATAGTATCATAACCCATCTCTAGATTTTGTATAAATTTATCAATCGATGATAATTTTGCTACTTTATTAATCTCATTGATCGAGGTACCAGGCTTACCATATGATATATTGTACCCTATTGTATCGTTAAACATAACAGTATCTTGAGGCACAACTCCAATATTAGACCTTAAAGAACTTTGAGTTACATCTCTTAATGATTGATTATCAATAAGGATATCTCCTGAAAAAGGATCATAAAATCTAAATATTAGCTTAGAAATTGTTGACTTTCCTGCACCGGTTGGACCAACAATAGCTACTTTTTGTCCAGGTTCTACAATAAAATTAACCCCTTTTAAAATAAGTCTTTTACCAAATGAAAACTTAACGTTTTTGAATTCTATTCTACCACCTTCGACTTTTAGAATTTTAGCATCTTTTTTATCTAAGATATCTGGCTTTTCATCGACTAAAGCAAACATTCTTCCCATATCTAATAAGGACTGACGAATCTCTCTGTATACAAATCCAAGAAAATTCAAGGGTAAATATAATTGTAGTAAAAAAGTATTAACAACAACAAAATCTCCAATAGACATTCTTCCATTTGCAATATCTTCGCCTGCCATCCCCATGATAACAAACAAACCAAGAGCAATTATTCCTCCTTGTCCTATGTTAACTATTGACAAAGATGCTCTTGCTTTTACAGCTGAGTCTTCATACTGTTTCATTGCTAAATCATATCTATTAGCTTCAACTGTCTCAGCATTAAAGTATTTAACTGTTTCATAATTTAAAAGACTATCAATAGCTTTAGTTGACGCATTTTCATCAGCTACATTCATTTTTCTTCTAATTGCAATTCGCCATTCGGTAACCTTAATCGTATAAAAAATGTAAATTAAAACTGTAGAAACAGTAACAGCAGCATATATAAAACCAAAAGTTACCCATAATACAATTCCAACTGTTATCAATTCAACTAAAACAGGTACAATTTCAAAAGCTGTAAATCTTAAAAGAAACTCAATACCTTTGGCCCCCCTATCAATAGCTCTTGTTAGCCCACCAGTTTGTCTATTTAAATGAAATGTTAAAGAAAGACTATGCATATGTTTAAAGGCTTGCACAGCCGCTCCTCTAACTGCTTTCTGAGCAACTCTTGCAAAAACAAATTCTTTAGCTTCATCAAAAAAAACTTGTCCTAATCTAGCTAAAGCATATGAGCCAATGACAGCCCATAACAAATTTATATTTACTGATTTACCTTGAGAAACTAAATCCACAGCTTTTCCATATAAAAATGGTGTGTAAACACTTACTAATGTTGCTAAAAATAGGAATATAAAGGCCAAAATTATACGAATTGGCATCTCTTTATTTCCAACTGGAATTACAAATCTTAATAATTCTTTAAGTGTTCTCAGTGGAGTTAAAATTTTTTCATTTGATGAAATGGCTTCCACACTTTTCATAAAAGCTTACCTATTGGAATTAATGAATAATTGAAGTTTAAATTACTAAGCTACCGTAAAGCTTTCTCCACATCCACATCTCGCAATTTCATTTGGATTAGAAAAATCAAAACCAGAACTAAACTTTTCTTCTTTATAATCCATTTCAGAACCAATCAAAAACATGATTGCAGCAGGATCAATACATATAACAACATTTTTTGAAATAATTTTTTCTTCAAATGGTTTTACTTCTGTTGCGTATTCAACATTATATTTCATACCAGAACAACCTGCTGTTTTAATACCAATTCTTAAACCAATTACATCAGAATTAGTTTCCTTCATAAGGCTTTTTACTTTATTTGCAGCGGCGTCAGTTAAACTTAGTAAAGGCTTATTTTCTTTAATCATAATGAACCCCTATTATTTTAATATATATCAAGTGCCATTTTGGCGTCTTCACTCATTCTATCTTTAGTCCATGCCGGTTCCCAGACCAACTCTACTTCAATTAAACCTACTTCTGGTATTTTCGCAATTGTATCTGCAACTTGTCCTGGCATCTCTCCTGCAACTGGACAACCAGGTGCTGTAAGAGACATTTTAATTTTAATATCGTTGTTTTTTAACAATTGTATATCATAAATTAGACCAAGATCATAAATATTAACAGGTATCTCAGGATCATAAACTGTTTCAAGAGCATCTACCACTTCAAATAATTGAATTTTTTTATTACAATTATTATTTTTTTTACCAGCTTTTGCCGTAAATGGAGCATGAGGATTATCCGAAGGATGGTGAGGCATAAAAGCTGAAAGTGGGAGATTGTCAATGTCCTTCATACTATGCACCAAATATTTTTTTAACTTTAGTTAAACTAGCAGCTAGTTTATCAAAATCTTCATATTTAGAATATGCGCCAACTGAAGCTCTAGTTGTAGAAACTAAATCAAAAGCATCCATTAATGGCTGAGCACAATGATGACCAGCTCTTACAGCTATCCCTTCTCTATCAATAATTGTTGCAATATCATGCGAATGGGCACAATCCATAGTAAATGAAATTACACCCGTTTTGCTTGGAGCTTTTCCAAAAACTTTAACACCATCTATTGAATCTAATAATTCGGTTCCATATGAAATAATTTTTTTTTCATGTTTGCCAATTTTATCAATCCCTAATTCAACAACCCAATCTATTGCATGACCAAGAGCTATGGCCTGAATAATTGGAGGAGTTCCTGCCTCAAATCTAGCGGGAGGTTCTGCAAAAGTTGAATGTTGAATTTTTACTATATCAATCATATCTCCTCCACCTAAGAAAGGTGGCATATCAATTAAAATAGCAGACTTACCATACAATATTCCTATACCTGTTGGACCATATAATTTATGACCTGAAAAGCAATAAAAATCACAGCCTAATTCTTCAACATCAACTTTTTCATGAATTATACCTTGGCATCCATCAACAACACTTATAGCACCACAATCTTTAGCTATTTTACAAATTTCTTTAACAGGAAAAACTGTTCCAAGTACGTTAGAAACATGGGGAAAAGCTATAATTTTAGTATTGTCTGTAACTAGATTTTTAATAATTTCAGAATTAAAATCCTCATCTGGGATTATATTAGCTGCAATTATTTTTACATCTTTTTGCTGTGCAATAATTTGCCAAGGGACTATATTAGCGTGATGCTCCGCTATAGTTATTATTATTTCATCACCAGGCAAGAGGTTTTTTAATCCCCAACTATATGCTATAAGATTAATTGCAGCCGTAGCTCCTGAAGTAAATATAACTTCTTTTTCAGAACAATTAATAAAATTTGCTATCTTTTTTCTTGCTCCTTCGTAATCTGAAGTAGCTTCTTCAGATAACTTATGAAGCCCACGATGTACGTTAGAATAATTATAAGAATAACTACTCTGAATTGCATCCAATACTTTTTGTGGCTTCTGCATTGACGCTGCAGAATCTAGATATACAAGAGGTTTATCCCAAATAATCCTATTTAAAGCAGGAAATTGAGCTTTAATTTTATCAACATCATAATTTTTCATTATATCAAGTTCTTCATTTTTATAGTTATTCCAATATAGAAAGCAGGCCAATCTTAGCTTCATTAAAAATAAAATCACGTAAAGATACATCTACAGATTGAGTAATAATGTCTTCTAGGAAAGCAATAATTAGAATCTCTCTCGCTTTGTCCATAGATATACCTCGGCTATTAAGATAAAATAGCTGATCATCGTCTAATTCTCCTACTGTAGCGCCATGAGCGCAGACAACATCATCCGCATAAATTTCTAATTCAGGTTTAGCATTAGCACTTGCTTTATCAGAGATAAGAATTGCCTTACTCATTTGCTGTCCATCAGTTTTTTGTGCTCCTGGAGCAACTCTAACTTTACCTTGAAAAACACCAGTTGACTTACCTCCCAATACACCTCTAACAATTTGTTTTGATGTACAGTTGGGAAAATCATGATATATGGCTGTAGTTAAATCATGATGTTGATCACCTCCAGAAATATATACTCCATTAAGGTTCATCGTAGCATGTTCACCTTTAAATTCAGCATGCGTTTCAGATCTTGTAAACTCACTGCCTTTAATTAATGAGAATGAATTATAGTTAGATTTATCTGATAAAATCACTGAATGAGCAGATAAGTTATAGGTTGTTTTATTATCGTCAAAAATTTTAACTGATTTCAAACTAGCTAGTTCACCTATCTCAATTAATTGAAGGGGCATTATTAATGTACCTGAGTGATTAAAACGTTCAACAATTGACAAATTACTGCTTTTTTTTAGCTCTATATATAAAACTGGATGCACTGATTTGTTATCCATCCCCCCCGAATAAATAATTTCTATTAATCTATTGGGATTAAAGTACGGATCTACATTAATTTTTATAATGGAAGGAGTACATGAAAGTGATGAATTAGCAGAAGGATGGTTTGCTAGATTAGTTTTTTTAATTTTAGATAAAAAACTTAAACATTCTTTTTCACTTAACTGATGTAAACTAATTCCAACAGGCAATTCATCAGACAAGTCTTCTCTATATGCTCCATCTACAAAACTTAAACAAATTGCATTTTTAATTTTAGCTTTAATATGAATGTTTTTTTTAAAATCCGAGTAAATTGGTTCTATTTTTTTTCTCGTTAACTTTCCTAATCTACTTAACCTCCAAGTTTCTTCTAATGGATCGGGCCATTTTGAAAAATCATTGCTAGCTATATGTCTAAAACTATTTTTTTCAAAGGCCTGAACATAATTTTGTATTGAATGAATATATTCGTTGTTTTGTTTAAGAAGCATTAATTATTCCTGCATAACCATTTTTTTCAACTTCACGAGCTAATTCTGGGCCACCAGATTTAATTATTATTCCATCAGATAAAATATGTACATAATCTGGAACAATATAATCTAATAATCTTTGATAATGTGTAATTACAATAATAGCATTACTATCACTTCTTTGACTATTTACTCCGTCAGAAACAGTTTTAAGTGCGTCTACATCTAACCCAGAATCCGTTTCGTCTAAAATTGAAACTGTTGGTTTAAGCATTGCCATTTGCAAAATCTCAAAACGTTTTTTTTCACCTCCAGAAAAACCTACATTAACAGATCTCTTTAACATCTCATCTTTAACAAACATCTCACCAGCTACTTTTCTTACCTCTTTAACAAAAGCTAAATGATCTAATTCTTTTTCACCTAAATGTTTTCTTCGTGAATTTACCGCTTCTCTTAAAAAGGCAATACCTCCAACACCAGGTAATTCAACAGGATATTGAAAAGCTAAAAACAACCCTGATCGTGCGCGTTCATCGGCAGCCATTCCTATCAATGACTCTCCATTCAACAATACATCACCTGATTCCAACTCGTACCCATTTCTTCCCGCGAGCATATAGGACATAGTACTTTTCCCAGATCCATTAGGTCCCATTATCGCATGAACTTCTCCTGCATTAACTGACAACGAAATACCTTTTAATATTTGTTTGTTATCAAGTTTTAAATGAGCTTTTTTTATTTCAAGTAATGACATTTTTTTTCCAAGTTTTTTTTAAAATTTATACATTTAGATATTGTAAGTTGATTAACCAACAGAGCCTTCTAAACTAATCCCTATAAGCTTTTGCGCTTCAACAGCAAATTCCATAGGTAATTCTTTCATAACTTCTTTACAAAATCCGTTAACAATTAATGAAGTTGCTTGTTCTGTATCTAAACCTCTTTGAAGACAATAAAAAAGTTGGTCTTCAGATATTTTAGAAGTAGTTGCTTCATGCTCTACTCTAGCTGTTGGATTATGTTGATTGATATAAGGTATAGTATGCGCTCCACATTTATCACCAATAAGTAAAGAATCACATTGAGTAAAATTTCTAGCTCCCTTTGCACTTTTTTGAATCTGTACTTGTCCCCTATATGTATTTTGAGCCTTCCCTGCTGATATTCCTTTTGAGATTATGGTTGATTTTGTTCCCTTTCCTATATGGATCATTTTAGTACCAGTATCAGCTTGTTGAGCATTGTTAGCTATCGCAACAGAATAGAATTCACCTACCGAATTATCTCCTCTCAGTATGCATGAGGGATATTTCCATGTGATAGCAGATCCAGTTTCCACCTGAGTCCATGATATTTTAGAAGAGTTGCCCAAACAGTTTCCACGTTTCGTAACAAAATTATATATTCCACCCTTACCATTCTCATCTCCAGGATACCAGTTCTGGACAGTGGAGTATTTAATTTGCGCATTATCCATAGCAATAAGCTCTACTACAGCTGCGTGCAATTGATTTTCATCTCTTTGGGGAGCCGTACATCCTTCGAGATACGAAACATAAGAATCATCCTCTACAATTATTAATGTTCTTTCAAATTGACCAGAGTTTTGTTCATTAATTCTAAAATAAGTAGATAGTTCCATAGGACACTTGACACCTTTAGGAATATAAACAAATGATCCATCCGTAAAAACTGCAGAATTAAGTGCAGCATAATAATTATCATCCATTGGAATTACAGAACCAATATATTTTTTAACTAAATCAGGATGGCTATGAATGGCATCAGATATTGGACAAAATATAATACCTTCTTTAGCAAGCTTTTCTCTAAAGGTAGTGGCAACAGAAACTGAATCAAATACGTAATCGACAGCAACGCCAGCTAACATTTCCTGCTCTTTAATTGGAATGCCAAGCTTTTCATATGTTTTTAATAATTCAGGATCAACTTCATCTAAACTATTTAACTTTGGTTTACTCTTAGGGGCTGAATAAAAATATATTGATTGAAAATCAATTTTAGGATAATTAACCATCGCCCAATCTGGTTCTTTCATAGATAACCATTTTTTATACGCCTTTAATCTCCATTCTAACATCCATTCAGGCTCTTTTTTCTTTTTTGATATAAACCTAACTATGTCTTCACTGAGACCTAGAGGAGCTTTTTCTGACTCAAGGTCAGTAATAAAGCCGTATTTGTATGTACCTGAAACCTCTTTTACATGCTCAATAGTTTCTGTGGTCGCAACCATCTATTTTCCTTTTTAAAAACTTCTTAATAAGAATTAATCAATACTTTACTTCATTTAATATAATTTCTTTTTCTGATTTAATTGGAAAAATTTCTGCGGGGTTAAGCAAATCATCTAACGAAATATCATTAAGAGAAGTTCTAATAACCTCATTAACCTTGTTCCACTTTCCTCCAAGAAAACAAATATTGCTCACCTCACAAAAGTTATCTGAACTATCCACACATGCTGTTATAGAGATTGGACCGTCCAGAGCCTCGATAATTTGCACAACTGAAATATCAGATGATTTTTTATTTAAAATATAGCCACCTTGTGATCCACGTTGAGCTATAATTAACTCACTTTTAATCATTAATAATTTCAATAATTTCTGAACAGTAGATAAAGTCAAACCAGTCTCTTTTGATAATTCAGTTGCTGACATTGAGTGGCCAGGATTTCTTGCTAACATACCTAAACATACTACAGCATAATCAGTCATTTTGTTCAATTTTATCATTTAAACACCTTTAAATTTAATATAGCACAAAATTGGTACTAATTAAAGTAAAAAAAACTAATTTCTAGCTTCGTTTTTTAAAAGATATTTACCTTCATCAATGCCATTAAATATTTCTTCTAAATCAGGATGTTCTAATGGCCCATTAACACCATCATTAACAAGGTTTTGTTGAGAAACGTATGCACTATAAAAAGTTTCGGAGTTTTCAGCCATTAAATGATAGTATGGTTGCTTTCTTGAAGGCCTTATTTCAGCAGGGATAGATTGATACCATTCTTCAGTATTAGAAAATTCTGCATCAACATCTACTATTACTCCTCTGAAAGGATAAATTCTATGCTTTACTATATCGCCTATATTAAACAAAGGATCTTTTACAACTTTAACAGCGTTAAAATGTTTTGCCTTTTTTTTAGGCTTAATATCTTTATCATTGCTTTTATTAAGTTTAGTATCAGACATTTTTTTACCTTATTAAGATGTCATCAAGATAATATTAGGGTATTAAAATAAAATAAAATTTAAAATCTAAAAATTAAACTTTAGATTTTATTTTAATAACTTGCCTACCTTTATACATACCTGTCTTTAAATCAATATGATGAGGCCTATGCAGTTCACCAGTGTCTTTGCTTTCTACATAGGCGTCTGAAGTAAGGGCATCGTGAGACCTTCTCATCCCTCTTCTGGATCTAGTAATTTTACTTTTTGGTACTGCCATAATTCACTCTCGCTTAAAATTTTAAATCTAATAAATCGACTTAGTATATGGTGGAGCTGGACGGGATCGAACCGACGACCTCCTGCTTGCAAAGCAGGCGCTCTCCCAATTGAGCTACAG
>ERZ890510.1468-NODE-1468-length-15237-cov-7.560005_pt1 | contig 15237 bp, 13 predicted proteins | sample MGYA00521265_ERZ890510 | MGnify/ENA primary metagenome ERZ890510 (study PRJEB32303, sample SAMEA104408624) | aquatic metagenome | biome: Brackish water; feature: Chemocline; material: water | place: Baltic Sea | collected 2014-10-26T21:54:00 | depth 110 m ...
TAGTACCGGCTCTGCTTATCGTCGGCAGTCTGCTCCGCTATTGTTTGGCTGATTTTTCTTTGGCTGAACCAGAGGGGGCTGAACCAGAGGGTACGCGGTCAGAAAACCCTGAACCAGAGCCGGCTGACGTAAGGCTGACCGGTCCTGGATCAACAGAGAAGGGCGCACGCCGGGTAGCTTGGCACAAACTCTCCCGGCGCAGCCACCGAGTAATGCTGGGCCAGCAACATGGATTGCTGCAGATCGGGGCGCGCGAGGTGATGGTTAGCCTGCCGCGTATCAGTTACTACAGCGAGTTTCTCATTGTGCTGAGCTTTGACCCCTACCTGGCACCCGTGGCGCCTTTGCCGAGCTGGCAACGGCTGACAGGGTCGATGAAGTTGGTGTTCTGGCCGGATTCATTGAGCCGGGCAGACGACCGTCGCCTGCGTCGATATCTGCGATTCGATTGCCCGCGACTAGCTGGTGTAGTGCCCTGCATAGATAGAGCCCTGAATAAATAGTGCTCTGAATAGGAGTGTGCTGAATAGATAGTTTTTATTTGGGTTCGAGTATCGTGTCCTGTGCTTCATCATCAAGCTGTGGATAATCAAGCGTAAAATGTAAACCGCGGCTTTCCTTGCGCTGTAGTGCACAGGAAATAATCAATCCCGATACCAGTACCAGATTGCGCAGTTCCAGCATGTCATTGGTAACCCGGTGTTTGATGTAATAATCCTGAACTTCCTGTTGCAGCAGTTCTATCCGCTTTTCGGCCCGACGCAGGCGTTCATTGTTTCTCACAATACCAACAAAATCCCACATGCAGCGCCGCAATTCGTCCCAGTTATGAGAGACCAGCACTTCATCTTCCGAATCTGTCACGCGGCTCTCATCCCAGGGTTCGATGTAAGAACTTTGCGCGGTGCGGCCGATCTTGCTCTGAATATCCTCGGCGGCCGCAAAGGCAAGCACAAAACACTCCAGTAGTGAATTGCTGGCCATGCGATTGGCGCCATGCAAGCCGGTGAAACTGGTCTCTCCAATGGCGTACAAGTTAGCGATATCAGTTTCACTACGCTGATTCACCATGATTCCTCCGCAGGTATAGTGAGCGGCCGGTACCACGGGAATTCGCTGGGTGGTGATGTCGATGCCAAATTCAAGACAACGGGAGTGGATGGTCGGAAAATGTTTACGCACAAACTCAGCGGGTTTATGGCTTATATTCAGGTAGATACAGTCACAGCCCAGACGCTTCATTTCGTGATCGATCGCGCGCGCTACAATATCTCTCGGGGCCAACTCCTCCCGGCTATCAAAGTTTTGCATAAATCGACTACCGTCGGGCAATTCCAGCCTGGCACCTTCCCCTCTTAAGGCTTCACTGATGAGAAAGGACTTCGCATGGGGGTGAAACAGACAAGTAGGGTGGAATTGGTTGAACTCCATATTAGCCACCCGGCAGCCGGCACGCCATGCCATGGCTATCCCGTCTCCACTGGCGCCGTCGGGGTTTGTGGTGTACAGATAAGCTTTGCTGGCGCCGCCGGTAGCGAGTGCGACAAACTTGCTTTTAATCAGCTGAACGGCGCCGGTCTGCTGATTGAGCACATAAGCACCCACGCATACGGGCGCTGGGGCCCCTTGTTGCGCCTGTGTCACTAAATCTACAGCAGTACACCCCTCGATAAGGTCGATGCCTGGGTGCGCCTGTGCGCGCGCTTGAAGGGTTTCGAATACAGCCTTTCCTGTGGCATCGCTGGCATGGATGATCCGTCGGTGACTATGGCCACCTTCCTGAGTTAAATGCAGAGAACTTAAATCCCTGAATACTGGGTCGGCATTCGCTGTTACGGGCGCGTCGCTGCTCGCCGATTTTTTGGTAAAGGGGACGCCCTGATCTACCAGCCAGCTTACTGCTTTTGCACTATTCTCGACGATGTATTCCACCATATCGGCATGACAGAGACCCACGCCGGTCGAAAGCGTGTCTTCGATATGGGAATTGATGCTATCTGCCTCGTCAAGCACCGCCGCTATACCACCCTGGGCATAAAATGTGGCACCCTGATTAAGATCGCCCTTGCTGAGGACGGCCACACGGGCAAAGTCGGCCGTGCGCAAAGCCAGAGTAAGGCCCGCGGCGCCGCTGCCTATAATAAGGATGTCATATTCGAATTTAGGCGCTGTTGTAGAGGGAGCTGTTGTAGAGGGAGCTGTTGTAGAGGGAGCTGTTGTAGAGCTTGTCATAGATTGTTCTTCGCAGACTGTGTTTCGCACAAATAAAAGCGTTAATTAATTGTTTTAATAGGCTTTATTTTCTTGATCTGGGTTGGGAAGGGTTACGAATTGTGAGCAAGCCTACCACTGTGGATGCTAAATTAGGAATCCGGAAACAGAATTCCGGGCCAGAGTTCGATGTGGTTTGGTCAAGGCTCACTACTCGATAAAATAGAAACAGTCATAATTTAATAGAATCTGAGAACTTTTGCACCCGATTGCTGTCTATCACACAGGATAGATGCATTTGTTCCCGGTGGTGTAGCAATAAAGCCCCAGCATTAATGGAGTTGGAACAGATGTCAGAGGATACTGATCAGCAACTGGTTGACAGGGTGTTGAGCGGCAATAAAAACGCATTTAACCTTTTGGTTCTGCGTTACCAACACCGGGTATCCGCGTTGATTGGAAGATTTGTGCATGACCAGCATGAAGTCGAGGATGTTTGTCAGGAGGCATTCATCAAGGCTTACAGGGCATTACCCCTGTTTCGCGGTGACAGCGCTTTTTACACCTGGTTGTACCGAATTGCAGTCAATACGGCGAAGAATTATCTGGTTTCGAGAAGTCGCCGACCACCGGCCAATGATGTCGATGTCGATGAGGCAGAGATCAGTGAATTCGGCGCGGGGCTTCGGGAAATTGAAAACCCCGAGAGCAAGCTGGCAACCGATAAGCTAAAGCAAGCGATTGACGAGGCGATAGAAGATTTACCCGAGGATTTACGCACAGCATTTACCTTGCGGGAATTTTCCGGCTTGAGTTACGAAGACATTACAGAAGTTATGGATTGTCCGGTAGGCACAGTGCGATCACGGATTTTTCGGGCCAGAGAGGCGATCGACAAAAAAATTCGGGGATTGCTCTAGTAATTTGTTCAGACAGGTTTTAAAGGCACACACAGCCGTGCAGAAATTGCCGGCTATCGCAGATGAATAACAGTAATAACAGAGGTGCTCAATGAGTCAGATCGATAAAGAGTCTTTATCTGCATTATTAGACAATGAGGCAGATGACCTGGAATTACGTCGGTTACTGAAAGCCTGCGAGCAAGACTCGGAGTTGTTAGGGATCTGGGAGCGTTACTCTCTGGTGCAATCAATATTGCACCAACCGGCGGTTCCAGTGCGCCCTGCATTAAGCCAAAGAATTGCCGCACAAATTGAAACTGAAGCGACTCCAAGCCATGAAACTCCAGCCGTTGATAATGCTGACTGGCGCCATGGCATGAGCAAAGTCGCAATCGCCGCGTCGGTGGCTGTGGTGTTTATGTTTGCAGTGCAAAGCAATTTAAATTCCAAATCTGAATCTGTGTTGGCCCCCGCACTCGCCCAAACTGCTCAGCAGATCGACGCTCTGCAATCGTTGGAACAACAATTGGAACAACAAGCAGAGAGCCAAACCCCTGACTTGTTAGCGGGAAATACCAGCGTCGAGGTGGATCCGGTCGCGCGGCAGAGACTACGAGAATATATCGAGAGCATGACTTTCGATGAGGAAGCGCCAGTTCCCATTGAGCACATTCAAGATTCACCGCTGTATCGTCTAGTGCACGACTTGCAAGCCAAGCCCTAGCAGCGCCTGCTAGGTAGAGTCCCGCAAGAGATCAGATCCCTACCTGCCCCGCTAATCAGATAGCCGCGGATTCTGTGATTGTCGCGGCCAGTTGCAAGTATCCCTCACCAATGTGCTAAAGTAGCCTCTCCTCCAGGAGTGGAGTCGCCATCTGCAGCATGTCGATTTTAGCCCCGGATTGTTCCAGTGATGGATTGTTCCAGCGATGGATTGTTCCAGCGATACGGATAACTGATATGAGATTTATAAACAATGTAAGTCTGAAAAAAGCCTCTGTACTGACGGCGCTGCTGCTATTGGCGGCGGCAACCACAGGCACTCAGGCCGCGTCGGCATTGCCAAATTTTGCCGACCTGGTAGAAAAAAATGCCCCCTCAATTGTTGAAATATCAACCACTCGAATGGTTGATACGCGCAATCCTGGCAATGATCAAGAGATTGAGGAGCTGTTGCGCAGGCTTAATCCTGATGCTGACCCAGACCTCGAGCTTGAAGGCATTCCTGAGCAGCGGCAAATGGGTGCAGTTGGCTCCGGTTTTCTGATATCGGATGACGGTTACATCATGACGAATAACCATGTAGTGGCTGGTGCTGACAAGATTCAGGTAAACCTGAATGACCGCCGGGTATTCGAAGCCACCGTGATTGGCCTTGATGAACCCTCCGACCTGGCGTTGCTGAAGATCGATGCCAGAGATCTGCCCTATGCTGAATTTGGAAATTCTGATGTGCTGCGAGTGGGAGATTGGGTGTTGGCCATCGGTTCGCCCTTTGGACTGGAATTCTCTGCGGCGGCGGGCATTGTCAGTGCTAAAGGCAGGTCCGTGCCCGATCGCGGCTCTACCTATAATTACATGGCATTCATCCAGACCGACGTCGCCATCAATCAGGGAAATTCCGGCGGTCCGCTGTTCAATCTGGACGGTGAGGTGATTGGAATTAATTCACAAATTCTTAGCAGCACCGGTGGCTCAAATGGCATTTCGTTTTCGATTCCCAGCAATGTGGCTATCAATGTAATGACGCAATTACGCGAAACCGGCGCCGTCGAACGTGGTTTGCTCGGTGTACGCATGCGGGAAGTTGATTATGCTCTGGCTGAAATATTCGATATGGAACGTCCCCAGGGTGCATTTGTCGATGAAGTGTTAGCCGACAGTCCAGCCTCCGTAGGAGGCATCCTGAATGAAGATATTGTGCTTGAATTCAACGGCCACTCGATTGAGCACTACACTGATTTGCCATTTTATGTCGGTCAGTATCGTCCCGGCACTGAGGCCGAGGTCATCGTTTTCCGCGATGGGCAGTTGCAACATCTGACTGTGGCCCTGGGAAACTCTCCGACCAATGTCGTGGCTACGGTGGAGCCAGAGATCGTCAGGGAGCGCAGTAATCCCTTAGGGTTTAGAGTGAGCGAACTCGGCCTCCAAACCCGCCAGATAGAGGGAATTAGCGGAGTCCGCATCGCCGAATTAAATGATGGACCAGGGCGTAAAGCCGGATTATTAGTGGGGGATATTATCGTTGCCCTTAATCGTCAGGAGATAGATTCCCCGCAAGCGTTCGCGCAAATCGCAAATAATCTGCCGGAGGCGGGATTCGTCTCTATTCGAATTATACGCGAAGGCCAGGGAACAACACTGGCTCTGGAATTGGCTCCCTGATATCTTTTTCAAGCAATTGACGTGATTAGGCAGGTAGCCAGAGGCTGCCTTTCTAATTCGTCAGATGATAACTTTCTAATTCGTCAGATGATAATTAGAGCAGATTAAACTTCCTGGCGCCTACTCAATTGCTGTACACTTGCCCGCTTATTTTCTACCTGTATATTTCCCCCTATTAGTGACTCATCGACTAGTGATTGATCGACTCCGTGACTGACTTAAGCCACATTCGAAATTTTTCGATTATCGCCCATATTGATCATGGCAAGTCCACGCTGGCTGATCGTTTTATCCATCTGTGTGGCGGGCTTAGCGATCGCGAGATGGATGAGCAGATTCTCGATACGCTCGATATCGAGCGCGAGAGAGGTATTACTATCAAGGCGCAAAGCGTCACCTTGCACTACGATGCCAAGAACGGTGAGCGTTACCAGCTGAATTTCATTGATACGCCGGGCCATGTGGATTTCACCTATGAGGTTTCCCGATCTCTGGCGGCTTGTGAGGGCGCACTGCTGGTTGTGGATGCCGGGCAGGGCGTCGAAGCCCAATCCGTTGCAACCTGCTATACCGCTATCGCGCAAGGTCTGGAAGTCATCCCGGTGTTAAACAAGATGGACCTGCCCCAGGCCGAACCAGAACGGGTGCGAATGGAAATAGAAGAGATAATCGGCATTGATGCCTCGGAGGCGGTTTGCGCGAGTGCGAAAACCGGATTGGGGATTAACGAAATTCTGGAACAGATTATCGCCAAGGTTCCGCCTCCTGTTGGGGATCGTGATGCCGCCTTACAGGCACTTATTATTGATTCCTGGTTCGATAACTATCTTGGTGTAGTGTCTCTGGTGCGCGTCATGGCGGGGACTTTGAGAAAGGGCGATAAAATTATCGCCAAATCTTTGGGCAAGGCGCATATTGTTGACAGTGTGGGTGTATTTACCCCGAAACGCTGCGAGACAGGATCTCTGGCCGCGGGTGAAGTGGGTTTTATTGTCGCTGGCATAAAGGATATTCATGGCGCACCAGTCGGCGATACCATTGCGTTGGCAAATAAACCGGATGTCGAGAGATTGGCTGGATTTAAAAAAATTCAGCCGCAAGTGTACGCGGGGCTGTTTCCAGTATCCTCAGAAGACTTCGAAAATTTTCGCGATGCCTTGGCAAAATTAACCCTTAACGATGCGGCTCTGCAGTACGAGCCGGAAAATTCCGATGCACTTGGCTTCGGTTTTCGAATTGGGTTTCTCGGCATGCTGCATATGGAGATTGTTCAGGAGCGGCTGGAGAGAGAATATGATTTATCCTTAATTACCACCGCGCCCACGGTAGTGTATGAAGTGCTGTTGCTGAACGGAGAGACGGTGAAGGTAGACAGCCCCTCTCGCTTACCCGCGGTGACTTCGATTGAAGAGATGCGGGAGCCAATCGTACTCGCCAATATCCTGGTTCCTCAGGAACATCTTGGCAATGTTATTACCTTATGTGTGGAAAAACGCGGCATTCAGAAAGACATGCTGTTTATCGGTAAGCAGGTGTCGCTCAGTTATGAGATACCGATGAACGAAGTGGTGCTGGATTTTTTCGATCGGCTTAAATCCACCAGTCGCGGCTATGCATCGCTGGATTATCATTTTATTCGCTTTGAAAAATCCAATCTGGTGCGTTTAGATATCTTTATTAACGGCGATAAGGTAGATGCGCTCGCAATAATCGTGCATCGTGATCATGCGCAGGCGAAAGCACGTGCATTAGTCGACAAAATGAAGGAACTGATTCCCCGGCAGCTTTACGATGTAGCGATTCAAGCCGCTATCGGTGGGCAGATTATATCCAGACAGACCGTGAAGGCGCTGCGTAAAAATGTCACCGCTAAATGTTACGGTGGTGACGTGAGCCGCAAGAAGAAGCTGCTGGAAAAACAAAAAGCCGGAAAGAAACGAATGAAGCGAGTGGGTAATGTAGAAGTTCCCCAGGAAGCATTTCTGGCGGTACTCAAAGTTGACAGTTAACGGAGTGGGTAGAGAGGATAGAGATAGGAAATGGGCGTAGATTTTTCCGTGATACTGGTTTCTCTGGTCGCCTTTTGCGGCTTGTTATGGCTGTTGGACAGTCTGCTAATTAAAAAATCACGTCTGCAAGCTGTTGAACAATACATTGCCACTCAGAGCAAAGGCAAAAGCGAGGAAGAATTAGCGCTAGCTATAGACGATCTATCGCGAGAATCCCTGCCTGTTGAATATGCCAAGTCATTCTTTCCTGTGCTGTTGCTTGTATTGGTATTACGTTCCTTTTTAATCGAGCCATTCCAGATACCTACCGGCTCAATGATTCCCACATTGGAAGTTGGTGATTTTATTCTGGTGAATAAATATGCCTACGGGGTTCGCTTGCCAGTGATTGGAACCAAAATCATGAGCGTAGCTGATCCCCAGCGCGGTGAGGTAATGGTTTTCTTCCCCCCGCATGAAGCTAAATATTATATTAAGCGGGTTATTGGACTTCCTGGCGATACTGTCCGATATGAGGATAAGAGGCTGTATATAAACGGCGAGATAGTCAGTGAAGAATACCAGCGAGATATATCCATTGAGACCAATATCGGCTCGCTGGATGGCACGCTGCACCGGGAGACAATTAATGGTGTCGAGCACGCGACGCAGCATATTAACGGCGCCGCGAGACAGCGCTCTCGCACCACCTGGGTAATTCCGAATGGAAATTATTTCATGATGGGTGATAATCGCGACAATAGCAGCGATAGCCGGGAATGGGGCACGGCATCGGAGAATAAAATCGTTGGTAAGGCAATTGCGGTATGGATGCACAAGGAGCCGGGATTCCATCTTCCTACGTTCTCCAGAAACCAGCGGATCAAATAAGGAATTTGTGATGCTTGTAGCGGATTTCGTCCAAGCGAGAACTTAAGCTGGCGAATTGGATAGCAAGCAAAATACAGATAACGTTCCTAAAGGAGTGGCCATGAAACAATTAGAGTCAAGCAATCTGTGCGATCAGGCAGGCGCGTCAAAATTTGGCATTCTAATATTGTTGCTGCTAATTGTTGGCTTTGCAACAGCAGGTTTAAAAGTTGCCCCGCTGTATGTTGACCACAATCTCATCAGCGGAATTTGTGCTGAACTGATAGAAACGGGCGAAGCGGCAAATATGAGCATAACCGAAATCAGGCAGAGAGTTTCGAACAGTCTGCGCATTAACAATATTAGAGACTTCGATTTGACCAATATCAAACTGCGCAAGGAAAATAATCTGCCAATCATTACTATTTCCTATGAGCAACGTGTCGAGCTTATTGCGAATCTCGATGTGGTGGCCAAGTTCGATACCGAATTGCAATAAATGGATAATAAGCTCGACAAACTTCAACAAAAGCTCGATTACCAATTTTCCAATCTGGAACTGGCCCGGCAGGCTCTGACTCATCGTAGTGCAAACAAGCTTAATAATGAGCGCCTTGAGTTCTTGGGTGATTCATTATTGGGCTGTATTATTGCGCAAGCGCTGTATGAAATTCACCCGCAAGCCAGTGAAGGAGAACTGAGTCGGATGCGTGCAAGCATGGTGAATAAATCGGCCTTGGCAGACATCGCCAGAGAGATGGAACTAGGCGACTTTGTGCAGTTGGGGTCAGGTGAGCTTAAGAGTGGCGGCATGTATCGAGATTCCATTCTTGCGGATACGGTAGAAGCCCTTATTGCAGCAATATATCTCGATGGAGGAATGTCTGCATGCGATCAGTTTGTCAGAAAATGGAGTGAGAACAACCTCTACTCCCATGATGCTAACCGTAAGCAAAAAGATTGCAAGACCAGATTACAAGAACTCATGCAAGCCAGAAGTAGCGGTTTACCTGAGTACGAAGTTACCGAAGTATCCGGAGCAGCACATCAACAAATATTCCATGTTACCTGCAAGATTGATATCTTGAATGTGGCGCAGTCAGGCAGCGCTGGCAACAAGCGTGATGCCGAACAAGAAGCCGCGCAGAAAATTCTTGAAGTGCTGGGAGAGACCACATGAGTGATGCCGCCGAACATGATGAGGATCAGAGACATTGTGGTTATGTTGCCATCGTCGGAAGACCCAACGTTGGTAAGTCGACTCTGTTAAATCATGTGTTGCAGCAAAAGATCAGTATTACTTCTCGTAAACCGCAGACCACACGCCATCGAATCCTCGGCATCAATAGTGATAAAACTCATCAATGTATTTTCGTTGATACCCCAGGATTGAATGCCCAATACAATAAGGCATTAAACAGAGTCATGAACGATACGGTGCTCAGTGTCATCAAGGATGTCGATGTCATCTTGTTTATTGTCGAACGTTTTATCTGGAACGAGGCCGACCAATTCGTGCTGGAAGCATTGCAAAACACCACGGTGCCGGTATTGCTGCTGATTAATAAAATTGATCTGGTAAAAGACAAGAGTGAGCTGTTACCCCATATAGCGGAGCTGGCGAAGAAAAGGCAATTCGAGGAAATCGTACCGGTATCAGCCTTGGGTGGTCACAACCTCGACACTGTCGAAGCGTTGGTAAAGAAGCTGTTGCCGAAAGGCCCTTTCTTGTTTCCAGAGGATCAAATCACCGATCGGAGTTCGCGCTTTCTCGCCGCTGAGCTTATTCGCGAAAAAGTCACGCGACAGCTTGGTGACGAATTGCCCTATGAAGTAACAGTTGAAATAGAAAAATTCGAGCAGGTAAAGTCGGTGCTGCACATTCACGGTTTAATTCTGGTAGACAGAAAAAGTCAAAAAGTGATTGTCATCGGTAAAGATGGTGATCGCTTAAAGCAAATCGGCAGTGCCGCGCGAGAAGACATGGAGCAAGCTTTTCAGAGCAAGGTAATGCTTAATCTCTGGGTCAAAGTAAAATCAGGTTGGGCAGATGACGAGCGAGCATTACAAAGTTTAGGCTATACCGACCACTCCTAAACTGGCATACACCATGGAAACAAGAGTCTTATTGCAACCAGCCTACCTGTTACATCGGCTGCCTTTTCAGAACACCAGTTTGCTGGTGGATTTTTTTACCATGGATTTCGGGCGCATAAGAGCCGTTGCAAAAGGGGCGCGCAGCGCTAAATCAAAATATCGTTCACTGCTGCAGCCGTTTCACCCGCTACTGGTTTCCTTGTCCGGCCGCGGTGAAATGAAAACCATAACAGGCATCGAAAGCGGCCTGGCCGCAATTAATTTACAAGCGCAGCGGCTGTTTAGTGGTTTGTATGTAAATGAACTCTTAGTGCGTCTGCTGCTAAATCATGTCGAGCACAAGGATTTGTATAGAATCTATCAAGACACCCTCGTCGCCTTGCGCGGTAGTACTGACATGGAATTGGTTTTGCGGCGCTTCGAGTTAAGCCTGTTAGCGGAATTGGGCTATGGGATCAATCTCGAATCAGATTGCCACAGCCATGAAGCCATAGATGAAGCTGGCAATTATCATTTTACTCCCGATGTTGGTTTCGAGTTAGTCGCTGCAGAAACAACGCAACACAGTAGCTCAAAATTATTCGCGGGTGAGCATATCGTCGCCTTGCGTAAACTGGAGCTGGATGACAAGGACACCGCCAGGTCAGCCAAACGCTTGTTAAGAATGGCCTTAGGCGCTCATTTGGGTGGTAAGCCGCTTAACAGCCGCAGCCTGTTTGCTAATCACTCATAGCGTCTCTCGGCTTTCACCGCATCATTTTTCCGTGTAGAATTTTGCGCTTTCCTGGCATTGGCTGAAACAGTCTTTGTTATTCAGGTCTCAACCCACTATATCTTTTCAAACGATGGTCTTATCAAACTATGTCTTATCACACTATCGAGTCGCAGATTGGTAATACTCCGCTGGTAAAGCTGCAACGCTTGCCTGGTGACACCAGCAATACCATTCTTGCCAAGCTGGAGGGTAATAATCCTGCCGGCTCAGTGAAGGACCGACCAGCCCTGAGTATGATTCAGCAGGCAGAGCTGCGGGGTGAAATAAAGCCTGGCGATATACTTATTGAGGCTACCAGTGGCAATACCGGAATTGCCCTGGCGCTAGTGGCTGCGATAAAAGCGTATCGATTGATTCTAATCATGCCTGAGAATATGAGTAACGAGCGCAAGGCATCCATGTCGGCGTATGGCGCAGAGTTGATTACTGTGTCCGAAGAAGAAGGCATGGAAGGGGCTAGAGATCTGGCGCTGCAAATGGAAAAAGAGGGCAAAGGCAAAGTTCTCGACCAGTTTGCCAATCAGGACAACCCCAATGCCCATTATGTTCATACCGGACCTGAAATCTGGCGCGATACCCAGGGTGAGATAACGCATTTTATCAGTTCAATGGGTACCACAGGCACTATTATGGGCGTTTCACGCTATCTGAAAGAGCAAAACCCGGAGATAGAAATAATCGGCTTGCAACCCAAAGATGGATCTCGCATACCCGGCATCAGAAGGTGGTCTCCTGAATACCTCCCCGCCATTTTTGATGCCAAGCGGGTAGACCGGGTGGTGGACATCACGCAGCACGATGCAGAAGCCACCATGAGGGAATTAGCCCGACAAGAAGGCATCTTTTGCGGGGTATCCTCTGGTGGCGCAATATTTGCGGCTCTGGAGTTATCCAGGCAAGTGAGTAACGCCACTATTGTTGCAATCATCTGTGATCGCGGCGATCGATACTTGTCCACCGGCGTTTTCGACTAGACTATCCAATAATTAATTCTTCAGTTGTGGGCGCCAACCATTGGCTTAGCAGATATCTTGGTGGCCTATGGCCTATGGCCTGACCACTATGAATATCCAGCTGAGACTGGCTATGAGTATTATTCACTTGAGTATCATCTGATTTATGAGCGGACGCAGACAAAGACGACAGAAGTTATCCCGTGAGCCAATTGAACTGGATATCACCGCCCTTAGCCACGAAGGCCGAGGTATCGCCCACATTGACGGTAAAGTCGCCTTTGTCGATGGCGCACTGGCGAATGAGCGAGTTAGCGCATGCTATGTGCGCAGTCGTGGCAAGTTTGATGAACTAAAAGTGGACACGGTACTCAGTGCGTCGGCGGACCGCGTAGAACCCCCGTGTGAGTTCGCCGGACTCTGTGGCGGCTGTTCTCTGCAGCATCTGCAAGCCAATGCTCAAATTGAGCTTAAGCAGTCTCTGCTGCTGGAACAATTACAGCACGCGGCCCATATTGAGGCCAAAGACATCGAGGTATTGGATAAGCTGCAAGATTTGTCTATTCATTACCGGCGCAAAGCGCGGCTGGCCGTGCGTATGGTCAATAAGAAAGGGGGTGCCCTGGTTGGGTTCAGGGAAAAGTACAGCAGCTTCATAACAGATATGGATAATTGTAAGGTGTTGGTTGAGGAGGTAGCCCAGCTAATCCAGCCCTTACGGCATTTAATTACTGGGCTACAAGGCGGTCATGCTATCCCCCAGATCGAAGTCGCCGTTGGTGAAGAAAAGGTACAGGCAGCGACAAATGATCAGGAGCAAGGCTGGAAGCTGAAAGTTGCCCTGGTTATTCGCCATCTGCAGCCCCTGAGTGAGCCCGATTTAAATGCCTTATTGGAATTTGCCGAGCAACAAAGTGTCGAGTTGTATTTGCAACCCTCTTCGATGACTAGCGTACACAAGATCTTTCCCCGGGATGGCATTGAACGACTGCAGTATTTTCTTCCAGAGTTTGATTTAACACTGAATTTCCATCCCACGGATTTCACCCAGATCAACGCCGGAATCAACCGTAAAATTGTTAGCAGGGCGCTGAAGCTTTTAGCCGTGAATAAGGACGATGTGGTGCTGGATCTGTTCTGTGGTCTGGGAAACTTTACGCTTGCGACAGCGACGCTTTGTAATAGCGTGGTTGGTGTAGAGGGCAGCGAAGAAATGGTTAAGCGGGGAACAGAAAACGCGGAGTTGAACGGCATCGATAATGCAAAGTTCTATGCGGCGGATCTCTGTCAATCGATTGCCGACAAACAATGGTCCAAACTAAAATTTAGCAAAATACTGCTAGATCCACCGCGCTCTGGCGCGATTGAAATAATTCAACAGATTGCTCAAATTGGCGCCAGCAAAATTGTATATATTTCTTGTAATCCCGCAACTTTGGCTAGAGACACGGCGGAATTGATCAAAGCGGGTTATAAATTGAAATCGGCCGGGGTGATGGATATGTTTCCACACACTACCCATGTCGAGTCGATGGCCGAATTTGAATTGGCAACAAAGAAGAGATAAGGCGCTGCCAGAACAGCGCATAAGAACCAGCAGAGGGAGAGGGATAGTGATAGAAGAAAGCTTTAGCAGCAAATCTGCAATACAGAAGCTAATTGCTTTGATGGCCATGCTGCGCGACAAAAAATACGGCTGTCCATGGGATCTTGAGCAGACTATAATATCACTTGTCCCCCACACGCTGGAAGAAGTTTACGAAGTGGCAGACGCCATCGAAAATAATGACATGGTGGAATTAGAAGATGAGCTTGGGGACCTTTTGTTTCAGGTCGTATTCTATGCGCAAATTGCCGATGAGCAGGGACACTTCGATTTCGAAGATATTGCAACGGCGATAAACAACAAGCTAATCCGGCGTCATCCACATGTGTTTCCATCTGGGGATGTGAGTCAGTATCCAATCGAGCAGGAAATCACCCCGGATCAGGTTGTGATCAATTGGGATGCGATCAAAGAAACTGAACGAGAAGAAAAAAGGCGCAAGAGTGGAATTCAGGCTAATGATAAACAGCTCAGCCTTCTGGATGATGTGCCACGCGCCTTGCCTGCTATTGAGCGAGCACGTAAGCTGCAGAAGCGTGCTGCGAGCGTGGGATTTGATTGGCAAGAGATTGAGCCCGTGCTGAATAAATTAAAGGAAGAGATCGCCGAATTCGAACAGGCGATTAAACGCGCAGATGCTGAGCAGATTAGTAATGAGCTGGGTGATATCTTGTTTACGACTGTGAATTTGGCTAGACATAGCGCCGTAGAGCCTGAAATAGCGCTGCGTTCATCAAATCGGCGTTTTGAAAACAGGTTTAAATGGATAGAAGCGAGCCTGCTATCTCAGGGTAAAAATTTCAAAGATGTCGAATTACAAGAGCTTGATCTGCTTTGGGATCAAGCCAAAGGTAGTGGGTTGTGATAACTGAGCAGAGAATTTTAAGGAGCGGGAGTTAGATGAGAATTATTTTATTGGGTGCGCCAGGCGCAGGGAAAGGTACGCAAGCGCAGTTTATTACGGAGAAATTCGGTATTCCGCAAATATCGACAGGGGACATGTTGCGTGCAGCAGTTAATGCCAAATCGGAACTGGGCCTGCAAGTAGAACAAGTTATGGCCTCTGGTGGTCTCGTCACAGACGATATTATTATTGCGCTGGTGAAAGAGCGTATCCAAAGCGAGGATTGTTCAAAAGGCTTTTTGTTTGATGGTTTTCCGCGCACGATCCCCCAAGCTGAAGCAATGGTACAGGCAGGTGTAGCTATTGATGTGGTTTTGGAAATCGATGTTGCCGATGAAGAAATAGTGAAGAGGTTAGGTGGAAGGCGGGTACATCTCGAATCAGGCCGGGTTTACCATGTGGAGTTTAATCCACCAAAGATTGCAAACAAAGACGATGAAACGGGCGATGATCTGGTTCAAAGAGCCGATGATGAGGCGGCAACCATTCGCAAACGCCTTAGCCTCTACCACGAACAAACTAAACCATTAGTAAACTTTTACC
>ERZ890510.1469-NODE-1469-length-15231-cov-5.026950_pt1 | contig 15231 bp, 15 predicted proteins | sample MGYA00521265_ERZ890510 | MGnify/ENA primary metagenome ERZ890510 (study PRJEB32303, sample SAMEA104408624) | aquatic metagenome | biome: Brackish water; feature: Chemocline; material: water | place: Baltic Sea | collected 2014-10-26T21:54:00 | depth 110 m ...
CCAGTGAGAAAGGCAAAGACAAAGATGTGGAACGGAAATTTTTTAGTCGATCGGGCTTATGTGATTTTGAGCGCTAGTATTTTTAGTTAATTTTTTTGTAGGGTAGTGTGTGGGGGTTTATTAAAATAATTTCAATTAAATTGAAAAAGGAGTTTGTATGAAAGGTTCAGATTTGTTTGTAAAAGCGCTAGAGGAAGAGGGCGTTGAATATATTTTTGGAATCCCTGGGGAAGAGAACTTAGACTTTCTTGACAGCCTATCGCGATCTAAAAAAATTAAATTAATCCTGACGCGGCACGAACAAGCGGCGGGGTTCATAGCTGCAGTTTATGGCAAATTAACGGGTAAGACGGGTGTGTGTATTTCAACCCTAGGCCCCGGCGCCACCAACTTCACAACATCTGCGGCTTACGCTCAACTCGGCGGCATGCCTATGATGATGATTACGGGACAAAAGCCCGTTAAGAAGTCAAAGCAAGGACGCTTTCAAATATTAGATGTTGTAGAGATGATGAAGCCCATCACGAAGTATGCGCATCAAATCGTGTCTGCAGATAATATCCCGAGTCGAGTACGTGAAGCATTTCGTTTGGCTGAGGAGGAAAAGCCTGGGGCGGTTCATTTGGAACTGCCTGAGGATATTGCCGACGAGCACTCAAAGGAACTTCCGATCAAAGCCTCTGCTGTTCGAAGGCCTGTTCCTGAAGAAAAGTCTATTAAGGCAGCGGTTGATAAAATTGCAAAGGCAAAGAGTCCTATTTTGGTCGTTGGTGCCGGTGGTAATCGGAAACTCACCAGTAAAATGCTCACAGAGCTTGTGAATCAAACAGGAATTCCTTTTGTCAGTACTCAACTTGGTAAGGGTGTGATTGATGAGCGACATCCGCTGTTTATGGGGTGTGCGGCACTTTCGGCCAGTGATTATGTTCACAGAGCAATAGAGGCCGCAGATTTAATCATTAACGTCGGTCACGATGTTATCGAGAAGCCACCATTTTTTATGAGTCACGGTACGGCGAGGGACGACGAGTCTAACCACTCGTCCGAAAATGATCCGGTACTTGTTTCAGAGGGTACCCAGGTCATTCACATCTCGTTTAGAAGTGCTGAGGTTGATCCGGTCTATTTCCCGCAGTTAGAAGTGGTGGGTGATATTGCAAATGCAATATGGCAAATCAAAAAAAGACTGTCTGAAAGAAGTGACATGAAGTGGGACTTCACTCGAATGATGGCAGTTAAGAAGCATCACGATAAAAATATTGTCGAAGGTTCTGATGATCCACGTTTCCCTATATACCCACAGCGACTCGTGGCTGATATTCGTAAAGTGATGCCTGATGACGGGATGATTTGCCTGGATAACGGTGTCTATAAAATTTGGTTTGCCCGAAACTACACCGCCCACCAATCGAATACAGTCTTGCTGGATAATGCGCTCGCAACAATGGGCGCAGGCTTGCCATCTGCTATGGCAGCTCATCTTGTCTATCCGGAACGTAAGGTCATGGCGATTTGTGGTGATGGCGGTTTCATGATGAATTCACAGGAGATGGAAACTGCGGTTCGTTTGAAGATGAATATTGTCGTTTTGATTCTTAATGATTCGAGCTACGGAATGATTCGTTGGAAGCAAGCCAACATGGGTTTTGCTGATTGGGGACTTGAGTATGGCAATCCAGACTTTGTGAAGTACGCTGAAAGTTATGGGGCGCACGGTCATCGTGTCAGCAGTTCGGAGAATCTTATGGAAACCTTGAATACGTGCTTATCAACACCTGGAGTTCACTTAATAGATTGTCCAGTGGATTATTCTGAAAACGATGAGATTTTGAATAATAGGATTAAAGCAGATAGCGCTAAGATTTAATTTTTCACAGTGACATACTCAACCAACGGCCCTCAGCACTTGTTTGGCGGGCCGTTGGTTTGATATTATTTGGAGAGACTTGATGCCCCAGTTAAGAGAAACATATCCGTATATTCTGGCTAATGAACTGGTCTATGCCAACAGTGATCTCGCGGTCACTGATAAATATTCGGGTGAGGTCGCTACTCGAGTTGCGCTGGCCGATTCAGTGGTGATCGATCAAGCCATCCAGGCTGCTGTAGACGCTTCGGAGGCCTTAGCCAATATGGCCAGTTATGAGCGACAGGCTGTCTTGGAGCATTGTGTGATTCGATTCCGAGAGCGTTTTGATGAACTCGCATACGCGCTTTGTGTAGAGGCGGGAAAGCCGATAAATGATGCAAGAGGTGAAGTCACCCGTTTAATAGACACCTTCAAGATCGCGGCTGAAGAGTCCACCCGCTTTAATGGAGAACTGCAAACGTTAGATATCAGTGCCCGAGCTCGAGGGTACAGTGGCATGTGGAAGCGCGTTCCCATTGGCCCATGCTCGTTCGTGTCGCCATTTAATTTCCCGCTCAATTTGGCGGCGCATAAAATTGCACCCGCCATTGCGGTCGGTTGTTCCTTTGTGATGAAGCCTGCTTCGAGAACACCTCTTGGGGCAATCATGATTGGCGAAGTGTTAGCAGAGACTGATTTACCGAAAGGTGCATTTTCTATTTTGCCGTGTTCAAGAGATGGCGCGGATCTCTTCACCGTCGATGAGCGTTTGAAGTTATTGTCATTCACGGGATCCCCCGGAGTGGGTTGGGACTTGAAGGCTCGGTGTGGCAAGAAAAAAATTGTGTTGGAGTTAGGTGGGAATGCCGCAGTGATCGTTGACGCTGATGCCGACCTCGATGACGCGGTAACTCGGATCACGTTCGGCGCATTTTATCAGTCGGGACAATCGTGTATTGGGGTGCAAAGGATTATTATTCATGAAGACATTTATGACGCTCTTAAAGCTAAGCTCGTTGCAAGGGCTTCAAGCCTTATCAGCGGAGACCCTAAAGATGAGAAGACTTTTATCGGACCAATGATTGCAGAGAAAGAGGCTCAGCGTCTTGAGGGGTGGGTTAATGAAGCGCAGGCGTCGGGTGCTGTGATTCTTTGTGGAGGAAAAAGAAACGGTGCGATGCTTGAGGCGACGTTGATAGAGAATGCGCCTGCGACTGCAAAGATTTGCACTGAGGAAGCGTTTGGTCCGGTAGCGGTGCTGCAGAAATTTAGCACATGGGACGAAGCACTAGACATGGTGAATGATTCTAAGTTTGGTCTTCAGGCGGGCATTTTCACTCGAGATTTTTATAAAATACAAAAGGCTTGGAATAAGCTTGATGTGGGGGGTGTTGTAGTTGGTGATGTCCCTTCGTATCGAGTTGATAACATGCCCTATGGCGGAGTGAAGGATTCTGGCTTAGGTCGAGAGGGCGTTAGGTTTGCTATGGAAGACATGTCTGAGATACGTAACTTGGTCATCCGAACGATACCTACTGCATGATAGTGATTTAGGTAACCTTAGCGCGCACCTTAATCGGGTGCGCGCTTTTTTTAACACCAAAGGCTTGGAGGGATCAGGTATTGTTTAGCGGGTATTTGAACATTTGTGGTTTTTTCTTCTTGTGCGTGTTTAGTCAGAGCGCACAAGCCATCGTCGATATTGAGTCGCTTAGAGAGCGTGCTGGAACTGACCTCGGTTGGTCATCAGCTGGGAGTTTTGAGGCGTCTGGAGACTCAGGTAACTCAGATAGCACCGACGTCAATTTGTCGGGTTTAATGCAGTATCGAAGTGATGGCTTCAGTAATTTATTCGTGATTGGAGGTGAGTACGGCAAAACTTCTGGGAACAGAAGTGCGGATGAGCATCTCCTACATATTCGTCATTCGCGCGTCCTATCAGTTCAGACTGATTGGGAAGGGTTTTATCAGCAGCAACAAAATGAGTTCACTCGTTTAGAAGACCGCGTATTGCTCGGGTCTGGTATTCGCTTGCGTCTTATGGAGCAAAAAAGCGCCACTTTTGTTTTAGGTGTGGGCGGTTTTTATGAGTCTGAGAGAAACGAAGGCAATGCTACTAAAGAGATAGGCCGCTCTAATGTTTACCTCTCATTCCGAAAGAAAACTGAGAACAGTGTTTTGTTGGTAACAACGGTTTATCTTCAAAACAAACTCGATGAGTTCTCTGACCAGCGTGCCGTTGGCGGTTTGTCAGTATCGATTCCGGCAACTTCGCATTTAGATTTTATTGTCTCAATTAATGTTGAGCATGATTCCCGCCCTCCGGCTGGTATTGAGAAAACTGATTGGACGTATAAAACGGGCATTGGCTGGAAATTTTAGTACAAATTATTTTCGTTTTATTCTCCCCATTGCCTTCTAAGGCGCAAGAGCCGGTAGCAAATCAGCCTAATAAGGTAAAATTGCTCCTTTGTTCGAGAACTTTAGTGTAGCGGTCTGATTCGGATTTGATTGAGGTATAAATGATTAATGTAACGTTACCAGACGGTTCTGTAAGATCGTTTGAGGAGGCTCTGTCAGTAGGGGCGATTGCGAGATCGATTGCTCCAAGTTTGGGAAAAGCTGCTGTGGCAGGGCGCCTCAATGGAGATTTAGTTGATTTAAGTCATGTTGTGTCTGTAGACGCACAACTGGCTATTGTCACGACCACAGATGCTGATGGTGTCGATGTGATTCGGCACTCAACGGCTCATTTGCTAGCTCATGCTGTAAAAGAGTTATATCCGAGTGCGCAAGTGACAATTGGCCCAGTAATTGAGGACGGTTTTTATTACGATTTTTCCTTCGATCGAGCCTTCACGCCAGATGACTTGCTCGCGATTGAGAAAAAAATGAAGCAGCTCTCTAAAAAAGATATGCGTATAGAGCGTTCTGTGCTTGATCGGGATGAGGCAAGTAATCATTTTCAGTCAATCGGAGAGGCATATAAGGCTGAAATTATTCGAGATCTGCCCGAAGGTGAGGAGATTTCTCTCTATACTCAGGGTGACTTTACTGATTTGTGTCGTGGACCCCATGTGCCCTCTACGAGTAAGCTCAAGGCGTTTAAGCTGCTGAAGGTTGCTGGCGCGTACTGGCGGGGTAATTCGGATAATGCGATGCTACAGCGAATTTACGGTACCGCCTGGGGGACGCAAGAAGACTTAGATGCTCATCTCTTCAAACTTGAGGAGGCCGAAAAGAGAGACCACAGAAAGCTTGGCCGACAACTGGACTTGTTTCATAGTCAGGAGGAGGCGCCTGGCATGGTGTTTTGGCGCCCTAAGGGGTGGCGGTTATGGCAGCAAGTCGAACAATACATGCGACGTGTCTATGAGGACAATGGCTACCAGGAGGTGAAGTGTCCTCAAATATTGGATGTATCGCTTTGGAAGAAGTCTGGGCATTGGGATAACTTCCATGACAACATGTTTTTCACGGCCTCAGAGAATCGTGAGTATGCCGTGAAGCCTATGAACTGTCCTGGCCATGTACAAATTTTTAATAGTAGTTTGCACAGTTATCGTGACTTGCCGCTCCGTTATGGTGAGTTTGGTGGTTGTCATCGTAATGAGCCTTCGGGAGCGTTGCACGGCCTTATGCGCGTCAGAGCTTTCACTCAGGATGATGGGCATATTTTTTGTACAGATCAACAAATTGAAAAAGAAGTTGTTGATTTCCATAGACTTGCGCTGAAGACGTATGGCGACTTTGAGTTTAAAGATGTCGCGATTAAATTAGCATTGAGACCTGAGAAGCGATTAGGGGATGACTCGGTTTGGGATCATGCGGAGGCGGCTCTTCGATCTGCGTTACAAACTTGTGGCGTGAGCTGGGAGGAACTCCCTGGAGAAGGGGCCTTCTACGGACCAAAGATTGAATATCACTTGAAAGATTCAATTGGACGCTCTTGGCAGTGCGGCACGATTCAGGTTGATTTTATGATGCCTCAGAGGTTGGGGGCCGAGTATGTGTCCGAAGAGAATGCTAGAAAAACCCCTGTGATGCTCCATCGAGCGATCGTTGGTTCTATGGAGCGGTTTATCGGGATTCTCATTGAGCACCATGCGGGTGCTATGCCACTTTGGCTATCGCCAATACAGATTGTCGTCATGAATGTGGCCGATCGTCACTCAGAATATGTGCAAGAAGTGGTAAAACAATTGACTTCTAGTGGTTTTAGGGTCGTATCAGACTTGAGAAACGAAAAGATAACCTATAAGATTCGCGAGCACAGTCTCCAGAAGCTCCCCTATCAGCTCATCGTGGGTGATAAGGAAGTGGAAGCTAGCCAAGTTGCTGTTCGTTGCCGAGGTGGTGAGGACTTAGGGGCAATGCCATTGGAAACCCTTTACGAACGTTTGAATTCTGAGCTTAGCGCTAAGCGTTAGCTCTATTTTGTAGTTAAATTAATTTAGGAGGTTTAACCCATAGCTCGAGAAAAAGAAGCCCGAATTAATGAGGAGATTACGGCGCCTCAAATTAGACTGGTAGGTATCGAAGGAGAGCCCATCGGAGTTATGGAAATTAGTCAGGCGCTTGCGAAGGCAGAAGAGGCTGAAATAGATCTCGTTGAGATAGCCCCTACTGCAATCCCGCCTGTGTGTCGTTTGATGGACTATGGAAAGTTCAAATATAACGAGCAAAAAAAGAAGCAGGATGCCAAGGCTAAGCAAAAACAAATACAGGTTAAGGAGATAAAGTTTAGACCTGGAACGGATGATGGTGATTATCAAATCAAACTTCGGAATCTAATTCGGTTCTTAACTGAGGGCGACAAGACCAAGGTGACATTACGGTTTAGAGGCCGTGAAATGGCACACCAGAATCTTGGGGCGAAACTCTTGCAGAGAGTTAGAGATGACCTAGCGGATCATGGGCAAGTTGAGCAGTTTCCGAAAATGGAAGGCAGGCAAATGGTCATGGTGGTTGCTCCGCTAAAACCGGAGGAAAAGCAAAAGCGTCAGAAAATGAAGGCGGAAGCGTTAGAAAGCGAAAAGCTAGAGAAATCGTTATAATTCGTCACCCGAGCTAATTAGCTCGGGTAAGAAGTTTTAAAACAAGGGATTGCAGGTTTAACAAGCACTCGTTAGTAGGGTCGCCTGACTGTCTTAAAAAAAGGGGGCTTAAATGCCAAAAATGAAAACCAAAAGAGGCGCTGCTAAGCGTTTCAAGGTCGGTGGTACCGGCCGGATCAAGAGAACTCAGGCTAATCTGAGGCACATCCTGACGAAGAAGACGACGAAACGGAAGCGCCATCTGCGCGGTACTGTTTCCGTTGCTGCTGGTGATCAAGCAGCTATTCGCGCAATGCTTCCGTACGCATAAAGGAGAGTCGAGATGCCAAGAGTTAAAAGAGGTGTAGTCGCCAAAGCGCGGCACAAAAAAGTATTAGAGCAAGCGAAAGGTTTTCGCGGGCGAAGAAAGAACGTTTATCGAGTAGCGAAACAGGCTGTCATGAAGGCGGGACAGTACGCGTATCGTGATAGACGTACGAAGAAACGAGAGTTTAGAGCGCTTTGGATCATACGTATCAATGCTGCTGCTCGTTTGTGTGGATTAACATATAGCACTTTAATTAATGGGTTGAAGAAGGCCTCAATTGAAGTAGATCGTAAAGTGCTTGCAGATGTCGCGTACCACGATCCAGTTGCGTTTGAAAAGATAGCGGAACAAGCGCGTAGCGGTCTAGCCTCCTAGGTATCGATTGGAGAATAAAGGAGGCCAAGTTGGCCTCCTTTTTTGTTTGTGAAAGTGCCCATGCAAGAATTAGAAAACATAGTTACTGACGCAGAGCATGCTTTTCAAGCAGTCAAGACTCTACCTGAGCTTGATCAGGTAAAGGCTCGGTTTTTGGGTAAGCAAGGAGTGTTGTCGGAACTCAGAAAAGGCTTAGCGAAAGTTTCTGCTGAGGAGCGTCCCATCCTTGGTGCTAAATTTAATACACTCAAGACAGAATTAGAAAGTCTTTTAGAGCGCCGAAAAAATGACATCAAAACTCAAGTGTTACAAGAACGCCTTGATAACGAAAAGATTGATGTCACGCTGCCTGGTCGTAAACAGTCTTTAGGTGGGTTGCACCCAGTCACGCGCACGCTAAACCGTGTGACGGACTTGTTTTCCACAATGGGGTTCAGTGTAGAGAGTGGTCCTGAGATAGAGGATGATTATTACAATTTCACGTCATTGAATCAGCCTGAGGATCATCCCGCTCGTTCGATGCATGATACGTTTTACCTTGAGGGTGAGCAGCACTTATTGAGAACGCATACCTCACCTATTCAGATTCGGTATATGGAGCAGAATGAGCCACCTATTCGTATAGTGGCCCCAGGTAGAGTGTATCGCGTTGACTCCGACGCAACGCATTCACCTATGTTCCACCAAATTGAAGGGTTGTGGATTGATGATAGGGCGACCTTTGCGGACTTAAAAGGTACGGTTCGAGAATTCTTAAGGCGATTTTTTGAGAATGACGATTTAGAAGTGCGCTTTCGACCTTCATATTTCCCATTCACTGAGCCTTCAGCAGAGATTGATATGACATTTAAAGACGGCTGGTTGGAAATAGGCGGTTGTGGGATGGTTCATCCAAAGGTGCTTCGTAACGTGAATATTGACACCGAACGGTTTCAAGGATTTGCCTTTGGTATGGGTTTGGATCGGCTAGCTATGTTGCGCTATGGGGTGACAGACTTACGTCTTTTCTTCGAAAATGATTTGCGATTTTTATCGCAGTTCTCCGATTAAGGTAGAGAGAATCTGTTATGAAATTTTCAGAAAACTGGTTGCGTTCTGCTTGCCCTACAACGCTTACGACTGATGAGCTATCCAATGCGTTGACCATGGCAGGTCTAGAAGTGGAGTCGGTTGACCCTGTATCAAAAAACTTAAATGGTGTGGTTGTTGGGCTTATTACAAAAACCAGGCCACACCCTAATGCTGACAAACTAAAGATATGTGACGTCGATGTCGGCGAGGCTGAACAGTTGCAAATTGTCTGTGGCGCACCTAATGCGGCAGAGGGTATGAAAGTGCCAACGGCGTTGGTTAATGCTCAGTTGCCTAATGGGCTAGTAATTAAGCGTGCGAAACTAAGGGGTGAGTTATCTCTAGGGATGCTTTGCTCGGGGCGTGAACTAGAAATCGCCGATGATGATTCTGGTTTGATGTCACTTGCGAATGATTTGACCATTGGTTCAGATATTCGGGATGTGTTTGACTTAAATGACAATGTGTTTACGTTAAAGTTGACCGCGAATAGGGGTGATTGCTTATCCATTATGGGTATCGCGAGAGAGTTGCAAGCGATCAGTGGTGTTGATGCCCAGTATCCAGAAGTAGAGGAGTTAAGTTCGATTAAGCCGAAAGACCTTTCGGTCAATATTGCGGATGAAAAGGCATGCCCTTTATATTTGGGGTTAACCATGCGCGGTGTGAATTCTAGTGTTAAGACACCACCACATATTTTGCGAAAATTAGAGCGATCTGGTATTCGAGGGATCAGTGCGATCGTTGATTTAACAAATTATGTGATGTTGGAACTTGGTCAACCGATGCATGCGTTTGACCGAGATAAACTTAAAGGCAATATTTCGGTAAGGTACGGTCGAGTTGCTGAGACTTTGGATCTGCTCAATGGGCAGCAATTAAAGATTTCTGAAGATATGCTGCTGATCGCGGACGAGTCAGGCCCTGTGGCGCTGGCTGGAATTATGGGTGGAGAGCCTACGGCTGTTGATGAGAAGACGACAAATATTTTTCTTGAGGCTGCGGTGTTTTCCACTCAATCGGTCGCTGGAAAGTGGCGCTCACTTGGTTTTTCAACAGATGCACTGCATCGATTCGAGCGAGGAGTAGACCCGCAAGGGTCCAGACGCGCATTATGGCGGTTAGCAAATCTAATTAGTCAAATTTGCGGTGGTAGTGTTGAAGCTTTGACAGAGGCAGGTTCTAGTTTTGTTGACAGACCAGCGATAGTTTTTCGACCAGAACGTGTGCGCCGGTTGATTGGTATCGACATTGCCGTTTCGCGAATCAAACAAATCTTAGAGCGGTTAGACATGAGTGTGTCCTCTGATGGTGATATTTTTTTAGTCGTGCCGCCCAGCTATCGGTTTGATCTTGAGCTAGAGGAAGACCTTATCGAGGAAGTGGTTCGCATCGAAGGCTTTCATAAACTGCCCAGCACTTTGCCGCTGTCTGAAGCATCGATGATGACTAGTAGTGAGCGCCCAGATTGGAATGAGCGCTTCAAAAGATCTTTGGTTCAGCAAGGTTACCAGGAGGTCATTACTTATAGTTTTGTGGATCAGCCTCTTGAGGATGATTTCAGTGTGGCACCGGGAGTAATCCGACTTGCTAATCCTATTGCTGAACAATATTCAGTGATGCGTACGAACCTTTTGGGGAGTCTCGCGTTAGTGTCGCAAAGAAATATAAGTCATCGTATCGAGCGGGTGCGCATTTTTGAAAGTAGTTTGTGTTTTGAACGGAGTCAGTCTGGTGAGATCATTCAGCATAGAATGATAGCGGGTATGGTCTCCGGCTCATCGCTTCCTGAACAGTGGGGTGAGACCAGCCGAAATACAGATTTTTTTGATCTCAAGGGCGAGCTAGAAAATATATTAAAAACCAGTCAATTGACCTTCGGGATTACTCTTCACAAGAGTTTTCACCCAGGGAAGGTGGTATCGATTGTGGTCAACGGAGCAGAGATAGGGGTTCTGGGTGAATTGCACCCCGAATTGAGTCAGAAATATGATCTTGATGCGAATACGGTGGCATTCGAATTGAATATTGATGCTTTGCCGGAATCGAATTTGCCAAACTATATGGCTTTTTCAAGATTTCCAGCAGTTCGGCGTGACGTTGCGTTTGAGGTTGCGCTTGATATGGAGGTCGGACCAATCATTGCTTCTATAGCCGCTGGAAATATTCGGCACCTCTGCGACGTGACCCTCTTCGATATTTACTCGGGTAAAGGGGTGGCCGATCAGAAGAAAAGTTTAGCTTTGGCTATTACGTTCCAGGGCGCTGAAAAAACCCTTACAGATGAAGAAGTTGAGGAATCAGTGGCACAAGTGTTACAGTTAGTAGAAACGCGTTTCAACGCAACACAGAGAATATAAGGATAAATGAGATGACGCTGACCAAAGCTGAATTGTCAGATCTTATTTTTGAAAAATTAGGACTGAATAAGACGGAAGCTAAAGATTTTGTAGAGGTTTTTTTTGAGGAAATCCGTATATGTTTAGAGAAGGGTGAAGATGTGAAACTCTCTGGATTCGGTAATTTCCACTTGAGAGATAAAAGCCAGAGACCAGGTAGAAATCCAAAAACTGGAGAGGCAATTCCGATTTTGGCGCGACGTGTCGTTACGTTTCATCCAAGCCAAAAATTTAAACAGCGTGTGGAAGAGAGTCGTCGCACGCATCCAGACGAGGGTTAGAAGTTTTAGGGTGAACGTTGGTTTATTCGATACCAGATAAGCGTTATTTCACTATCGGAGAGGTTAGTAAGCTCTGCGGTGTTAAATCGCACGTTCTGCGCTACTGGGAACAAGAGTTTCCGGAACTGCAATCCATTGATCGCCGATCGAGACGTCGTTACTACCAAAAAAAAGAAGTACTTCTCGTTTTGAGAATCAAGGAGCTGCTTAGAGAGGATGGCTTCACAATCAACGGGGCTCGTTTAAAATTAAACGCTTCTGTCACGAACAGAAAGAATCAAGACGCCGTGCTCTATTCGTCTTTAGAGACGGCAGAGTTGGAAGAGATTCTCTCGATACTTCGAGGAAGTTAAAGGTCCGTCTGATATAATTTTGTCTCTAGAGTATTAATCGTCGGGGCGTAGCGCAGCCTGGTAGCGTACCTGCATGGGGTGCAGGGGGTCGTGAGTTCGAATCTCACCGTCCCGACCATTGATTTCAAGCACATTAGACCTTGGTTGGAAAACAGCTACGTATGATTAAAAAACACAAAAAACATCCTCCTCTTATATGAAAATACTTGTCAGTAATGATGATGGCTTCTTCGCCCCGGGATTGAAGGCCCTCGTTCAATCAATGATGGCAATTGGAGATGTTGTCGTTGTCGCGCCCAATAAAGACTATAGCGGAGCAAGTAACTCATTAACCCTCGATAGGCCGTTAGTAGTGAATCAGCACGAAAGCAATATCTATTCAGTGAATGGTACTCCGGTGGATTGTGTTCATTTAGCTATTACGGGTCTATTGGATGTCGTCCCTGATATTGTTGTTTCCGGAATCAATAATGGTGCCAATATGGGCGAAGATACGATTTATAGTGGAACGGTTGCTGCAGCGATGGAAGGCTTTATGTTGGGCGTACCCTCCATTGCGGTATCGCTTACCAGTAAAAATGGTGAGAATTTTTTGACCGCAGCGAAAGTAGCTCAAGACATAGTGATGGGTTTTCAAGATATTGCGACGCAACCCCCATTCTTGTTAAATGTAAATGTCCCTGATATTGAGTTTGGCAGTATCGCTGGAACACAAATCACACGGTTGGGTCGTCGACACAAAGCAGAAGGTGTCGTTGAAACTAAGAATCCACGTGGGCAAACTGTGTATTGGATCGGTGCTGTGGGAGCGGTGAAAGATAAAAGCAGTGGTACGGATTTTGATGCGGTTGAGCGTGGCTGTGTTTCGGTTACACCGCTCCAAGTGGACTTAACCGATGCGACTGTCGGTGTTCGATTCGATTTTCTCAGTCGTTAGTATTACCAATAGGTAGGTTTTTTAAAAATCGTGAGCTTTTCTGGAGAGAATAAGGTCGGGATAGGGATGACTTCTGATCGGACGAGACGACGAATGGTCGATCGGTTACGACAAGAAGGTATCTCTGACGAGGCTGTTCTTCAGGCGCTGAGCGTGGTTCCTAGGCACCTATTTGTAGAAGAAGCTTTAGCAAGTCGGGCTTATGATGATGTGTCTTTGCCTATTGGATTTGGACAAACTATTTCGAGACCACTGACTGTGGCCCGTTCTTGTGAGCTTGCACGAGCTGGTTCACCACTAAAGCGTGTACTTGAAATAGGCACAGGTTGCGGATACCAGGCTGCCGTTTTGTCGCGAATAGCAAAAGAAGTGTATTCGATCGAACGGATTGGTACGCTGCTCAGTGGCGCTAGGATTCGACTTCGGTCGTTGAAATATCACAATGTTCGCGTGAAGCATGGAGATGGTTCGGAGGCTTTAGATTCTTTGTTTCCTTTAGACGCGATCGTTGTCGCTGCAGGAGCCTCGGCCCTTCCGGAGCACTTAATTAAACTCTTAGTCCCGCAAGGGCGGCTTATTATTCCGCTGGGCAGTACAAAACAATATCTGACCGAGGTGATTAAACTCGAATCGGGATATGAGGTTAAAAAGCATGAAGAAGTCAGTTTTGTTCCATTCCTCAGTGGGGTTGTTGTAAAGTAAAGCGCATGCGAGAGCTGTCGAATTTGAGATTACTTTTTTTACTAATAAGTCTAGCTATTATTGTGGCGCTGCATGGCTGTGGAACCACGAAGAGCTCTGCGCCCATACGTGACTATTCTCCAGCGCCGGATGTATCTTCAGGAGCGACTAAGCCAGACAACAAAAGGAAAGTTAAGCACAGCGATACGAAGGAGGTTAAGCGTCCTTTGGCTTCGGATGAGCAGAGTGCAGGTTATCGAGTCAAGCAAGGAGATACGCTCTACAGCATATCTATTCAATTTGGGGTGGATTATAAAGAGCTTGCAAGGTTTAACGGTGTTGATGACACGAATGTAATTCATGTTGGGCAATTGCTAAAGATTCCTAAGGTGTCTGCTCAAAGTCAGGTAGAAGCCATACCTGCTGATAGGGTAGAGAAGCCGGTTGCTGAATCAATAGGACCACCCAGCAGTTGGAGATGGCCGACGAGTGGCTCCCTCGACTATCGTTTTATGGAGCGAGTCAGTGAGCGTGGAAAGGGCATTGGAATTCGCGTCTCAAAGGAAACCCCAGTTTATGCAGCGGCGCCCGGTAAGGTTGTCTACAGTGGCAGTGGACTCCGTGGGTATGGCAAATTATTGATCATCAAACATGACGAAGATTTCCTAAGTGTCTACGCACACAATAGCCAACTTTTGTCGAGTGAGGGTCAGTTTATTGCTCAAGGGCAGCAAGTCGCGATTGTCGGAGGGGAGGGGTACAGTGATACGCTTCACTTCGAGGTTAGATTGAAAGGTAAGCCCATAGATCCACTTCGATACCTTCCTAAGCGATAAGTTTACGCGTCTCTTTTAGGCAGGATATGATCTTGGGAAGCAACCCTTAAACGATAATGGTGTGATTCGTAAGTTCCTTACCTTTGACATCGAAGGTCATCTCAGAGAGTTCAATTTTTAAAGCATCCGAACTGATCAACAGTAAAGATGTGGCGCGTGTTCCGTAGTCATTTGAGGTAATGAACATGGGAGATAGGGTGCGCTCCCACTCTGGGTCAACACCCGTATCGGGAAGCGCCTCATCGCGTGGTTGAGTTGTATTTGACATCAAGGTTACGACCTCTTCGAAGGGGATCACCTCATTATTCTTGATTAAAGTTGCGAATGATTTTTTCCCGCTCGTTACCTTCGGCCAATTGGTATCGAGTAGGTGATTACTCAGACCATAAATTCCCGGTTTTTCAATGGATTGCGTCTGTGGCATCCCCTCTGCCTGCCTATTAGTCAGGTAGTAAATTGATGATGAATCTCCGACGAGTAGATTAAATCCATTATAGGATTCGGTCATTTCTCCGATTGACGAAGCGAAGGATTGAGGTGATTGATCGCTGGTTAAAAAGTTTTTTGTTAAATTCCCTCGAGATTCTTTGCGATTCGATGTGGTTTTTTGTTCTCTAAAATTTGTAACTATGGCCCAACGTCCAGATTCGGTGACGCCCATCCATGTGCCTGATTGTTCTAAATCTCGACCTGCAATGATGTTTGGGTAATCTTTCCAGCGATGTATTGGGGCAGCGGGGCGGTTATGGTATTCATCCCGGTTCGATGCAACGATTAGGGGGTATCTGGGGTGCATGCCCAACGCGAATAAGACAAGGCACATTCGCTAAAGAACCTTTAATTCTTCAATTCGACCTGAATTCTGTGTGGTGAAGTGCTGTTCGTGAACGTGTTCCGATTGGACAACTGCAAGCCCCTCGTATCCATCAACTTTGTCGGCAGAGGGGGCGCTGTCACATACAAGACCGGATGTCGCTCCACTTGAGTTCAAAATAGCCGTCCCAGCGCGGAGGAGTATGTTTGATTTAAATTGGCATAGTTTTCGTTTTACGGAACCAAGATATTTGGTGCGGGCGACAATCTCT
>ERZ890510.1470-NODE-1470-length-15228-cov-5.241943_pt1 | contig 15228 bp, 13 predicted proteins | sample MGYA00521265_ERZ890510 | MGnify/ENA primary metagenome ERZ890510 (study PRJEB32303, sample SAMEA104408624) | aquatic metagenome | biome: Brackish water; feature: Chemocline; material: water | place: Baltic Sea | collected 2014-10-26T21:54:00 | depth 110 m ...
GCGGGCGCAACTGCCAATGCCTGTGCCCGATCGCTTCTGGCGGCGGGCGCTGGGCGGGTGGATGTCCTGACCCTCGCCCGGGTGATCTAGGTTCACCCAAATTTGTTGATTTCGAAGGATTCCACCGGTTGCGGAGAGGATGCCGACGCACCTAGTCTAAGGCATACCCATTTCGACAACGGTGCTGGGCTCATGGCCAACGTAGAAATTTATACGACGATGATGTGCGGATTTTGTGCCCGCGCAAAAAATCTTCTGAACAAAAAATCGGTCGAATTTGATGAAATTGACGTGACGTTCAGCGACTCTAAGCGCCAGGCAATGATGGCGCGGTCGGATGGCCGCCATACCGTGCCGCAGATATTCATTAACGGCAGTGGCATCGGTGGCTGCGACGAGCTTCTTTCGTTGGAACGCGAGGGCCGTCTTGACGACTTGCTGTCAGCGCCCGCGCCCTAGAGGTATCGCACGGTGAAAGTCGCTTGTGTGCAAGTGTGTGCGGGCGACGATATGGATCACAATCTGGCGGTCGCTGCGGATGGCATTCGCGAGGCCGCGTCTGCCGGCGCGGATTTCATAACGACGCCTGAAAACGTGGCCCTCATGGCTGCGAATCGCGACCAGCTATTGTCGCACGCCGTCGATGAGCGCCAGCATCCTGCTGTCGCCCGATTTGCCGCGCTTGCAGCGGAGGTAAGCAGGTGGATTCTTGCGGGGTCGATCGGTGTCGCGACCGGCGACGGTCGCATCTTCAATCGCTCTCTGCTATTTGGGCCGGACGGCAGAATCGCGGCGCGCTACGACAAGATCCACATGTTCGACGTCGATTTGCCGGGTGGCGAGGTCTATCACGAGTCGCGAAACTACCGACCCGGGTCGGCGGCCGTGGTGACGACGTTGCCGTGGACAAGACTTGGTATGACCGTCTGCTACGACGTGCGATTTCCCTCACTTTTTCGCGCACTTGGCCAACTCGATGCTCAGGTAATCACGGTTCCTTCTGCCTTCACGAAGGTGACGGGCCGAGCGCACTGGTCGGTCTTGCTGCGGGCGCGGGCAATTGAAACCGGGGCTTTTGTCGTTGCCGCCGCGCAGGTTGGCCGCCATCCGGCAAAGCGCGAAACATACGGCCACTCTATGGTGGTGGGGCCCTGGGGCGAGGTCCTGCTCGATGCTGGTGAGGCGCCGGGCGTGTACTACGCCGACATCGATCTCGCCAAGGTGGCCGCAGCGCGGGCCGCAATCCCGGCCTGGACGACGTCTTCCGATTTTGCGCTGCCGGGGGCGTAGGGCCTGGCGTCGCCAGTCCCCGGTCCGTGCGCACTGGGCCTCGGTCTTGAATTCAGTGATACCCTCCTATATCGAGAAGGACCGTAGCAGCACAGTGGTTGAGCATGATTTCTTTCGACCTTCGTTGCGCCAACGCTCATGTCTTCGAGGCCTGGTTTTCGAATAGCGAAACCTATGCGCGGCAGGCCAAACACGGGGAGTTGGTTTGCCCGATTTGCGGTGACACGGATTTGAACAAATCGTTGATGGCGCCAAATGTCTCGCTTGGTGCCTCGCGCGGCGATTCAGATCGGCCCAGCGAAGTAGCGCTCCCGGTCGCCACTGCCGCGACGGATCGTGCGGCAGAGCTCATGCGCATGGCGCGCGCGATTCGTGAAGAAGTGGAAAAGAACTTCGATCACGTTGGCACGGCCTTCGCAGAAGAGGCCAAGAAAATTCACTACGGCGAGACCGAGCACCGGAACATTTTCGGTGAGATGACTCCGGACGAGGCGACGGATCTCCACGAAGAAGGCGTCGAATTCGGCGTCCTACCGTGGCCCGCGAAAGAAGATGCCTAGGTTCGTGTGGCGAACGCCAGGTAGTTGACATCCAGATTGGCTGACAGCTGCCACTCGCGCGGCAGGGGCATATAAGTGATGCCCTTCAGATCTGTGATCTTCAGGCCGGCCTTTGCGAGGGTCGCACGGAGTTCCGAGGGTCGGACGAAGCGGTTCCAGTCATGGGTACCCTTCGGGAGCCATCCTAGGACGTACTCTGCGCCGACGATGGCGAGGACATAGGCCTTTAGCGTCCGGTTGAGTGTGGCAAGGAGCATGGCTGAATCGTCAGCGCGGAGGAGCGCGGCGCAGGCGGCAACAAAGCTCTGAACGTCCGACACATGCTCGATCACCTCCATGTTGAGGACGGCGTCGAATTTCTCTCCCCATGCCGCGAGATCTTCTGCCGTTGCCTGAACGTAATCGATCTCCAGCGCCGCTTCGGTCGCATGCTGGCGGGCGATCTCAACGTTCTCCTCGGATGGATCGACACCCACGACCTCGGCCCCTAATCGGCGCATGGGCTCACACAGCAAGCCGCCACCACACCCGATATCGGCAATCCGCAGGCCGCGTAGCGGCGCCGTGCTATTGGGGTCGCGCGCGAACTGCGCGCAAAGCCGGTCGCGAATGTAGCGCAGACGCACCGGGTTGATTTGGTGGAGCGGCCGAAATGGACCCTGCGTATCCCACCACATGGCAGACATTTTGCTAAATCGCCCGACTTCCACCGGATCGATTGATGTCGTGGGTTGTGCCTTTGCTGTCACGGATCGCGGCCTTGCTTGCCTGGCGGTAGAGTGGCCTATATGTATACGCGCCCCTGCCGGAACAAGAAAACCTTTCGGGCGTCGCAACAAGGTGGCCGTCGGCGGTCGCTGCCTCTATGCCGGGTGCTATGTCGGTAATCGTTCAAAAATTCGGCGGTACGTCCGTAGCTGACCTCGAGCGCGTGCGGAATGCTGCATCGAGGGTCAAGAGCGAAGTTGATCGCGGGAACCACGTCGTTGTCGTCGTATCGGCGATGGCGGGGACGACCAATCAGCTGGTTCAGTGGGCCGGTGAGGCGTCTTCGCTTCACGATACCCGCGAATATGATGCTGTCGTTTCGACCGGCGAGCAGGTCACCGCGGGCCTACTCGCGATCGTTCTTCAGGATATGGGAATCTCGGCACGATCATGGTTGGGCTGGCAATTGCCGATCCGCACGGACTCGTCGCACGGCGGGGCCCGTATTCAAGACATCGACGTTGACGAAATCAGGAAGAGATTTGAGCAAGGTCAGGTCGCCGTCGTCGCCGGGTTCCAGGGACTTAGCGCTGAAAACCGGATCACGACCCTTGGACGCGGCGGCTCGGACACCAGTGCCGTTGCGTTGGCGGCCGCTCTGAACGCCGAACGATGCGACATCTACACTGACGTCGATGGCATCTATACGTCGGACCCGCGCATCGTGACTCGGGCAAGAAAGCTCGAGAAGATCACCTATGAGGAGATGCTCGAGCTCGCGTCTCTTGGCGCAAAAGTACTACAGACGCGTTCGGTCGAGCTCGCAATGAATCATCGCGTCAGGCTCCAGGTTCTTTCAAGTTTTAGCGATTCACCGGGTACACTCGTTGTTGACGAGGATGAGATAGTGGAAAAAGAGATAGTCAGCGGCATCGCGTATTCGCGTGATGAGGCGAAAATCACGTTGCGACGCGTCGCCGACCGACCCGGTGTCGCCGCAGCGGTCTTTGGCCCGTTGGCCGAGGCGAATATCAATGTGGATATGATCGTTCAGAACATTTCACAGACCGATCAGCTGACGGACCTTACCTTCACAGTCACGCGCTCTCACCTCGATCGTGCGGTCGCCGTCCTGGAAAAAGCACGGCCCGAGGTTGGATACGAAGAGCTGAAGGCAGACGAAGACGTAACGAAAGTGTCGGTCATTGGCGTGGGAATGCGCAGCCACGCCGGCGTCGCGCAACGCATGTTTGCGACCCTTGCCGAGCGTGGAATCAATATTCAGGTTATTTCCACGTCGGAGATAAAAGTAAGCGTGTTGATCGAAGAAGAATATACCGAGCTCGCGTTGCGCGCTCTGCACACCGCCTATGGGTTGGACGATGAGTGATGAGGCGCCGGTAGCCGCACTCGAACAACTCAATCGTCTTTGGGAAAGAGGCCGCGCGTTCCTCGGTAGCGACTACGCCATCCTCGGTGGCGCCATGAGCTGGCTGTCCGATCGTCACCTTGTTTCGGCGATTTCGAATGCCGGCGGTTTTGGTGTCATCGCGTGTGGCTCGCTGAGCCCAGCGCAACTCGATACCGAGATCGCCGCGACATTTGATCTGACCGACCGACCGTTCGGCGTCAATCTCATCACGATGCATCCCGATTTGCCGCAACTGATCAAGACTTGCGCCGACCGTGGCGTAAGCCACGTTGCCCTTGCCGGCGGCATCCCTCCGGCGTCGGCGATAGGCCAGTTGAAGGATGCCGGCATTCGGGTTCTGGCGTTCACGCCGGCGCTCGCCCTCGCAAAGCGGTTGGTTCGGTCAGGGGTGGACGCGTTGGTTATTGAAGGCATGGAGGCCGGTGGTCACATAGGCCCAGTCTCGACAAGCGTCCTAGCGCAAGAAATTCTACCTGCCATTCGCGATGTCCCGGTATTTGTCGCCGGCGGAATCGGTCGTGGCGATGCGATCGCCATGTATCTCGGCGCGGGCGCGTCCGGTGTCCAGATGGGGACCCGGTTTGTGTGTGCGACAGAATGCATCGCGCATCCAAAATTCAAGCAGGCGTTTGTGCGCGGACATGCTCGGGACGCCGTGCTGTCGGTCCAATTGGATCCGCGCTTTCCAGTCATTCCGGTGCGGGCGTTGGCCAATAAAGGCACTCATCTGTTCGCTGAGAAGCAGCGCGAGGTGATTGCCAATGTCGACGCCGGCACCCTATCTGCACCCGAAGCGCAATTGGCAATCGAGCGATTCTGGGCGGGTGCCCTGAGGCGGGCTGCGATTGATGGCGACGTCGAACTAGGCTCGATCATGGCAGGCCAGAGCGTCGGCCTGGTGACGAAAGAGGAGCCGGTTGCCGAGATCATCGCGCAATTGATCGACGAAGCGGTGGTCGCGATTGAAGCGACAACAGCCCGGACCGTGGTTCCGTCGTCACTCGAGCAGGCAGCGTTCATGAGATGAACCCGGAGAAGGTGGCGGGCCCGCGCGTTCTATTGCGTCATTTGCGTGCGCTGATGGCGGGCGAAGGCGCACCCCAGGCGCGACTGGACTCAGTTACCACCATAATCGCGACCAACATGGCGGCCGATGTTTGCTCGCTCTACCTTCGGCGTGCCGGCGATGTGCTCGAACTTTTCTCGACCCATGGCCTGAAGCCCGAATCGGTTCACCGCACCCGGTTACGTGTCGGCGAAGGATTGATCGGCGACATCGTTGCTCAAGTGAAAACGCTCGCCCTTTCAGATGCCCAGGCCCATCCTCAATTCGCCTATCGACCCGAGACCGGCGAAGAGAATTTTCACTCGCTCCTGGGTGTGCCGCTACAGCGCGGTGGTCGGGTGATTGGCGCGCTCTCGGTTCAGAACCGAAACAAACGCGATTACACCACAGAGGAAGCTGAGGCCCTCCAGACCGTAGCCATGGTGCTATGCGAGCTCGTTCATGCGTCGCACATGGTGGCCGATGACGAGATAGCGGAGATCGACGGCAATGCCACGTTGCCGCTGCGCTTCGAAGGCTTGCCCTTGGCAGAGGGAGTCGGGCAGGGGCAGGTGTTCGTTCACCGGGCCCCGCTGCACGTCGAAAATCTTGTATCCGACGATCCAGATCGAGAGATCGCGCGATTGGATGAGGCCGTTAGTCGGTTTCTCGCGCGCATTCATGACTTGATTGCCGAGAGCGCGTCCCGGATTGGCGATGCAGAGCGCGAAATTCTCGACACCTACAGAATGTTTGCCGAGGACCTGGGGTGGCGTCGGAGAATGACGGAGGCCGTTCTTGGCGGGCTGACGGCAGAGGGCGCGGTGCGCAGAGTCCAAGAGGAAAATCGGCGGAGGTTGGTGTCATCACCCTACTTTCGCGACCGGATTGCCGATTTTGATGATCTCTCAAACCAACTGTTGTGGCAGCTGGTCGGTGCGGGGCGACCGCCGCCGACCGCACTGCCGGAAAACGCCGTGCTTATTGCGCGCAGCCTAGGACCGGCCGAACTGCTCGAATACGACCACAGCCGCCTGCGTGCCATCGTCCTCGGGGAAGGCTCGCCGACGTCCCACATGGTTCTGATTGCTAGGTCATTAAACATTCCGGTCGTCGGCCGGGTCGCTGGATCACTCGCGCGCCTGCGACCTGGCGATCCGGTCGTTGTTGATGGCTGGCGTGGTTTGGTGCATGTGCGGCCCGACGAGAATGTCTATGACGACCTCGTTGACGCCGTCGAAGATCAAGCCAAGCGCCGGGTTGGCTATGAGGCCATGCGGACGCTGCTGGCGCGCTCGGCAGACGGCGCACTTTTCGATCTGCAGCTCAACGTCGGTCTGCTCCACGAGTTGCCCCTCCTTGACGCGACCGGTGCGGGGGGCATCGGGCTTTTGCGGACCGAACTCCTGTTCCTGAGACATCCATCTTTTCCATCCACCGAAGATCAAGAGGCCGCATACCGCCAAGTATTCGACGCGGCGGCGGGGCGCCCGGTGGTGTTCAGGACGTTTGATATCGGGGGCGATAAGATTCTTCCGAACCTAGACCGCCCGCTCGAGCATGAAGAAAATCCCGCGATGGGATGGCGGTCGTTACGCGTGGGTCTGGATCGCCCATCGGTCTTGCGCAACCAGCTTCGGGCATTGATCGCGGCGGCGGCCGGCCAGCCGCTCACCGTCATGTTTCCGATGGCGGCGGAGGTCGCGGAATTCGACCAGGCGCGGCGCGTCCTAGACATTGAACTTGGCCGACAGCGTCAGCGGGGTCAGGTCCTGCCGAAAGAGCTAGAGGTCGGGGTGATGATCGAGGTACCGTCTTTGGCTTGGCAGATCGAGAAGGTGGCCGCGAAGGCTGACTTCGTGTCAGTCGGAACGAACGATCTCCTCCAATACTTCTTTGCCAGCGACCGGACAAACCCGCGGTTGGCAAATCGGTACGACCCACTCTCGCCGAGTTTTCTTCGACTATTGAGCCGGATCCGGGAAATCTGCAGTGATGCCGGGGTGCCGGTCGGGGTTTGTGGCGATATGGCGGCAAAACCGCTGGAAGCGCTGTGCCTGGCGGGGCTCGGGTTTCGCACCCTGTCTCTGCCTGCGCCGGCCCTGGGGGCAGTGAAAAAAGCCTTGCGTAGCCTCGATTGTGCCGCAATTGAGGCCTACCTTCAGAGTCGTATCATTGCGGCCGACGGTTCGCTCCGCGACGAAGTTAAGCACTTCGCCCAAGATCATGGGTTTTTCCATTAACTGTTTGCAAACAAACGGTTTTCTGGTTTACTCACACTCTGTGTAAAGGGTGGAAAACTCCCCTCTGTATTTGGGGGATCGGAATTATCCACAGGTCGCTAGGATAGTGGTTTCGGCGAGATGCCAGGCATGTTGGGGGCGATACGCGTGATAACAGGTCGACAATACAGCCCGCTAGCCATACTCCGGCCCACGCGCGGCACGAATCGGCCCACCGGCGCATTCCCGAACATCGCGTTTGGGCGAGGCGCGTAATGGCGGGCCGAGATCCACAGCGCGACGACTATCCCCCTGTAGGGTCAGCGCGCGGCCGGCTGCATTTGCGCGAGGTGCGCTCCGAAAGCGGAGAATACGACGGCATCGGTGTTGAACTGGGGGCGGCCCGAATCCGAGCAGGGGCCGAAGTCGCCGACATCGCCCAAAAACTGAGGATCAGCCCGGCCTATCTTGTGGCGATCGAGAAAGGGCGTTTCGACGACCTGCCTGGACACGCTTACGTTTTTGGATTCCTGAAATCATACGCGCGCTTCCTGAACCTTGACGAAGATATCGTCGTAGAACGCTTTCGCGCCGAAACCACAGGTCCCCGACGCGAGACACGATTGGCGTTTCCCTCGGCGATGGATCGGGGTCGTATGCCGACCGGGCGCCTCTTGATGGGTGGCGCCCTTCTGGCGGTTTTGGCGTACGCCAGTTGGTTTGTTTTCACCAGCGATGAGCGGAGCACGGCTGAGCGGGTCGCGCCTATTCCCGAACGTTTGGTTAGTGCTCAGGGGTCAGCGGAAACAAGGACCGCGGCAAGCGAACCTGTTGTGCCGTCCGGCCCGGTTCCGAGAGTCGATGTTGCGGCGGTCGCGTCGGCGGTAGTCGTGGCCGATCCGACCGAGGTAGCGCCGGCGGTTTCTGAGGCTCAGGCGGTTGACCCTGTGGGGGCGAACCCTGCGGCATCTGCGGCGCCGGTCGCACCTGCGATCGAGGTCCCCCAGGCCGCGCCGGAGCCCGCTGAGCCTGCTTTAGGAGAAACACCCATCGAGACTGCCGCGCTCCGGCCGGCATTGGACGCCGAGCCACCGCGCCTAGACACGCCGCCGCCAACGGCGACTGCCGTAGAGGAGAGCGTAGCCCCACCAGCGCCAGTCGCAGCGCGTACCCGCGCCGCTGATGACGTCGACATTAGGCAGTTGGTCGACGCGTCATCCTCGCCAATTGCCGCCGATTTGCCGCCCCCCATCGTCGCAACGAGCAATACCGACATCGCTGCGCCTTCCCCGGCTGCGCCTTCCCCGGCTGCGCCGCAAGCGGCCCTCCAATCCGCAGATACGTCGCCGCCGCCGCTCGCGACGCCGGTAGACCAGGCGGGGTCTCTTTCAGACGGCAGCTATGTGCCGAGAGTTTTTGGCGCTGGGAACGAAAATGCCAGGGTGGTGCTTATCGCTGAAAGTGATAGCTGGGTTCAGGTCCGCGCCACCTCAGGTGAGTTGCTGCTGACGCGCGTTTTGCGATCCGGCGACCGCTACCTCGTGCCTGATCGGCCCGGCCTGGTCTTGATGACTGGAAACCTCGGCGCGTTGCGGGTGACGGTCGATGGAAACCCGATTGCGCCGCTTGGATACTTAGGGGTTATCGGTCGTGACATTCCGCTGGACGCAGATCGGTTAGCTCGCGGACAAGTATCGGTGGATGCGGAGTCAGATTAGCGTCCGGCGCTGCCCTTGATTCTGATGCTGATCGGGATGCATAGTCCCGCTCACATCGCCCCTCAATGAGTCTTTGTCGAGCGCCATGAGCGTCAGGCCCTATCGCGACATTCTGCGTCGCGCATCACGTCAAATAATGGTTGGCAACGTGCCTGTTGGCGGCGGTGCACCGATCACGGTGCAGTCGATGACCAATACGTTGACCCATGATGTCTCGGCGACGGTCGAGCAAGTCAGGCAATTGGAGGCGGCGGGGGCGGACATCGTCAGGGTTTCTTGCCCCGACGAAGAATCGACGAAGGCGCTGTCGTCGATCGTCAAGCAAGTAAACGTCCCGATCGTTGCGGACATACATTTTCACTATCGCCGTGCGATTGAAGCGGCGGTTTCGGGCGCCGCATGTTTGCGGATCAACCCTGGCAACATTGGCTCGCGTGCGCGTGTAAAAGAAGTTGTGCGGGCCGCGCGCGATCATGGTTGCTCGATGCGGATCGGCGTGAACGCAGGGTCCCTTGAGCATGAATTGCTCGAGAAGTACGGTGAGCCTTGCCCAGAGGCCATGGTCGAAAGTGCCTTGAACCATGCGAGGATCCTCGAGGACGAAGACTTTGTAGATTTCAAGATCAGCGTGAAGGCGTCTGATGTTTTTCTCGCGGTCGCCGCTTATCAGCAGCTGGCCGAGGCGTGCGACTACCCACTGCATCTCGGCATCACCGAAGCGGGCGGTCTTATTTCGGGGACGGTCAAATCGTCGGTCGGCATGGGTATGCTGCTTTGGTCGGGCATTGGCGACACGGTGAGGGTGTCGCTGTCGGCGGATCCGGTCGAGGAGGTGCGCGTCGGTTTTGACCTTCTCAAATCGTTGAACCTGCGGCACCGTGGCGTGAACATTATTTCCTGTCCGTCGTGCGCCAGGCAGGCGTTCCCGGTCATTAAGACCGTCGAAATTCTAGAAAAGCGTTTAGCGCACATCACGACGCCGCTGACATTGTCGATCATTGGATGTGTCGTAAACGGCCCTGGCGAAGCGCGCGAGACCGATATCGGTTTAGCAGGCGGTGGGCGAGGCAACCATATGGTCTACGTCAACGGCATCGCGGATCACAAAATTGACGACGAACGGATCGTCAATCACGTCGTTGAATTGGTAGAGGCCCGCGCGCGGGAAATTGAAGCGGTCGGTTTGGTTGATTTGCCGACGGCTGCGGCTTCATAGGCGGACATAGGCCGTGTCACTGCAACCCGTTCGCGGTACGCGCGATATCTTGTCTGAGGATGCCGCCCAATTCAGAACAATAACCGAGATCGCCCGGGAGACATCGGGCCTCTTCGGTTACGACGAAATCGCGACGCCGATTTTCGAGTTCACTGGGGTGTTCTCGCGAACCCTCGGCGAGGCGACGGATGTTGTCACCAAGGAAATGTATACGTTCGCGGATCGCAATGGCGACAGTCTGACGTTACGCCCCGAGGGGACTGCCGGGATCGCGCGCGCCGTGATCTCCAACGGACTGGCTCAAGACGCGCCGCTGAAGTTCTACTACCAGGGGCCGATGTTTCGTCACGAACGGCCCCAGAAAGGTCGCTACAGACAGCTCCATCAAGTTGGCGTCGAACTACTTGGGGTGCCGGGACCGCTGGGCGACGTTGAGGTCATCACGCTTGGCGCTCACATCCTGGAGCGACTGGGCTTGCACGGAAAAGTTCGATTGGAAGTGAATTCCTTGGGCGACCCCGAGAGCCGGGTAGTCTACCGAGAGGCGCTGGTGGCCTATTTGAGCGGACGCCTCGGCGACCTTTCAGAGGAAAGCAAATCTCGTGTCGAGCGTAACCCGTTGCGAGTCCTCGATTCGAAGGATGAAGGCGACAAGGCGATTGTTGCCGCAGGCCCGCTCTATGGCGACTTTCTCAACGAAACATCGGCGTCATTTTTCGGCGAAGTTCGCGCAAGGCTCGACGATCTCGGCGTCGCCTACATAGTCAATCCAACGCTCGTGCGTGGCTTTGACTATTATTGCCACACGGCATTTGAGTTCATCACCGAAGACCTGGGCGCCCAAGGCACGGTAATGGCCGGCGGCCGTTACGATGGCCTTGTCGAAGCGCTGGGCGGTCCGTCGCTGCCGGGCGTCGGCTGGGCCGCGGGCATCGAGCGTCTCGCTCTCCTGATGGGTCACCAGGTCAGTCCAGCACGACCGGTCGCGCTGATCCCGATCGGTGATGCGGCGGGCATAATGGCCCTAAAGATTGCCGATGCCCTGCGCCGGGAGGGTTTTCGGGTTGATTTGGGCTACAGCGGAAACATCGGAAAACGGATGAAGAGGGCTGGCAAACTGAACGCGTGTGCCGCTGTCTTGATGGGCGACGATGAGATCGCGGCCGGCGCGGTGACAATACGGGATATGGACACCGGCGAGCAGAGCGCTGCCGAACTGAATCGTTTGGCGGCGTGCTTGGAGAAATACAAAGCATGATCTCCAACGAACAGATCGACAATCTGCTTAGCAAGCATGCCGAATTGGAGATCGCGCTTTCCGCGGGGCACAGCAAAGAGGGTGATTTTGTTCGGCTGTCACGAGAGTACTCGGATATGGGCCCGGCTGTTGAAGTTGCCCAGCGGCTGCGGGCACTGAGGGCTGAGGTCGCGGGCCTCGAAGAAATCCTTGCCGACAAGACCGTCGATGATGAAATGCGCGCGTTTGCCACGGATGATCGCGAAAAACAGCGTGAGGCTTCCAAAGAGTGCGAGCAACAGCTGCGAGTCCTGCTCCTCCCGAAAGATGAAGCCGACGAGCGCAACGCAATTTTGGAGGTGCGCGCCGGCACCGGCGGAGACGAAGCCGCGATATTTGCGGCGGACCTGACGCGAATGTACCAACGGTACGCGGAGGCGCGCGGTTGGGGGTTCGAAATAATGTCCCTCTCCGAGAACGATGTTGGTGGGTACAAAGAAGCCTCCGCTACAATTACAGGTCGTGGCGTTTTCGAACGTATGAAGTTCGAATCGGGCGTTCACCGCGTTCAGCGCGTGCCGGTGACGGAATCGAGCGGACGGATTCACACCTCGACCGCGACGGTCGCGGTCCTGCCGGAGGCCGAAGAGGTCGATATTAAGATCGAGGAAAAGGACATCCGTGTCGATGTGTATCGGTCATCCGGTCCTGGCGGGCAGTCGGTTAACACGACGGACAGTGCCGTGAGAATTACGCACTTAGAGACCGGAATCGTTGTGACCCAACAGGACGAGAAATCCCAACACAAGAATCGCGCCAAAGCGATGAAGATTCTGCGCGCGCGTCTGTATGACGCCGAGCGTTACGCACGCGATTCGGAGCGCGCCGCGGCCCGCCGCAATCAAATCGGCAGCGGTGATCGGTCTGAGCGAATCCGGACTTACAACTTCCCGCAAAATCGCGTCACCGATCATCGGATAAACCTCACGCTTCACAAACTCGATCGAATACTTATTGGCGAGGGTCTTGACGAGATGATCGATGCGCTGAGCTCCGAAGACCAAGCACAGAGGCTGAGCGATTTGGACGACGGGAATGTCCGTAGCTAGCGCTGGCTCGGTCGAGAATTTGTTGGTCTGGGGCGGTCAGGCCCTTTCCGAGCACGGTGTTGCGAACGCGCGCCGCGAAGCGCGTTTGATTTTTCGGCAAGCCAGCGACGTGTCGCTTGAGGATATGGTGTCCGGGCGCACCGTCGCCGTCTCGGATGCCGTCGTCCGAACTTTTAAGGACTACGTGCGGCGGCGCACTGCCGGCGAGCCGCTATCGCGTATCCGGGGGTCGCGAGAATTCTGGAGCCTCGATTTCGATCTGTCGCCGGCGACGCTCGACCCGCGACCTGACAGCGAGTGTCTGGTTGCAGCCGTTGTGGCCAATCTCCAGCGCCGCGGCATTACCGCGCCCCGAATTCTCGACCTAGGAACCGGCAGTGGCTGTCTCCTTCTCGCACTGGTCTCCGAGGTGTCGGGCGCTAGCGGTATTGGGATTGATCTGAGTGGCGAGGCGGTCGTCACTGCGCGGCGCAATGCAACAAGATTGGGTATGGCTGACCGGGCCAACTTTGCGGTCGGCGACTGGGGGGCCAGCATTGGGGGGCGTTTTGATGTGGTCGTCGTCAATCCTCCGTACATCGCAACCGCCGCGATTGCGGTACTTGCAGATGAAGTACGGGCCTTCGACCCCACCTTGGCGCTGGACGGTGGGGAGGACGGGTTGGCCTGTTTTCGGACTATCGCCCCTCAACTCGGCGCACTCGTTGCGGAATCGGGGTTTGCCGCTCTGGAGATCGGGATGGGCCAATCTGCGGCGGTCCCGTCGATCCTTGCGCGCGAGGGCTTCGGTGCCATCAAAGTTTGGCCGGACTTGGCTGGCACGGCGCGATGCATTATTGCGGCGCCGGGAGGTTAGAAAAAAAGGGTTGGATTAGCGCTTCCGGCGGACTAGGTTCATCTCTGGATAACGCATCGATCACCGCGGTCAGGTGGACGTTATCTCAGCGCAATCCGGCAGAATATGAACGCGATGGGCAGCCTCAAGTCCATTCGTGGTCGGGTCGCGCAGAGGGAAACAACAACGAGAATGTACAGATGAGACAAGGATCCGGTTCGAGACGTTCGCGTGGGGGGCGACCAAATAATAATGGTGGTTCCAAGCGCTCCTTCGGTCAGGGCCCCAATCGAAGTTTCGAAAGTAATGGGCCCGGCGTAAAATTGCGCGGGACGGCCGCACAAGTGTTCGACAAATACCTCGCGATGGCGCGCGATGCGTCGACCAGCGGGGACCGCGTAGCCGCCGAAAACTTCTATCAGCACGCCGAACATTATTATCGTTTGCACAGCACGTTTAATGCCGAGCTGAAGTTGCGTACCGAGAGTGAGCAAGCTGACGACGAGGATCAGCGATATCAGCAAGAGGAAGACCGCGATCAAGCCGACGATCGGAACCCTGCGAATGTCGTCGTCGCGCCCGCCGCGAGCAACGCCAACGCCAATGTCGATGCCGACGCCAACAGCGATACTCCCGCTCAGGCTGCCGTGCCGGATGCGCCAGCGGGCGATGCCCCCGATGGGGAGGTAAAGGCTGCCAAGCCGCGCCGTCGGCGGCGTAGCGGTGCTGCGAAGGACAGCGAAGCCGAAACCTCGGCCTAAAATAGTCCCTGGCCCTTGTGTTGCTGTCGGGCAACACTATCTACAAGGCGACTTGTACGCCGTCGGCTACTGCCGGTCGGTTAACTTTCGTCGGGTAGGCTAATTCAATGGACTTTGAGAAATACACGGATCGCTCCAAAGGGTTCGTTCAGGCTGCCCAGACCTTGGCTCTGCGGCGCAATCACCAACGATTCACGCCAGAGCATCTCCTCTCCGTCCTGATCGACGACAAGGAGGGACTTGCCGCCAATCTTGTCGTGGCGGCCGGGGGGCGGGCCCAAGAAATCAAATCTGCGACCGACGCGGCGCTGGCAAAACTGCCCACCGTTGAGGGGAGCGGCGCTGGTCAGGTCTATTTGGCGCCCGAAACCGCACGCCTGTTCGAGGCGGCTGAGCAGATCGCCGAGAAAGCCAGTGATCGATTCGTTACGGCTGAGCGATTGTTGCTGGCATTGGCCATGGCCAAGGACTCGCCTGCCGCGAAGATCATCGAGAACGCCGGCATCACGCCGCAATCGCTCAACGGCGCAATCAACGACATCCGCAAAGGCCGAACGGCGGACAGCGCCGGTGCCGAGGCGCAGTACGACGCGCTCAATCGCTATGCCCGCGACCTGACGGCCGCGGCAGCCGAGGGAAAACTCGATCCGGTGATTGGGCGGGACGAGGAAATAAGACGGACAATCCAAGTCCTTTCTCGGCGAACCAAGAACAACCCTGTCCTGATCGGCGAGCCCGGCGTTGGGAAAACGGCGATCGTCGAAGGGCTGGCGCTTAGAATCGTGAACGGCGATGTCCCCGAGTCACTCAAGAACCGACGGCTAATGGCCCTCGATCTCGGCGCCATGGTGGCGGGCGCGAAGTACCGCGGCGAATTTGAAGAACGCCTCAAGGCCGTCTTGTCCGAAGTCGCTGCGGCGGCCGGCGAAATCGTCCTCTTCATCGATGAAATGCACACGTTGGTCGGCGCTGGCGCGGCTGAAGGCTCAATGGACGCGTCGAACCTGTTGAAGCCGGCGTTGGCTCGCGGCGAACTTCATTGCGTCGGGGCAACCACGCTCGACGAATATCGCAAGCATGTCGAAAAGGATGCGG
>ERZ890510.1472-NODE-1472-length-15193-cov-6.896882_pt1 | contig 15193 bp, 14 predicted proteins | sample MGYA00521265_ERZ890510 | MGnify/ENA primary metagenome ERZ890510 (study PRJEB32303, sample SAMEA104408624) | aquatic metagenome | biome: Brackish water; feature: Chemocline; material: water | place: Baltic Sea | collected 2014-10-26T21:54:00 | depth 110 m ...
TGCGCCACACCCCGTTGACCAAATTCTAACAAAAAACGGGCTGGAAAATCGGCTAAGATTTTCGTGCCGTATTGACTACCTTGGTCTCCCAAAGCAGGCGCGCTGCCGGACTGCGCCACACTCCGCCGACCAGAAGCATGAGTATACCCGAAAGACTCCGTTCCTACCCGAACGCCAACGCCAACTGACGTGGTCCGCTATCGACCACCGCACGCTCGCGAGGCGAAACCCCATACGCAACGCACAGATCCGCGATCGTCCTCTGCACCGCCAGCGCGCGCTCCCGAGGGGCGTGTGCGCCTGGGTAAAGCATCGCGTACCGCTCGATCAAACCAGGCGCATCAGTAGCAAGCCATCCCAGGAAATGCTCCTTCGTCCCCTCCCGCAACTCCAACACCCGACCGCCAACGAACCGCGCGCCATGCGCTGCAGCCGAACGCACCACCGGCGCCATCAGCACCCCAACGTGAATACCCGCCTTCGCCAGCGTCTCCACAGCCCGCAACCGCTGGCGTGGTGGCGCCGTCGTCGGCTCCAGGCGCCGCGCCAGATCCTCGTCGAGCGTCGTGACACTCACGCACACCGTACAGTCGGCCACTGCAGACAGCGAAGTCAGCACATCCACGTCGCGGATCACCGTCGGCCCCTTCGTCACCAGATTCACCGGGCTCCGACGGTCCACAAATTCTTCCAAGCAACTCCGCGTCAACCGATACCGCCCCTCGATCGGCTGGTAAGGGTCAGTCGCCGTACCCAGCGCCACCAGCTCACGCCGCCACGACGTCAACCACAACTCCTCGCGAAGCACCCGTGCCACATTCGTCTTCACGAACACCTCGCCCGTGAAATCCTCGCTCGCATTGAGATCGAAGTGAGCGTGAAATCTGCGTGCGAAGCAATAATGGCAACCGTGGACGCACCCTCGGTACGGGTTCAACGACCACCCGAACATCATCCCCTTCACCCGATTCAACGCCGACTTACACGTGATCTCGCGGTAATTCGCTCTTGCCGTCATGACGCCTCCAGTCCCGTCACTAGAGCCTACGCACACCGCCTCGAACCACGCCAGCCAGAACTGTCGCGATACACTTTCCTCGCCAGCCTCACCGCCTTCTCTCAGAGGTAACCCATGCCCGCTGAAACTGAATTTGCTCTCGCCCGCCATCTCAACAAGACCTTGCGGGCCAAAAACCTCACCGTCGCGGTCGCAGAAGGCAGCAGTGGAGGCAGGATCGGCGAACGCCTCGTCCGCTACGCGGGGGCCAGCGCCTACTTCAAGGGCGCAGTCGTCACCTACGACTACCGCAGTCGCACATCGTTGCTAGATATCCCACAGGATCAACTCAAGCAGCACGGATCAGTAAGCGAATGGAGCGTCCGCATCATGGCGGAGAGAGTGCGGGAAAAGTTCGGGACAAGCTTGGGGCTGGCAAGCAGCGGTGTCACTGGCCCAGGCGGTAAATACGTCGGCCACCTCTGGCTCGCGGTCGCTCGTGAAGGGGCAACCATCGTCGAAGAGCACCACGTCGGCCCAGGATCGCGACTCGCCATGCAAGCCACCTTCACCACGCTTGCGCTTCAGCTGCTCAAGCGGCTGGCCGGGTAGTCACTGCTTCGTCCAACCGGGAGTCTCTTCCTCGGGAGCATGATCCATCGGAGGGGGCGCGTCATCATCCAAAGGCGTATCGCGCATCCACCTGTTGATCGTGTCCAATATCGGAGGCACCACGTACACAACCTCGATGTTGGCCGCGAATTTGACCTCGTGGTCAGGGCTGATCACCAGAACCGCAACCTCGTTTTCCTTCAGATACTGATCCACGTTCCCGGCGATCGCCGCGTAGCGGGACTTCCGAGACTCCTCGAACCAAGCAGCCAAGCGCTCCGCCACCGTCTGGCTCACCTGAACCACCGACATACACCGGTGCAAATCTAGCGTCTCCTTGAGACACTCCACGTCCTCGGTCGGCTGCAGTACCGCACCGCGGTCGATCATCGCCTTCAACTGCGCGTACCCGTGCGGGTTACCGACCTCCAACACCTCCACCGCGTCCTGTCCCTCGCCCACCGACCCCTCGTGGAACAGGTAACGCACCTCGCCTAGTGACGCCTCTAACCTGCGCACCTGCGCCAACGCGTCGGTCCAGTACGTTCGCACCATCTCGTGCAAACGCTCATCCTCCCGCGTCGGTGTCACGTACGGCACGATCAGTAACTTCCGCTTGCCCGCGAAATCGCTATAGGCAGCCCTACCCACATTTCCAAGAGTCATACCACTACGCTAGCACAGGCGCACTCCCGCGCTCCATTCCTTTCTGAATCTCTTGATTCCACATCTGCGTCCGCGTCTGCTACAAGCCCATCCACACGGCACTCGCTACGCAGCCTTCGGCCCCAGTTTTCCTGGCTCCCACTCCGAACAACGCCCTTTGCGCCACCCAATTGCAACCAATCAGACACCGTTCAGTGTGCGGCAACGCCGATGATGAGTTCCATCCAGTAAGGACAGGATTCGGAATGGCTCAGCACCAAACCTCTGGCAACTTCATTGCCTTCTCGCCCGCTAATTGGCGCCAGCTCATGCGCCTGGTCGACTTTGTGTCGATTCTGATTGACCACGACGAGAAGCGGCTCGACGGTGACCTCATCAAAGGCCAAGCCGAAGTCGGTGACCGCCTCTTCGCCATGATCGGAGAACTATCTGTCGACGGCATCCAGCGCGGCATGGGACGTGAAGTCGCCCTCGCTCTTCAACGCTTGCCCACCCCCGCACCGGCCCACGCACGCACTGGGGCCGCGCACCCGCAGCCACGCAGACTCGCGTACCAGACGCAGAGTAAGACTCACTCGTTCCTAGCGTCCGCACCGAAGCGCTCACGCAGCAATCGATTCGCGCGCCGGCCCAGCGCCAACTCGAACGCACCGCTCGACCGACAGGAAACATCCTGTCCTTCACCCTAAGCTGGCTAAACTTACCTGTATCAGCACTGGGTGCTTCCAGCTATCTCTTTTTGCTACCCTCACCGCATCCATCTGTAAAGAAATTGACGCTTGGCATGTACCGTCCGAAGCGGGGCTGTTGGCAGGAGAAGTAACGTAAGTGAGTCCGCTGGTGAGGCTAGCTACCACGTTTTTTGCCCCCTGCACCGCTGAGTCGCCAAATGACATGAGGCAATCGCATTACAGCTAGGTGGAATCACACGGCGGCAATCATCCTCTCGGTAGGCGTGCTTAGCGCCTGTGCGAGCGACGTAGAGCCAACACCATCCCTAGAGCACCCAAGCACGGGGTACAGTCTCACGTGCCGACACCCCGACGCCTACACGCCCGACCAGCTTCAAGCCGATCCTCCCTTGGACGACGAGCGATTCGCATCGCGGTCAGGAAAGCCTGCTGGCCGCAGCCTGGTCGCTCTGGTGCACTCCAAGCAACAGAAGTCTCAGTCGCTTCAACCTCGTGGGAGGAGTACAGGGCGCGCCTTGGTGACACCGCGATCGATTGGCCCCCCGACGACCAGATCGCAGAGGTGATGCTGACCGGGATAGGCGATGGGTGCACCTTCACCGTCGCCATAAACCGTCGGACAGCCTATCCCTTTCGCCAAGCACTCAAAGGGCCCGCTTCCGAGCCTGATACGCCTACCTGGGAACCGCTAACTAAAGAGCAAGTCTCCGTACACAATCAGACCAGCAGCATCACCACCGAAGGCGAGTTTGTTATTTCCGGCACATTGTCGAACCACAGCGGGACAGCCATCGTTGGCGCGCAGATCACCTATAGCCTCTACAGCGAGACCGGCGCTCTTTTGGGGCAAGCCTCTACGACAAATGATCAATATTTCGGGCCGGAAAGGTCCACCTGGCAGTTCAAAGCGACAGTGAGCGCTGATGCTCTTGGAGGCGAATACCCTGCCGAAATCGCCCTAGAGGCTATTGAGGGATTCCCCATCAAACCACGGTGCACATCGCCATCACCCTTTAGCGACTGACCACCAATCACTCGTCCGTAGCGTCCGCACCGAAGCGCTCACGCAGCAATCGATTCGCGCGTCGCCCCAGCGCCAACGCCAACGAATCGCTCCAGCCTGCAGCCTCTACTGCGTCTGTGGCGACCGCCCCATCAACCGCCTCAACCACCCATTTGGGTGCCTCCGCACCATCAAACAGGTCCGCGAACTCGGGCTCAGTCTCAAGATTCATATCCAGCATCTTTCATGAATCCGCTCCTAAGAAGCGGTTCATTTGTATAAACCGACCGGACGGTTTGCAGTCAAATGCAGGCATCCAGCGCCCGACACTGATCCACACCATGATACGTGCCCTGCACCACCATCAAGGCTGGTCTCCTCCCCTGTGACATCCGGCCATAGCCTAGTCATTACCAACTGGCTATGCTGGATCCATGCCTCGTCGCAATCAATTCGTACCGACATGTTCGGCCCCCGATCTCAACCCCTCCCAACGCCAATGGCTCAGGGGTAAATGAGACAAAATGAGGCAGAATGAGACACATCAAGACGCGCAAGCGATCACACCCCAAGCCGGTATCATGTCACCCATGTACAAGATAGGCGTTCTGACCAGCAGTGACATGGGTGCCCGAGGCGAGCGCGAAGACACCAGCGGCGAACTCATCAAAGAACTACTCGCTCCACCCGACTACGAGCACGCACGCTACACCGTCGTTCCCGACGAACGCGCCATCATCGAGCAAACCCTCACGACCTGGGCCGACGATGATGACCTCGACCTCATCATGACCACAGGCGGCACAGGCCTCACCGACCGCGACGTCATGCCCGAAGCCACGCGCGCTGTCGTCGACCGTCTAGCGCCAGGGTTCGCCGAGGCCATGCGCGCGTTCGGGCTCACCAAGACACCCATGGCCATGCTCAGCCGAGGCATCGCCGGAGTCCGGGGCCGCACCCTCATCATCAACCTCCCCGGAAGCCCCAAAGGCGTCCGCGAAGGCATCGAAGTCCTGCTTCCCGTTCTGGGGCACGCCCTTGGCCAACTCACCGGCGAGAACCGCGGCCACTAACCCCAATGGACATCCACGTCATAACCATCTTTCCGGAGATGTTCCCTCCCGTGCTGGACGCAGGCATCGTCGGTCGCGCCCAACGAGCCGGAATCGCTACCGTCCACGTTCACGACTTACGCGAACACGCCCACGACCGCCACCGAACCGTCGACGACTCCCCATTCGCCGGTGGACCGGGCATGGTCATGCGCCCTGAGCCGCTGTTCGAGGCCATAGACGCCATCGCACCACCGCCGGGCGCCCCCGTGGTCATCCTGACCCCGCAGGGCCGCCCATACGGCCAGCGTGACGCCGAGCGGCTATCCGCTCAAGAAACCATCGTCTTCATCTGTGGCCGCTACGAGGGGATCGACGAACGAGCACGCACGTCACTCGGCACCGAAGAGCTCAGCATCGGGGACTACGTCCTCACCGGCGGTGAACTCCCCGCGCTCGTCATCATCGACTCGCTCATCAGGCTGCTACCGGGCGCTATGGGCCACGGCGAAGAAGCAGTGGCGGACGATTCCCATACATCAGGCCTCCTCCAGTACCCACAGTACACAAGGCCCGCCGAGTACCGCGGCGTAGGCGTCCCAGATGTCCTGCTCTCCGGCGACCACGCTGCCGTCGCCAAGTGGCGACGCAAAGAAGCACTCCGGCGCACGCTTACGCGAAGGCCAGAAATGCTGTCGGCGGCAGAACTTTCTGCCGCCGACGAAAAACTATTGCGAGAACTCAGAGAAGAAGACTAGACAGCGACGGGCAGAGGTTCCTTGACCGTCCGACCCTTCGCGACCGGGGCTTTCGGCAGGGTCTCTCCCAGACTGAACGCCGCAAGTGCGTCAAGGTCGCCTGCGCAAACCCACTCATCGCGACCCACCGGCGCCACGTTCCACGATTCCTTCACCGCGTGCTGCCGCACCGATTGCTTCGCCCTACACGTCGCCTCCGGGTTCCAGTCCGCAGCCGCCACCACCTCAGGAGTCAGGTGCATCGAGGTCGGCACCAACGTCCCAAGGAACGCGTAGGTCTCGTCCGGTCCTTCAGCCACCACGATCTGATGGCCAGGCGTAGGCCCAGTCGCAGGTTCCACCCAAACGCCCTGGGCGATCTCCATCGGCCCGTCCACCACGTCCAACTGCCCAGCGTCCAACAGAGGCTGATAATCGTCGTCCCTGTACAAACTCTTGGACCGCTCGCTCGGGTTCAAAGCGTCATCCAGCGCGTCCTTCTGAACGAAGTAGCGCGCATTCGGGAACGTCGGCAACACACGCCCCGACGACGTCATGTGCGTTGCACCGCCTGCATGCTCATCATGCAAGTGCGTCAATACCACCTTCACGATGTCCTTGGGCACCAGGCCCAGTTCGCGAAGTTCTCGTAGCAACGACGACCGCGACCGCATCGGTGCGATATCCAGGCTCTGAGGAGACTTATCTCCAGGCCCAACATTTACCAAGATCCAGCCATCTGGGTGATCCACCAGCATGCTGTAATTGCCGATGGCAACGCGGTTCTGCCTATCAGGCGAAACGAACCGTTCCCATCGTTCCTTAACCGTCGCTCCAAACAGCGTTCCGCCGTCGGTCCGGGTAGTGCTCACGCGGAGCAGTTGTGCGAAAGGCCTGCGTGACTTGGCCATGAGTGGGCTCCTAGGCGTTAGTTGCGGGGTATTAAGCGGTTGTTTTACACGAATGTCAATACTTTTTTTAGATAAAGGTCTAGATGTTAGGCCAATATTCTGACCAAAATCCAGAAAACCCGCATGCTTCCACCCGCTCGTGATGAGGAAAACGCACAAAACAAGCATCCGTCAGGAAATCCCCACGGAATCGCTCAAGATCCACTTCAGAACTGAGTTTGTGCTGTCCGAGTACGCGCTATTCCGCTGTGGTCTGCTTGAGCACGCTGTTCCCACCGATCAACGCACCCAACGTCCCTAACAGCACGATCCACACCGCGAAAGCGCCGGTTCCCACCAGCACCGCGATGGCGCCAAATCCCCAGAACAGGGACATCGCAAAGAAAACTCCTGCCACTGGTACAACCAGCAGAGCAGCCATAGACAACCCGATCAATAAAGCCATGCCTGGGGTCGCCTCTGCTCGCGACCCCGCCAGGTACCCACCGATGAAGGCCGAAGGCGGTCCCGTTATAAAATGGACCACCGGTATGGCTATCAGCGCCAACGTAACCGCCGCCCCCACCAAGCACGCCTTCAGCATCCTATTCACCTCGTTGCCAACGACCCTCTAGGGCCTCCGCTCATGGTACAAACCTGCCCTCGGGAGTGTCCAGCAACCGCAAACTACACGCCGTACGGCAACACCTATGCATAAGGCTTTACCGTTTCTTAGAAATTGTTCAATCAGAATTTGAAATCGCTACCAGAGCCCCCCCCTACGCGGCGGTGCGCCATATAGAATGCGCCTCACGGCACCAACTCTTGACGACCCCTGAACCACCACATACCCCAGCCACCGGAACCTTCGGACGCACTTTCAGTGCGCTCTCGAACCCCACCTTCCGCAAGATATGGGCGTTCGGTGGCTTCTACTACGTCTACCGGTCTACCGAACTCGCCGTCCTATCCTGGTTCGTGCTCACCCTTACTGACTCCGAATTCCAGGTCGCCCTGGTAGGTGTCAGTCGCATCACCCCCATGTTCATCTTCGGCCTCACCGCCGGCGGCCTCTCCGACCGCTTCAGTCGTCCGCGCCTTATGGCCATAGGCCAAGCCTCCAATCTCATCGCCGCAGCCGCCATGGTCATCCTCCTATCCACCGGACACGCGCAGTACTGGCACGCGTACATCGCCATCTTCGTCACTGGCACCACCTGGGCCATCGACTACGCATCCCGTCGTGCGTTGCTCGGCGACATCTTCACCGGCCGAGCACTAACCAACGCCACCTCGCTGGATGCAGGGCTCGTCACAGGCACCAACATGGTTGGCCCTCTGCTGGGCACCGCGGTCATGCGCCTCTTCGGCTTCAACGGCGCATACGTCGCGATCCTCCTGCTCACCATCGGCGCGCTCTCCTTCGTGCTCAGCATCCGCAACCTACCGCGCGCATCGTCTGCCACCGTCGGGCGCGGCTCGCCCCTCGCCCAGATCCGCGACTCTCTTTACTTACTAAAGACCAACCGCGTCCTCCTGGGTGCAGTCCTCGTCACCATCATCTTCAACATGATGGGCTGGCCATTCGTCCAGATGGTTCCCGTCATCGCACGCAACATCCTTGGCACAGGTGAATTGGGGTTCGGCCTACTGCTAAGCGGCCTAGGTGCCGGTGCCCTGACCGGCGCCATCTTCCTTGCCTGGTCCCAACCCGCCAGTCGTGGCAACGTGTACATAGGCGGTTCAGTCATCCTTATGGCCAGCGCAGCCGCCTTCGCCTGGGCACCTTGGTACCCCCTGGCATTCGTGTGCATGTTCTTTGCCGGAACAGGCCTCGCCGGTTTTGCCACCATGCAACCCGTCATTCCCCTCGAAGCAGTCGCACCTGACCAACGAGGAAAAGCCATGGGCGCCATCGTCCTCGGCATTGGATTTCAAGCCATCGGCATGAGCGTTATGGGAATCGTCGCCGAGATCTTCGGCCCTCGGCTTGCCGTTTCCCTCATGGCCATCGCGGGCATTTTCATGCTCATAGCCTTGCGTTCCATCTTTCCCGCGCTCCGCGACGCCCGGCCACGCCGCGAAAAGCCATAGCGCCCCCTTTGTCCATCTCGGTCCATGTCTATCCCTAATAGAAGAAACCGCAGGGTGCTAACCCGCAGCCCCACCGCGTGAACACGTCATGCCCGATTGGTGTTCAACCCGATGACCGTGCAATCGCAGACCATTAACGTGATTACTGAAGCGCCGAGCTCGCGAGTGGTCTATTCGTTGTTCCGCCAAACAGCGACGTGAGGGAAAGCCCGCAAGGGTGCGCTTCAACCTTCCCCGGGTTCGCGCAACTCGGTATCCGCAAAGCCCCTCTCCCACAAGAGGGGCTTTTTTGCTTGAGCGTGGGCGGGCCCCGCGCTAAGCGTCGCTATACTCAGCAGAAATGGCTTTCGATCAACATGCCGCACTGCCCGACGAACTCAAGCACGCGCTTTCACGTGACTTCTTCATCCGCTTCACCACAGTTGGACGCCGGACCGGGGCTCCTCGCACCACCGAAACGACCTTCGTGTGGAAAGCCCAGTCCACGGGCCCCAATCGGATCTACGTCTCGGGGTACCCAGGGAAGCGCGATTACGTCGCCAACGCCCTCGCCAACCCGACCGTCACCATCCACACCGTTGAGCATGGCGTCTACTACGACATCCCTGCCGTCGCCCGTGTCATAAACGACCGAAATGATCGCACCGGCCCACTACTCGCGTTCTTGAATCGCTGGGCCAACCGACCGGAAGCTGAACAACGCGTGTTCGGCTGGCTCGTCGGTGCCATCAATATCAACCGCCGTCTGCACCTGCCGTGGTGGGGACCGTTCTACCTCGCACGCCGCATCATGGACCGAATGCCGTGCGTCGAACTCAACTTCACGGGCCCCGCCATTCGCAGGCTCAACCCACCGCCGCCATCAACATCCGACCACTGAGTACCCTCCCTCGTGATCGGGCAAGGGCGCGAATTGTGTGATTTTCGTCACTTGTTTCGTAGACAACCGCATTCCCATCCTCTAGGGTCGATGCAGCGGGCCTCACTGATATACTCGTGAAAGCCAGTACGACTGGAGTGGTAGCACGGCGCGAGGCGTCAGCACACCGCCGTTCCAAAGCACAAATACAGCATCCCCTAGAGAAGGAGCACACCGATGAGTGGCATTTCAACCTACAGCTTGCCAGCAACGGCGGCCCCCAAATTAGAAGCAATGGTCGACCAGATCATCGCCAGACCCGGCACAATGATTGACCTCAAAGCCATGGAACAGGTTCCTGAGCAGCTCGACGTCAATGCCGTAATTGCAGCCCTGCCGGAAGTCATCACCGAAGACGACTTCGTCAAGATGCTTCGGCTCGCCATGCTCACTGAAAGCGGCACGGACTCCTACGCCGCCGTGTTCCAGCAAGGCGCGGACAAGTACAACGCCAACTGGCTTACCCGTTTCAACCAAAAAGTATGGGTGCCTGACGAATACACCCACACACTTCCCTACTACATGATGCTGCGGACCATCGGCTTCACCGAGGAAGAACTTGATCGTCAGATCAGGGAGCTTCAAGCGCGTGTCTATGAGCACTGCTGCGGCATCTCCCCTGTCGAACTAACGACCTTCGGTACGGTTCAGGAATACCTCACTGACAACTGGCACGGACTCCTTGCCACGCTCCTGAAGCCTGCGGCTCCTCAAGCTTCCTACTTCGCCAACTTGGTCAAGCGACGTGAGACGCTGCACACCGTCTGGTACCGCGGCATGACCGCCATCCAGGTCGAAGAGAACCCTGAGCTTATCGAACTCGTCGCCAAAACTCTTTCAACCTTCCAGATGCCAGGCACCCAGTTGGTACCTGACTGCGGTCCGCTCGCCCTCGGTTGGATGCAAAGGCTCAACGTCGACTTCAACCACGTCGCCAAAGAGCTCGTGCGTAACTTCAGCGAGAGCGCGGGCAACGTCAAACGTTCCGGCATGCTACTCGTTGAAATGGCCGTCGCTCGTGAATATCCCATTGGGCCTTTCCCTGCTCGCTTCGTCCGTGGTGCCATGAACAGGCTCGGCGGTGCGGGTTACGGGCTCTTGGGCGAGGCTGTTTTAGAGAAAGTAGGCCTGCCCATGCCCGCGAAATGGGTCGGTAAGCCGGACAGCGGTATTCGCTTCCACACGGGGATATACGAGGGCATCCGCACCAAGATGCGCACGTTCATCGTCGACAAGATTGACATCAGGTCGGTCACTGGCGACACGGCTGCCTAGCGGAACCAAACGCTCGGCGGTCTAACGCTCCTACTACCCTCCCCACCACTGGTGAATCGATGGGCTTTCTAAACAGCGCTGGTCGCTCGATCGGCGATACATTCGCTCGCGGGGTCTTGTTGAAAGGCCTCGCCGCTCTCAAAGTCGGAAAACTCCTCATCGAGTTCCCTGACGGCTCAACCAAGCTCATCAGCTCGGGCAAACCAGGGCCCGAAGGAACGCTCCACGTCCTGGACAACGCTTTCTTCCGCAAGTTCATGCTCCACGGCGAGATCGGCTTCGGCGAAGCCTACCAGACAGGCCTGTGTGATTCTCCCGACATAGTCGCCCTTCTTTCACTCGCCATTGAGAACAGGAAGGCCATCGACCTTAACAAAGGGGTCTTGCGCGCGATATCGCGCACCAAGAACATCAAGCTCCACCGGAATCGCATCAACACCCTCGAAGGCAGCAAAGAGAACATCCACGCCCACTACGACCTAGGCAACGATTTCTTCAAGCTCTTCCTCGACGACACCATGACCTATTCCAGCGCCGTCTTCCAAGGTGACAACGAAACCCTAGAAGACGCCCAAGCCAACAAATACAGGCGCCTCTGCGAGCTCGCCAAAGTATCTAAAGATGATCGCCTCCTCGAGATCGGCACCGGATGGGGCGGCTTCGCCATGTTCGCCGCCAGCACCTACGGGTGCCACGTCACCACCGTGACCATATCCAAGGAACAATTCGACCTAGCCGTTGCACGTATCAAGGCAGCAGGCCTTGCCGACCTGATCGACGTTCAACTCTCCGATTACCGCGACGTCACCGGTGTGTACGACAAGATCGTGTCAATCGAAATGTTCGAAGCCGTAGGCGTCGAGTACTTCGAAACGTTCTTCCATAAATGCTCGTCGGTCCTCAAACCTGGCGGACGCCTGGCCATGCAAGTCATCACGGTTCCTGACAGTGCATTCGAAGCCCAGAAGACCGGGATCAACTGGGTACAGAAGTACATCTTCCCTGGTGGAGTCCTACCGTCCGTGGCGGAGATGGAACGCGTCAACGCACGCACGGGGCTCGCCCTCGTCTCGTCCGACGACATTGGACGGGACTACGCAACCACGCTGCACCTCTGGCGCGAGCGGTTCTGGGCCAAGATTGACGACGTCCGAGCCCAAGGCTACGACGACTACTTCATCCAGACCTGGGACTACTACCTCGCCGCTTGCGAAGCCGGCTTCCTCACCAGAGTCACCGGGGATGTCCACGTCGCCTTCGACAAGGTCGGCTAGAGCGCCCCACGCGCGACCACGACGGTTCGCCGTAGCGCAACGACGGCCAACGTCAAACTCCCCCCTTCCTGCCACTCACATCGGCCCACGGACCATCGTTATTCCCCTGCGCCGGCCACCCCGAACCGCACTGACAACCGCCCGTTGCGCCAACGCTGCTAAGTGCATGAACATGCGGCTTGGAGCAGGCCGTAGGGCGGTACAGGGCGGCATTGAGCCGACGTCGCAACTGGTGGTAAACACGCAAACTGCTACAATATGTTGTGGAAAACCGTATTGACACCCCAAGATAGGGGGTGTCTAATCCGCCCTCGTTGCTCCTTACATAAAGAGCAGACAAACGGGCTCGGGCATTGATGTCCGATGGTGAGAGGATCTTTTAGATGACGTACACGCCGACAACAACTGACCAGATGGTTCCACAACAACCGGTCGAGGAGACACCTGCCTCTTCCACCGCTATGCAAGTACGCAAGCGCAGCGGATCGCTCGAAACTGCGGATGTCATGAAGATCGTCCGCGCAGTCGAACGCTCAGCTGGTGACCTAACTGAAGTAGATCCGCTACGGATCGCTACACGCACCATCAGCGGCCTGTATGACGGAGCCACCACCTCAGAGCTCGACGAGTTGTCTATCCGAACGGCTGCCTCACTCATCGCTGAGGAACCTCAGTACTCCAAGCTCGCCGCACGTCTTCTCTCCGTTTACGTAGAGAAAGAAGTGCAGAACCTCGACATCCAGTCCTTCTCCCAGTCCGTGAAGGCAGGCCATTCCCTTGGCCTCATCGCCGACCACGTAGCGGCCTTCGTCAACGAGAACAGCCGCAAGCTGAACGATGCCATCGATTCAGACCGCAACAAGCTGTTCGAGTACTTCGGCGTCCGCACCCTTTACGACCGCTACCTGCTCAAGCACCCGGAGAATCGAGAGTCCCTTGAGACTCCGCAGTACTTCTTCCTACGCGTCGCCTGCGGACTCGCCGAGTCGCCTAGCGAAGCGATTGAGCTCTACACGCTCATGTCCCACCTGGACTACATGATGAGCTCGCCAACGCTCTTCAATTCAGGCACCCGTCACCCCCAGATGTCGTCCTGCTACCTGCTGGACTCCCCGAAGGACGATCTCGAATCCATCTACAACAAGTACACCGACATCGCCAAGCTCTCCAAGTTCGCTGGTGGCATCGGCGTGTCCTTCTCGCGGGTCCGATCCCAGGGCTCCCTCATCGTTGGCACCAACGGCCAGTCCAACGGCGTCGTGCCTTGGCTCAAGACCCTCGACTCATCCGTCGCAGCGGTCAACCAAGGTGGCAAGCGCAAGGGCGCAGCATGCGTATACCTGGAAACGTGGCACAACGACATTGAGGACTTCCTCGATCTTCGTGAGAACACCGGAGACGAAGCCCGTCGTGCCCACAACCTCAACCTCGCCAACTGGGTGCCTGACCTCTTCATGAGCCGGGTCGAAAACGACCAGCATTGGTCTCTCTTCGACCCCAAGACCATGCCTGAGTTGGTCGACACCTACGGCGACGAATTCGAGCGCCTCTACACCCAGGCTGAGGCCGATGGTAAGTTCGAGCGCCAGATGCCTGCCCGCGACCTCTACGCCAAGATGATGCGCACGCTGGCACAGACCGGTAACGGCTGGATGACCTTCAAGGACGCAGCCAACCGTAAGTCCAGCCAAACGCTGAGACCCGAGAACGTCATCCACCTCTCGAACCTCTGCACCGAGATCCTCGAAGTCACCAACAACGACGAGACCGCCGTCTGCAACCTCGGCTCCGTCAACCTTGGCCACTTCGTCGAGAACGGCAAATTCGACTACGCCCGGCTGGGTACGGTCGTCCGAACCGCGGTTCGCTACCTCGACCGTGTCGTTGACATCAACTTCTACCCCACCGACGCCGCCAGCTACTCAAACAGCAAATGGCGTCCAGTCGGACTCGGCGTCATGGGTCTCCAAGACGTCATGTTCAAGATGCGCCTTCCATTCGACGACCCAAGGGCGGTTGAACTGGCCGCGCGCATCCAAGAAGAGATCTATTACTGGGCGCTCACCACATCCGTTGATCTCGCTGAGACCTACGGCCCCCATGAGACCTACCAGGACACGCGAGCGTCCCAAGGTGACCTCCAGTTCGACTTCTGGGGTGTAACGCCCTCTAAGCCCGAATGGGGGGCACTCAAGGAACGCATTGCCAAGTCTGGCCTGCGCAACTCGCTGCTCATCGCCATCGCGCCCACCGCGACCATCGCATCCATCAGCGCGGCCTACGAGTGCATCGAGCCCCAGGTCTCCAACCTCTTCAAGCGCGAAACCCTCTCCGGAGAGTTCCTCCAGATCAACAACTACTTGGTTGAAGATCTCAAGGCTGTTGGCCTATGGACCGAAGCCGTCCGCAACCAGATCAAGGCAGGCGAAGGCTCCATCCAGCACATCGACGAGATTCCCCAAGAACTCAAAGACCTCTACAGAACCGCCTGGGAACTCCCCCAGAAGGCGTTGATCGACATGGCCGCCGCTCGTGGCCCGTTCATCGACCAATCACAGTCGCTGAACCTGTTCATGGCAGCCCCCACCATCGGAAAGCTCTCCTCCATGTACCTCTACGCATGGAAGACCGGCATCAAGACTACCTACTACCTACGGTCTCGCCCCGCAACACGGATACTCCAGACGACTTTGACCACCGCTGACGAAAAGGTCTTCACGGACGCAGAGGCCCTGGCCTGCTCGCTGGAGAACCCTGAAGACTGCGAGGCCTGTCAGTAGGCACGCAACAGCGCCCCGGCAGTCCACCCGGCTACCGGGGCGCCTCAATAATTCGTCCCCGTATCACTTGCAGTATTCCGGCCTAACGCGTGAACCTATCGTCACGTAGACCCGGCGGCCTCCCCAACAGGAGGTCGGGGTCGCTTTCGGCCAACCTCAAAGGGACTGGTACCACCAATGGCAATCCTCGACCCCGGCTTCA
>ERZ890510.1475-NODE-1475-length-15188-cov-4.157867_pt1 | contig 15188 bp, 11 predicted proteins | sample MGYA00521265_ERZ890510 | MGnify/ENA primary metagenome ERZ890510 (study PRJEB32303, sample SAMEA104408624) | aquatic metagenome | biome: Brackish water; feature: Chemocline; material: water | place: Baltic Sea | collected 2014-10-26T21:54:00 | depth 110 m ...
AAGCGGCAACTGTACTCCGGCCGGCTATGCTGCTGCAATAACTCCCTCAGAATCCCCTTCGACTCGGCCTCACCCAGCGGGGAATTCGTGCGCCCATCATAGAGCGAGTCGTGTCGGAGAAATCCACCGTGCAAATACAGCCCGGTTTTGCCCGTCTCTGGATGAGTGCGCAGCAATGGATGGCTCACGCCAAAGGGGATCTGTTGCTTGATCTCATCAACCAGCTCTGCTGGCAGCGCCCGTGGACCCGTAGCAGCCAAGAAGAGACCATAATCATTGATGCCCCGCAGGTGTTGCAGGCGTGCCTGCATCGCCAAAGGCAATCCCAGGTAACAGGCATGACTGTCAGAAAACAAGGTATCACCCCCATAAGGTGGCACCTGAACACACTGGGCGATGGAACCTAAGGAGGGCTTCTCCATCCAGGTGACATCTGTGTGCCAACCGTTTTCCATGCCAGGACTGGCCTGGCCATGGATGATTTCTAAAACATAGGGATTCTCACCAGGCTTGCCAAAAGGAAACGCGTCTAGTTCACCGAACCGCCGCCCAAAGGCCACTTGCTGATCCTCATCCAGGTTCTGGTCACGAAAGAAGATCACCTTGCGTTCCAGTAAGGTCTCTCGAATAAACTGCACCCATTCGGGCGCCAGCGTCTGTTTCAAATCGACGTTATGGATAACCGTGCCGACGGTGAGACCCAGATGTTCAAACTCCACACCAAATTCTGTCGCACGGCGCTGTAACGCTGCAGTCACCGGCGTATTCCCCATACGCGCATATTCCTGCGCTATACCCAGACCAATACGATTAGACGGCATGAATAGCTTTTCTGGATCTATCTGGCGGCCATCAACGGGTGTCTGCTGCATAACCTTGGCCTGGTGAATTTTCTCCCCCAACCCCGTCGCGACCCGGTTATAAACAGCCTGCTCGGTCGGCGTGTTCGTGCCTGTCGTCACAACTGCCAGGTTAGTTGAATCTGTATTCAGGGCAGTATCAGCCTGCAGGTGAGTCATGGCATTGTCCTCATCGTATAGCGCAGCAGGTATCTCTGCGGTTCAAACCTCTTATCCTATCCCTATATAGGCAGATACCCAAACTCACGAAATATCCGTTACGCGACCTGTGCCCACCGGCACCGAGACAGTGTTAGACTGGGCATCTAAAAGACATAAGACCCATCAATTGGCAGGACCATAGTGGCTGACGATAAAATTTCGAAAGAATCACAGATCGAGGCGCTGAAAATCGCGCGCTCGATCCAGCGACCTGAGCAAACTAAAGCACAGACACGACTGGTTGCCCAAGGCATAGAGAAAGGCATCTCTGAATATAAGAAGCAACAGAAAGCCTTGGCCAGGGAACGGGACAAGGCCAGAAAAAAAACCGCCAAGGCGCAGGCACCTGAGGTTGACATTAAACAGACACCGACCACCGCGACTTGGCTAATTGGATTACCCTGGGTGTTATTGGTGATCAGCTGCGCCTATATCGTAGTCGCGCTCAAACTCTTTAGGGCCACTTAAATTGAGCCCCTTGCGCTACACCATCATAGCCCTACTCATTACTGGCGTTAGCCTGGTCGGATTCACCGTGATTGGCTCCGACGCATTGCCAAATCAAATGCCGGATCAAGCATCCAGCCAGGTCCCTACTCATGCGCCTACTCATGCGCCTACTCATGCGTCTACTCACGCGCCTAACATTGCACCTAACCCTAGGCCGATAGAAGCGCTGGGATCCTGGAAAATTATCAATTATTGGTCCACTACCTGCGCGCCTTGTCGAATCGAGATCCCAGAGCTGAACCTTCTCTTTGATGAATTGGCCGCCTCAAACATTCAGGTGTTGGGTGTCAATTTCGACGAGGATGACCGAAAAACCACCCTGCGTTTGGCTCGGCGCTTGGGTATCGAGTTCCCAACATTGAACCTCAGTGAAGTCGAAGCTCTCGGCCTGCCGGCACCCAGCGCGCTACCGACGACCTATATTGTGTCACCGACGAATGAGGTACTAACCAAGCTGGTGGGTATCCAAACAAAGGCTTCGATCTACACACTATTGACTGAACTGGCTATCCCCCACTGACCAAACAATAACCTCTCGTGATCAGCAACTTGGATGACGGAGCCACTACTCAAGCGTAAGAGACAATCAATCGATGCGATCTAATGCACTCAAAAACCTACTGCAAACCCTGTTAGTTGGCACACTGTTGATGGGACTCAACGCCCGGGCACAGGACCTACAGGTCTCCATGCTGACGCCACCCGTGACCGACCAAACCAGCCTCTCCCGCGTGATCACCGATGCCAGGGGCAATGTGCATCTTTCCTGGGTCGCGTCAAAAGACGACAGCAGTGCCTTGTACTATGCCACGCTGACTGAAGCCAACTGGAGTCCAGCCCATCTGATTCAGCAAGGCAACGATTGGTTTGTCAATTGGGCCGACTTTCCATTTTTGGCTGTCACTGACACGGGCATGGTGGCGCACTGGCTGCAAAAGAGTGCCGATGGCACCTACGATTATGATATCAACGCCGTGTTTTTTGATCAGGAAAAACACACTTGGGGTCAGCCCGTCATCATTCACAAGGATGGTGTCAGCGCTGAACATGGTTTCGTGAGCATGCTGCCCTTAGGTGAAGGCCGCTCCTTTATGACTTGGTTAGATGGCAGAAACACCAAACCAGCAACGCCCCATTCCGGCACCGATAACAAGGAACACACCATGGCCGGTGGTATGACCCTGCGAGCGGCTGTATTTGACCGTCATGGCGAAACCTTGGAAGAATGGGAACTCGACGGCCTCACCTGCGATTGCTGCAACACCAGTAGTGCCATGACGGCCACAGGACCAGTAGTGGTTTATCGCGATCGCACTGAGCAGGAAATCAGAGATATCTATATCACCCGCTTTGCCGACAATCAGTGGACTAAACCCTTGGCAGTATCTAACGATCACTGGAAGGTCCCTGGTTGTCCGGTCAATGGTCCTGCCGTCGCAGCACAGGGTCATCTAACCGCGGTAGTCTGGTTCACGGCGAAGGACGATCAACCTAAGGTACAGTTGGCCATATCAAACAATGACGGCGCCGCATTTGGCACGCCCATACTGGTAGATCAAGGCGCCACCAATGGCCGCGTCAGCATGGCGATTCTGGATTCTGGCGATATCGCCATCAGCTGGTTACACACCAATGGCAAAGACGCCGCGCTCAAGGTGGCGCTCTATAGCCAGGCGGGTAAGTTGCTGGCAGAGACTGAAGTCGCCGGCACACAATCCTCAAGACGCAGCGGCTTTCCGGTGATCACAAGCCAAGGCAACGACATTTATGTCACCTGGACTGATATCAGCGCAGGCAGCCAAGTCAAGATGGCACGGGTGCGCTTCAACATGCCACCTGTTTCAGCTGATTAAATTCAGCGGCTTACTTAAGCTTCCGGATTAAGCGCAGCACTGTTGGCGGCCCACTCGAAATCTGCAGCGAGGCGCGCAAAGCGTTTATCGACCAATCTCGAAAATCGAGGATCCGTGAGGATATGCAGGCGCCTTGCTTTAATCGCCTCGACCACCAGTTCGCCGACGATATCCGGGTCAAGCCCCTGCTCAATGTCCCGTGAAATATCTGTATAAGCAGACTTCGACACTTGTGGCCCAAACCGATCGGGGCGATTCCGCGGGGCTTCATAAATTCGAGTTCGAACGGCGCCAGGACAGAGCCCCGAAGCACCAAAGCCACCCAGGCGACCTTCTTCGTACAAGGATTCCGTTAAGCCTACCACCGCATATTTTGTCGCATTGTAAGTCGTCCAACCCGGATTACGACCTAACAACCCAGCCATAGAAGCAGTATTGACGATATGTCCACCCTCACCCTGGGATTTGATATGCGGAATAAATGCCTGACAACCATGGACAACGCCCATCAGGTTCACCCCAAGGCTCCACTGCCAGTCACCCTCATCGCACTCGTCGATTAGGCCACCGGTGGAGACGCCGGCGTTGTTACAAACGATATGCACCTTACCCAACTCGGCAAGGGTTTTATCCGCTGCCGCAAACACAGAGTCACGGGTGCTAACATCACACAACACACTCGACACCGCATTTGATTCAAGGCCAATAACGGCCTGTTGTAACGCCGCTTCCTCGATATCTGCCATCATCACTTGCATACCTTGGCGCAGAAATGCTTTCACCATTCCCAGACCAATGCCACTCGCAGCGCCGGTGACAAAAGCGACTTTTCCAGTAAATTCATTCATCAGATATCTCCTAACGCAACTCTTCAGGCAATTCTTCAGGCCATTCTTCAGGCATTTCCTCAAGCAAAGGCAGTGGGTTTCGGCGACAGGTCATTATTTTCCATCAGGGTGCGCATGAGTCTCTCGGTCATCTGCGCCTGCAGAGTCTTATCATCGACCCGATTATGCATTTCGTTCGGATCCTCTTGCAAATCAAACAACTCAATACCGTCATAACCCTGGTAGACAGTCAATCGCGCGTCCTCAGTAATCAAGGTGCGCATACGCAGTGGCGTGCCCACCTGCAAGATGTCGTTCAGCTGATCTTCTTCAATGAAAATTTCATCCCTGACTTTCGCGGTACTGTCTGTTAGAAGAGGTGTTGCATCGATGCCCTGCATACCATAAAAAGCCGACAATCCAGCTTGCGCCAGCAACGTCGGACCCAGATCTAAAGAAGATACCAGACTGCTGGTGCTACCAGGCTGGTTACCTGGCACATGCACTAACAATGGCACCCGGGTGCAACCGGCATAATGCATACCGCCTTTGAGCATAACGCCGTGATCACCGAACATGTCACCATGATCACTGGTGAACACGACAATAGTATTCTCACTTAAGCCAAGACTCTCGAGCTGGCCAACAATAGTACCAATACTGTCATCGATCATGGATATCATGCCGTACTCTTTGGCCCCCATCTCGCGGAGCTCAGTCTCCGTCGGCGCAAACATATTAACCCCACGGCGTAACCCGCTTGGGCCCTGCTTGATCGCCTTTTGATAGTGAGGCGCAGAATGTGTATGCGTATCACGGTAAGTATCGGGCAGGCTAAAATCAGCCGGTGAATACATATCGAAGTACTTACCCGGCGGGGTAAACGGATGGTGCGGATCAGGGTACGACACGACCGCCAAAAAAGGCGTGTCAGGCTGCTTCGCCCGGGTCTGTAAAAAGCTTGAGGCCACCTCAGTAATATAATGCGTGGGATAGAGTTCCGCCGGCGTGCGGGTCCGCCGGGTCATGTGCGAGGGCGAGTCATAGGGCCAGGCGCCCGTTTCACCCTGGATCGTAGTCGGATCAATACCCTGATCCAGCAACCATTGATAATAATGCCCACCACACTGGTCAGAATGGGCGACGACTAAATCAACTTCAGCGAAGCCGTAGTAGTCCTGCGGCATCTGCACCCGCTCTTGCTTGTGCCGCGCCAGATTCTCATAATCATCCCAGCCCGGCGGGTAGTGGGAAAAATTGATCGCATCTCCCGGCGCCATCTGATCAGTCTGGCGCTTCGCCACTGAGGCCATCACGTTCATATTTTGCAGATGACATTTGCCTAGATGGGCCGTGTGATAACCGGCGTTCTTAAAGATCCGCGGAAAGGTTTCGACTCGCCAATCCAGGGCGATGCCGTTATAGCGGGTACCGTGCAAGGAGGGCATTCGGCTGGTAAAAATTGACGATCGATTCGGCATACAAATGGGGTTGGCCACATGCGCCTGATCAAAGCGCATAGACTTCTTCGCCAGGGCATCGAGATGCGGCGTCTGCACAACCTTGTTGCCACCAAAACCCGTATGATCCGGTCGGTGCTGGTCCGTCATGATAATGAGAATGTTGGGTTGGGGTGACTGGCTCATAAGCGGTATCTAGTGGCGATCATTGATAGACAGGGTGAGTAGCCAAGCCAGAGTAAAAACTTTTCCTCGACGGGACAAGACTTAATTCGGTGGCAATGCGCATAACACCAAGACATGGCACCCAAATCGCCTCAAACTGCGCTAACCAGCGTCCTAAATTCATCCTTCCTATCGCGCCCATACCGATTTAAACTCAGACTGAGATAGGACGTATCATGGCTTCTATCAGGAGGGATTAGTTGGAAATTGCAACACTACCGCCAGATGAGAAAACGCGCTTACTGGCGCTCCAGGAATTCGACATCCTCGATACGCTGCCCGAACGGGCGTACGACGACATCACCAATATCGCGTCTCACATTTGCGGCACGCCCGTCGCCCTGATGAGCTTGGTGGACGAGTCCCGGCAATGGTTTAAATCCCGCGTCGGCCTAGACGCCACCGAAACCCCCAGAGACCTGGCCTTTTGCGCCCACGCCATCCTCAACCCGAACGAATTGCTGGTGGTGGAGGATGCGACCTTAGATCAACGTTTTGCCGACAATCCCCTCGTGCTCTCTGACCCAAAAGTCCGGTTCTATGCTGGCGCGCCACTCGTCACCCGTGATGGGCACGCGCTAGGCACATTATGTGTCATTGATAAAACCCCGCGGAAGCTCACAGATGCGCAAGCGGAAGCGCTACGCGCCTTGTCCCGCCAGGTTATTGCCCAATTGGAACTGCGACTGACGATCAAGAAACTGGAATCCAGCGGCCTCGAATTACAGAACTCCCATGATTCACTCGAAGCGTCCCGCAACCAACTGGCAGATCTGTGCGATACCCTGGAGGGCCAGGCTGACATTATCGAACGCGACCTGCATCGAGCTGAAATCATTCAGCACTCATTGTTACCGGAAGTCCCGCCCCGAATGCGTGACTACCACCTGCAGGCACTCTACCGATGTGGGCATATTGTTGGCGGCGACCTATATGACGTCAAGCTTGTGGGCGAACACCATTTGGCACTCGTCATCGCTGACGCGGCAGGTCACGGTATCAGTGCCGCCATGTTAGCGGTTATGTTTAAGCATCGATTACACCTGCAAGATGATGTGACCCTTGAGCCTTATTCGCCGGCTGAGGCCCTGCGCCGCATGAATAGCGCACTGCACGGCGATCTCAGCGTTCCAGGCACCTTTGTCACGGCTGCAGTGTGCCTGCTCAATCTAACAACTAGCGAACTCGTCTTTGCTTCTGCCGGACACACACCCGCGCTACTGCTTCGCGCCGGCGATGGCATGGAAGTCTTGCCTGCCACGGGGCCTGCGCTCGGATTATTTGAAACCGCGGTATTCGATGAATGCCGCCGAGTGATTCTACCGGGCGACCAAATTCTGATGATGACTGACGGGATCTTTGATCTAGGTGGAGACCAACCGCCAACGCCGAAAGAACTGGATCGAACTTTGCGGGCATACCGGGGTAATGATGACGCCTTGCGCTTGACATTTTTTGACATCGCCAAGGGTATCGAACGTCAGGAGCGCGATGATACGACCCTGTTGCTGCTGGAAGCGGGTCCAGGCAAGAGTCGTTTCATTGAGATTGGCGAATCCGATGCCATCAAAAAAATCGAATCCGAAAACCCCGCAGTCATCACTCAGGCTGATGTCGATTCAGAAACCCTGATTTGCCTCTCCGGACGTATCACTTGGGTCCTGGGTGAGGCGCTGCTGGCCGCCGCCATAGAGACTATCGGCGCTCGAAGGACGCTCCTAATCGACCTGGGCGACTGTGAGTATCTCGACAGCACCCTGCTGGGCACCCTGCATGAAGTGATCGGTCGATTTGATGCCGCAGGTTTACAAGCCTCCATACAACGCGCCTCAAGGAGCCTTGTCAGTGCCTTTCAAGAAGTGAGCATGGAAACCGTGCTGGACCATCTAACCCACAGCGTCAAACCCATTCCAGCAGGTCGCAAGCCCATTGCCATTCCCGCAACCGATATTCGCAATAATCAGCAGCGCCTGCTCAAGGCCCATGAGATGCTGGCCTCATTGAGCGAGGTGAATCGACAAAAATTCGCTGATGTCATCGATGCCATCAAGCAAGACGAGGTCTAAACGTATGCACCAAAAATTGAACTTCCATATACCAACTGTAATTTGCTAAGTTAGTACCACTGACTTTGGATTAAACGCCCATGGCTACCCCGCTGCCAAAACATCCCAACTTACTAGGTGCTTATCAACCCATTCAGTTTGAATGTGATGCGCCGGATCTGGTGATCGAAGGCGAGTTGCCCGCAGACTTGTACGGCACTTTTTACCGCAATGGTCCCAATCCACAATACGCGCCCAGGGGCGACTATCACTGGTTTGCCGGTGACGGCATGATTCACGCCTTTCATATTGAGAATGGTCGCGTGGCCTACAAGAATCGCTGGGTCAAAACCACCAAGTGGGAACTGGAGCATGCTGCGGGTCGCGGCCTGTTCAGCGGCATGAATCCTCTGGACACAGATGAGTCAGTACAAGGTTTGGCCACCAATGGCCTGGCAAACACTAATATCGTCTGGCACGGCGGTAAACTTCTGGCGCTTGAAGAAGCCCATGCGCCTTTTGAGTTGGACCCGACTAGCCTCGAATCCAAAGGGCCTTGGACCTTTGGCAACACACTGGTCGGGCCCATGACGGCGCACCCGAAGATGGATCCCGAAACCGGCGAAATGATATTCTTCGGCTACAGTGTCGATGGCATGCTATCTAACAAGATGTCCTATCACGTGGTGAACCGGCATGGTGAACTCACTACGTCAGCATTTTTCGATGCACCCTATGGCGCCATGGTGCATGACTTTATTGTCACCCGCGACTTCGTATTATTTCCCATCATGCCACTCACAGCGTCGCTGGATCGCGCCATGCAGGGCAAACCACCCTTTGCCTGGGAGCCTGATAAGCAGAATATGATCGGCATTATGCCCCGCAGTGGCAGCGTCGAGGATATACGCTGGTTTGAAGGCGATCCGTCCTATGTATTCCACCCGATGAATGCTTTCAATGTGGGCAACAAGATTACCTGTGATGTCTCTCAGTATGGCGCAGCACCACTATTTCCCAACGCTGACGGCTCAAAATCCGATCCTGCCAAGGCACTGGCGAAACTCACCCGCTGGCACTTTGACCTGGATCAGCCGACCAACAGCTACAAGGTCGAGCAGTTGGATGATGTCGCCTGTGAGTTTGGGCGACTGGATGAACGCCACAGCGGCCTTGCGTACCGTTATGGCTATATGTTGTGTGCCGGTGCCAGCGCCAGCAAAAATTCATCGTTGAACGCTATCGCTCGAGTCGACCATCACACCGGGCAACGCCAAACTCTTGATCTTGGCGAGCATATGACCCCGTCGGAAGCGGTCTTCGTGCCTCGCGCTGACGATGCACCGGAAGGCTCTGGCTACTTATTGGCGAACGTTTATGACGCCACCATCGACAAGAGTCATCTTATCGTTCTGGATGCCGAGAATGTTGCGGCTGGTCCGCTGGCGACCGCCCATCTCGATCACCGGATGCCATTAGGTTTTCACGGTAACTGGCGGCCAGGACAGTGATGCCTGGCGGTCAGTCTTCAACTGATTCACCGCCACGACCAATGCTGCGTTGCCATCATGGCGATTGCTAAGACGATTTGATCGGTTGCAACCGGGCGCGCAACTCGTTCTTGGCGATTTTTTCAAGGGTCGAGCGCGGTAGTGAACTCACCATATGAACGTCTCGCACCACTTTGAAATCTGCCAGATTGACCATACAGTGGCCGATGATCTCCTGAGTTAACTCCTCCGCAGACAGATCTAACCCCTTGGCACTCGGAATAACAAACACCACCGGCACCTCATCCAACATATCATGCTTCTGCGCGACCACCGCGCACTCTTCCACCAAGCCAGTTTGCATGATGACACTTTCAATCTCAGAGGCCGCTACATTTTCGGCGCCCACTTTGAGCATATCCTTCTCACGATCACTAAAAAACAGCCAGCCATCAGCATCGCTGCGCACCATATCACCGGTGTTAAACCAGCCATCCGCGTCGAAGGCTGCTTCGGTCGCCTCGTCGTTGCGATAGTATTCCTTAAACAACGAAACCCCGGGAATCCCTCGAATAAACAGCAAGCCTTTTTCCTCTGCAGCCACCGCCTCACCCGCGGCATTACGGATCTGTATTTCATACTCAGGGGCAGCACGGCCAAGACTGCCGTGGGGGCCGGGATGATCGACATCGGTGACAATGCCGTGAGTCAACGTTTCAGTCATGCCCCACCAGCCAATGGTTTCAACGCCGAAGTGCTGTCCGACTGCCGGCAGGTTCGCAGGGCCGCCCCAGAATCGCATCTGATGTTCCGGCACCGCCTGAGACATCAACGCCTTGAACGCAAAGGGAATCATCGAGACCCAGGTCACCCGATGTTTCAAGCACAGGGGCCAGAATCGCGACGCCGAGAACTTGGGCTGCAGGACGATCGTGCCACCGGACCAGTGCGTGGCAAGCATGGAATAGCCTTGCGCATTGGTATGAAACAACGGCATATACACCAACGTGATATCGTCACGACGCAAGCGCATATGGATGGCCGACACCTTCCCTGCCCACAAACCATTCGCATGAGTCCAGAGCACAGCCTTGGGTCGCGACGTAGTCCCCGAAGTAAACTGGACACTGAGGTTTCTAGCGGCCAAGCGTTCCAGTCCTGGCAGGGCATCGTCCGTCAACATGTCCGCGTAATGCAGGCCTTGAATATCCTCGCAGACATCACTGTACTGCGGGTCAATCTCGCCGGCATCATGATCAGTGACCACCACAAATTGCAGTGCCGGACAGGCATCCCGAACCAGACGCGCAAACGCTGGCTGAGTGATGGCGCAAACCGCCGCCGTATGTTGCGCAAAATATTCCAAATCACGGGCCACCGAATGCGTGTTGGTTGATACGGCGACCGCCCCCAGCATGGCACAGGCGTACCAACTGACGACAAACTCAGGGGAGTTATCCAAGTGAACCAAGACAAAGTCGCCGGCTGCGATGCCATGCCGATGGAGCCCGCCGGCCAGTCGGCGAGCCTGCGTAGACACTTCAGCATAGGTCAGCACCTGCTCTGCGCCGCTAAATGGCGCCCAGATCAAACAGGGTTTATCTGGCTGTCGCTGGGCCCATTGCTCAAGCAACCAGGGCACATCCAAACCTGACATGGACTGTTCTCGGGCAGCACTAATCTGTTCTTGCAACGGCATTATGTTCGCACCTTTGTCGAGGGATCACCGGCGAGCATCCCTCCACCAGCATGCCTGCATATATAACATTTCCAAATGGGATCGGATACCACAGACCGCCTTACAAAAAAGTATAAGGAAATAGATTTATATTCTTTTTAACCGTTCATATTCCTCCATAAACTCACCGCATCAAAATGACACAGGGGCTTTTGGGCCCATTAAAGGATTTCTCCATGAGTTTGGACATTATCAGGCAAACACAGCCAGAACCCGCAGCACTGACCTTCCACGCCGGCGCCGATCTGATCGCACTGAACTCACAATTCAGAAACAACAAGCCCAGCGAGATCATGCGATTTTCCATCGAGCAGGCGAAGAACCCTATTATTTTCACCAATTTTCGTCCGATGGCTATCGCATTTCTGCACCTTGCGACGCAGGTCAAGCAGGATATCCCCGTCATCTGGGTCGATCATGGCTTCAACACCCCCGAGACTTACCGCCACATCAGTCGTGTTGTGGAACGCCTGAACCTCAACTTGCAGGTCTACTCGCCGAAGATGTCTGCGGCCCATTACACCGCCGTTCACGGCCCGATACCGGAACTCGATACACCGGCCCATGACCTGTTCTCCCGCATTGTAAAACTCGAACCCTTCGATCGGGCCATGGCCGACTTCGCGCCAGACATCTGGCTGAATGGCATACGTCATGACCAGAACGCATACCGTAAGGATCTGCATATCTTCACATTTGGCAGTCACAGTACCGTCAGGGTCGCACCCATGTTCCACTTGTCAGAAGCCGATGTGGAAAAATATATTCTCGACCGTGACCTGCCCGACAACCTTGATTACTTCGACCCCACCAAGGGTGAAGAACATCGAGAGTGCGGCCTGATGATGCGCCAGTAAACTGTCCCACCCGCAAACCATTAGCCGATCGCGCTATGACGACGCCGACTCACTAAAGGATAAAAATAAACGGTGTTCCTGACCTCCTAAGTTGATCACAATTCCACCCTTGCAGGTATCGTCAAGGGTAATTGTCGTTAAGGTGCCCAATTTTTTTCTTATCGCCCTGATGCTAAGCAATTCGCAGGGGCATAAGTAAAAAAGATTCGCTACACTGCAGGAGACTATTATGAGGGACTCAGCATGCTGAACGCGCTGGAGCTAGAAATCATTAAATCCGCACAAGATTTGTGTGGCGAACTCCTGCAGCGCGGGCGCGAAATCGATACACTGCGGCAGCTCCCTCAGGACCTGGCTGAACGTATGGCTGAACTGGGCTTCTACCGCTTGATTACACCAACAGAACTGGGCGGTCTAGGCCTCAGTCCCGAAGCTCTGTCTCGTATCTGCGAAACACTGGCGAGCGCTAATGGTTCCGTCGCATGGTGCGTATTTATTGGCAGCACGTCGCAGTATCTTCTCGGCGCATTACCTGAAGTCCAAATCGAAAAGATACTCACGAACCCGAACGTTATTACCAGTGGCGTGTTCGCCGACAGCGGTACGGCCTTGCAGCAGGAACGTGATGGTCAAGCTGGCTACCTCATCAACGGTCATTGGCGTTGGGGTTCCGGTTGCCATAATGCCACCTGGATCTCTGGCGGCGTTCACGAAGTCGACAATAACGGTCAAGCTGTCGTTCGAGAAGTCCCCTTAAACCGAGCCTTCTTTCAGCCTAGTGAAATCCAAATTCTCGACAACTGGCATGTCTCCGGGCTGCGGGGTTCGGGCTCCAGTGACTATATCGCCGACAACGTGTGGGTGCCCAGCGAGCGTTTATCCACAAGTATCGAATATACAGACTATGCCACACTACCGATCTATCGATTCCCACGCTTTGCCTTACTAGGCATACCGATCGGCGCAATTTGTCTAGGTATGGCACGCAGTTCAATCGACGAGGTCATCAAGATCGCACAAGAAAAAACCCCTCAAGGCAGTCGGCGTACATTAGCGATGCGAGCGTCTCTGCATAAAGACCTGGCCGATGCCGATACCAAATTACAAGCAGCGCGCGCCTGGTTTTATCAGACTATCGATGGCGCCTGGAGCAATGCCCAGAGCGATGATGACACCCTGGCATCACGCCGCGCGATTCGAACAGCGAATGTGCACGCCGTAACAACCGCGATAGAAGTCATCGATCGCATGTACACTGTCGTTGGCGGCACATCGGTATTTGAGACCTCATGCTTGCAGCAGCACTTTCGAGATGTTCATGTCGCCTCACAACACATGATGGTGGGAGAAGCCGTCATGGAGATGGCGGGACGGGTGCTACTAGGCCTGGATGACGTCGGACCAGGCCTTTAACGAGACATGTCGCGCCGGTCAGGGACGAACAACCCATACCGCTGATTATATAAAAAGCAGGAGAATCACTTGAAGTTGAAGTTTGGTCTAGCCACCCCCAGCACCCTGTGGAATATGGATATTCAAGCGCGCAGAGACACCCTCAGCCAGATTGTTGATCGCGGCTTCGATCATTTATTTATGGCAGATCACGTCTCATTCAGAGACGGCTCGGGAACTGACGGATTTGTAGAGGTTGCCGCCCTGTCGCAACTGCACCCAACCATCGGCGTCATGATTAGCATTTATTTGCTGCCCCTGCGACATCCGCTGCCAGTCGCTCGACAACTCGCCACCATGGCCAGGATAGCCCCCGGGCGCATGACCTTCGGTGTCGGCATTGGTGGCGAGGATCGTCATGAAATCGAGATCTGCGGTGTTAACCCAGCGACCCGCGGCGCCCTGACCAACGAGTCATTGGCAATTATTCGCGGGCTGATGAACGGCGAAGAACTGACGTTTCATGGCAAACACTTTACTATCGAGCAAGCGCGCATTCGGCCAATGCCAAGCCAAGCCATACCAATTATTGTTGGCGGTCGGTCCAACGCAGCCCTGCGCCGCGCCGCGACTTATGCTGACGGTTGGATCGGAGTCTGGTGTTCGGCAAAGCGCTATGCCGAGGCAACCGGTTTGATTGACGAGTACGCCCTGGCCGCTAATCGCACTGCCCCGCAATGGTTACATGGCTATCAACCCTGGATTGGCGTCGATGCTGACCCAGTCAAAGCCAAGGCAGCAGTAAAGCAGGCCATGGAGAAGTTTTACCATGTACCCTTTGAACAATTTGAACGCTATACCCCCTTTGGTACCCCGGCACAGGTTGCCGAACAACTCGCACCCTATGTCGACTCAGGTTGCCGGCTGTTTAACCTGAAGGTTTGCACCCAAGCGCCAGAGGAGGAAGTTGATCTCGGCGGCGAAGTACTCAGCGCCTTGTCAAAAATGCACCAAGATCAAACCTCAGATGAACATTCCAGAGCTTAGACGTTTTACTTGGTTGATATGCCACCATCGACGGCCACCACCTGACCGGTAATCATGCGCGCATTATCAGAAGCATAAAATACCGCCAAATTGCCAATATCCTCGGGTGTTTGTTCGCCACCCAGGGGGGTCATTTCAGCGACAGTTGCCTCGAAGATCTGGCGCAAAGACATATTGGCCAGTTCTGGTTGGTTAGACTGCATCTGAGTCGTCAATAGCTCCCAGGCGCGGGTCCATAACAGACCTGGGCAGATACAATTGACCCGGATTCTGCGTGGCGCGAGTTCCATGGCGAGGGTTTTGGTTAAATGCACAACACCCGCCTTGGCGGCACCATAGGCCGGTAACATTGTCGTCGGACCAAGCGCCGCAATCGAAGCGATATTGATGATCGAGCCACCGTCAGTCAGGTGCGGTACCACCGCATTAGACGATGAAAATGCCGTTCTCAAGTTAAACATCAACTGCTCGTCCCAAACCTCATCACTCATACCTAAAAAGGCCGAATCCGATGCGGAAATTTCTTCAAATTGCGTTAAAGGACCGCCAATACCCGCATTGTTGACGAGAATATCCAACTTGCCATAGCGCGCGATTACTTGGTTGACAGCGTCACGCATCGCAACCTGACTGGCCGCATCGGCCACCAAACCCATGGCGTCCTGACCGAGTTCCAACGCCGC
>ERZ890510.1476-NODE-1476-length-15186-cov-4.106404_pt1 | contig 15186 bp, 16 predicted proteins | sample MGYA00521265_ERZ890510 | MGnify/ENA primary metagenome ERZ890510 (study PRJEB32303, sample SAMEA104408624) | aquatic metagenome | biome: Brackish water; feature: Chemocline; material: water | place: Baltic Sea | collected 2014-10-26T21:54:00 | depth 110 m ...
CTCGCCCGGCAAACAGCGGACGCGACGCAAAAGATCGGCGATCTCGCCAGGAGTATGCAGCAGGCATCGCAGAGCACGGTGAAAAGCATTAGCGGCCTTTCCGACAAGGTCGTCGAGATTACCTCGACCAACAACTCGGTTTCGGCGGCGGTCGAGGAACAGACTTCGGCAACAAGTGAAATCGCGCGCAATATCCTCGAAGCCTATAACGGCACGACAATCGTCAAGGAGCACATCGGCGCGGTGACCGAAGCGTCGGAAAAAACCGGCGAGGCCGCTGCCCAGGTCAATGTCGCCGCCCGCGACCTCGCCGGGCAGTCGGAAAAGCTAAGCGATGTCACGGCCGAATTCCTGGTGGCGGTGCGTGCGGTGATCTAGGCGGGGAGCCACCCGAAGCGGCCGGATCAGCGATTCGTGAACGACGGAACCACGAGGATCGCGGTGACAGGCGTTTTCGGGGAGGCTCTGTACGGGTAGACGAGGGCCGGCGGCATGCCGTTCAGGCGGCGGTCCCGGTGGCCACGCCGGCGCCGGTGGCGAGAAGACTGTCGACGGCCCCGATCAGTTGGCGGTATTTGAAGGGTTTGCGAAGCGCCGCCGAGGCCCCGAAGGTCTGCGCGATGGCGAGGTAGTCGGCATTGCCGAACCGCCCGCCACCGGAAATCGCGATGATCGGGATGGATTTGTCCTCCTGCCGTAACGCCTTAATCGTTTCAAGGCCCTCGCGCGCGGGCATCAGCAGATCGGTAATCACGAGATCGGGACGGTGTTCACGCCACATCGCCTCGCCCTCGTATCCGTCGGCGGCTTCGCGGACCGAGTGGCGGCACGATCAAGCATGTTGCGCAAGGTAAGGCGCATCATTTCGTCGTCATCGATGATCAGTATCTCGGCCACAATACCTTAGCTTTCCCGCCGCGCTTTGTGTTACGCGCAATGTGCTCAATCGATGCGCGGAATGCCGATACATGAACGCTCTATTTTCGAGGCCCATACGGGAAAACTGCCCGCTTTATGGCTCGTCGCCTTAATTATTAAAAACATAAGTTGGGTTTATTAATATTAGGTAAACCCCCGATACGCCGCAATATGCCGTTTTCCTAGCGTCCCGGTTGCATCCGTCGGTAGCTCAGGGCCTCGGCGATGTGGATCCGGCGCAAGCTGTCCGCGCCGCCGAGGTCGGCGAGCGTGCGCGCGACGCGCAGCACGCGGTGGTAGCCGCGCGCCGAGAGTTTCATCTTCTCCGCCGCCTGTGTCAGCAAATCGCGGCCCGGCGCGTCGGGCGCGGCGATCGCTTCGAGCAGTTCGCCGTCCGCCTCGGCGTTGGTGCGCGCGGGTACGCCGCCGTTCGCGTATGTCCGATAGCGCCGCATCTGGATGTCGCGCGCCGCGGCGACGCGCGCGGCGACCGCGGCGCTGCCCTCGGCCGGCGGCGGCAGGGCGAGATCGGCGGCGGCGACCGCCGGCACGTCGACATGCAGGTCGATGCGGTCGAACATCGGGCCGGAAATTTTCGCCTGGTAATCCTGCGCGCAGGCCGGCGCGCGCGAGCAGGCCTGGCCGGGATCGTCGAGATAGCCGCAGCGGCACGGGTTCATCGCCGCGACGAGCTGGAACCGCGCCGGATAGCTGACATGTCGGTTGGCGCGCGCGACCACGGCGCGGCCCGTTTCCAGCGGCTGGAGCAGCGCTTCGAGGGTGGCGCTGGCGAACTCGGGCAGCTCGTCGAGGAACAGCACGCCGCGATGCGCCAGCGAGATTTCGCCGGGCCGCGCCCGGTGGCCGCCGCCGACCAGCGCGGCGAGTGAGGCCGAATGATGCGGATCGCGGAACGGCCGCGCCCGCACCAGCCCGCTCTTGGGCAGATCGCCGCCGAGCGAGTGGATCATGCTGACCTCGAGCGCTTCCGCCGCGTCGAGCGGCGGCAGCAGCCCCGGCAGGCGCGCCGCCAGCATCGACTTGCCGGCGCCCGGCGGGCCGGCCATCAGCAGATTGTGGCCGCCGGCCGCGGCGATCTCGAGTGCGCGCTTGGCGGTCTCCTGGCCCTTGATGTCGCGCAGGTCGGGGTAGGCCGGCAAGGCCGGGCCGTCGTCGCCGGCGTGCGCCGGGGATGCGGGCGGCGACAGCACCTGGGTGCCGCGGAAATGATTGATCAGCGCCAGCAGGTCGGGTGCGGCGAGAATCTCGATATCGCCGGCCCAGGCGGCCTCGGGCCCCTGGGCGGCCGGGCAGATCAGCCCGCGCCCGCGCGCGCTGGCGTCGACCGCGGCCGGCAGCACGCCGGCGACCGGCGCGATGACGCCGTCGAGCGCCAGCTCGCCGAGCGCCGAATAGCCGGCGAGCATCTCCGCCGGCACGACATCCATCGCGGCGAGCAGGCCGAGCGCGATCGGCAGGTCGAAATGGCTGCCTTCCTTGAGCACGTCGGCCGGCGCGAGGTTGATAGTGATGCGCTTGGGCGGCAGCGCCAGGCCGAGCGCCGTCAGCGCGGCGCGCACCCGTTCGCGGCTCTCGCCGACCGCCTTGTCGGGCAGGCCGACGATCGAGAATACCGGCATGCCGCCCGACATGGCGACCTGCACGTCAATGCCGAGTACATCGACGCCCTGGAACGCTACCGTTGCGACATGTGCGACCATATCGGGCCTCCGCTATAGGGGCGGGCACCCGCGCCCGCGCCGGCCACTATAGCGGGGCTCGACGCGGAATAGAACAAAGAAAGAACAAGCCCGGTCTCGTTTGAGGCCGTCACACAGGATCCTATTTGCTCAAGCCGAAGGAACGGCGGGAGGAGCCACGAAAAACAGAAGTGCGGCAACGACAGCGACGGCGATGTGCGGCAATGCCACATGCCACCACCACATGACGGTGAATGCGAAGCGTGCCCGGCCGCGTTGGCGCCAGGCTGCCGACCATGAATGGGCTATCTGAAGCGGGAGTACTGGATTGTCCGATCCGCTGAAGTGATTCTCGATCAGCCGGATGCGCGGATAGAAAGCCTGCTGGTTCGTTTTCCACAGCGCCTCGACCATCCAGAAAACAAGGGCGCTACCGGAGGCGATCAGCAGGACAATTGGCGCTTTTTCGACATACGCGGCCACGATCCCTGCAGCGCTCAGAGTCACGCTCCACGCTTTTATTGTTAGTGACTTTCCGTCGAACTCCTCCACCATCTGCTGAAGACGGAAATACTCTTCCTTGAGCAAGGCGTCGTCGTCCCTGGGCGTCGTCATAGAAAGACCGATCGGTTCTGAATTGTGTGATCCCAACCCGCTGATGCGGGCAGCCTCCGCGAAATATATTTTTGACGTACGCGGATCACCACCTAGACCTTCGAAAACCCGAACAGTTCCGCCGGATTGTCGCTCAGGATCATCTTCTGTTGTTTGGTGTCGGGCACCCATTGCGGGAACAGGTCCATCAGGTCGCCATCGTTCGGCATCGCCTCCCAATGATCCGGGTGCGGCCAGTCGGAACCCCAGAGCAGCCGTTCGGGGGCGCGCCGCACCAGTTCGTGGGCAAACGGCAGCGTGTCGCTGTAGGGATAGTCCGCCTGTGCCGTGAAGCGGTTCGGCCCGGACAGCTTGACCCAGCAGCGCCCGGTATCGAGGCAGTCGAGCACGACGCGGAAGCCGGGCGCGTCGATGCCCTTTTCGGCCGGCTGCCAGCCCATATGGTCGATGACGAAATTGCCCTTAACCGCGAGCAGGGTATCGCGCCAGGCCAGTGCCTCCTCTTCGCCGCGGAACCAGAATTGCGGGTGCCAGCCGATCTCCTGGATGCGCGCGATCATCCGTGCGTCGATCTCGGGCGACCAGCGATAGGCGAAGCGCGCGCCGACGACGCCGACACTGTCGAGCAGCTCCAGTTCGCGGTCGGTGATGGTCGGCGCCGGCATGGCGATGCCGCGCAGCCGGTCCGGCGCGCGACACAGCGCGTCGACCATATATTCGTAGGAATAGCCGTGTGCCATCGATTGCACGATAACGCCGCGCGCGATTCCGAGCGTGTCGTGCAGCCGGATCAAATCCTCGAAACCGGAATCCTCGAACACGTAGGGGCTCATCGGGCTGAGCGGAAAGCGCTTCTGCGGCCCGTAAATATGGAAATGCGTGTCGGTGGCGCCGGGCGGCGCCTTGAATTTGGGCGTTTTCGTCTCGCGGATCGGTGGCGGCGACAGTTTGCGGTCGGCGCTGGCGGCATTCGGGGCCATCGGGCGGTTCCTCCTGTGACGCCGGCCTTGCAACGGCCGGTCGGGTTGGCTCGGGCGACAGTATAGACGCGCCGACGGTGGCGCCGGAAAGCGTTCAGTAGCGGCCCGGGTCGATCGGCCCTTCGCTTTCGACCCGGGCGAGCCGGGCGCGCCAGCCCATCAGCGCCGCCATGCGTTCATCATCGTCGAGGCGGGCCGGGCCGAAGACGATGTGCGGCGCCAGCACGCCGAAGCCGGTGAATTGCAGCATGCCGCGCTGGATCGGCCGCAGGATGGCGTCGATGTCGCCGTTGCGGCCGTCGGCGCCATAGACGGCCGCCGGGCCGCCGGTGGTCAGCGACAGCAGCGCGCGCTTGCCGCGGAAAACGCCGGTCTCGTACATCCGTCCCTGGCCGTAGACGCGGCCCATCACGAAGACACGGTCGACCCAGCCCTTGAGGATGCCGGGCAGGCCGAACCACCACAGCGGAAACTGCCAGATCATCAGGTCGCAGGTCTCGATCTTTTCGATCTCGGCCTCGATCTCGGGCGCGAAGCCGCCGATCTGCGAGGCGTGGGTTTCCTCGGCCTGCTGCTTGAAATAATCCGCGTCGAAGGTGGCGGTGAAATTGTGCCGGCCCGACACCGGATCGAAGCCCATCGCATAGAGATCGGAGACCTCGACGGCGTGGCCGGCATCGCCGAGCGCGCTGACCGCCGTCTGCAGCGCGGCGCCGTTGAAGCTGTCCGGCTCGGCATGGGCGTAGACGATGAAGACGTTCATGTGGAGACGGTTTTCATGCGCGCGTTCGTCCGGTCATGTCGTCGCCTGTCTTCAGTCGGCGAGGCCGGGGCGGCGCGCCTCGATGGCGTCCCAGATCAACCCGGCGATGTTGGTGCCGTCGAAGCGGTCGATTTCCTGGATGCCGGTCGGCGAGGTGACGTTGATCTCGGTCAGATAGTCGCCGATGACGTCGATGCCGACGAAGATCAGCCCCTGTTCGGCCAGCGTCGGGCCGATCGCCTCGCATATGTCGCGCTCGCGCGTCGTCAGGCCGGTCTGCAGCGGCGTGCCGCCGACATGCATGTTGGAGCGCGATTCGCCTTTCGCCGGCACCCGGTTGATGGCGCCGGCCGGTACGCCGTCGACCAGGATGATGCGCTTGTCGCCGGCGCGCACTTCGGGCAGGTAGCGCTGAACGATGACCGGCTCGCGGTAGAGCTCGGTGAACATCTCCAGCAGCGAGTTCATGTTCTCGTCGCCCGGCGTGATGTGGAACACGCCGGCGCCGCCATTGCCGAACAGCGGCTTGACGATGATGTCCTTGTGCTCTTGCCGGAAGGCGAGGATCTCGGTGCGGTCGGCGGTGATCAGGGTCGGCGGCATGACGCCGTCGAAATGGGTGACGAACAGCTTTTCCGGCGCGTTGCGCACGGACACCGGATCGTTGACCACCAGCGTCTGCGGATGGATGTGCTCGAGCACGTGCGTTGCCGTGATGTAGGCCATGTCGAACGGCGGGTCCTGGCGCATCAGCACGACGTCGACGCCGGCAAGGTCGATCGTTTCCATGGTGCCGAACGAGAAATGGCCGCCGATCTCTCGGCGCACCTCGAGCGGACGGGCGCGGGCGGTGACGCGCCCGTCGCGCAGGCTGAGATGCTGCGGCAGGTAATGGTACAGGCCGTGGCCGCGCTTCTGGCCCTCGAGCGCCAGGGCGAAGGTCGAGTCGGCATTGATGTCAATATGCTCGATCGGGTCCATCTGGATAGCGACGGCAAGACTCACGGGGACTCTCCTGACAGGACGGGTGCGGTATCCGGCGCAACTATAGCGACGGCACCCCTTGGCGCAATCGGCGTCAGTTCAGACGGCTGCGGATCGACTGCATGATCCGCGTGACCTCGTTGCGCAGGCGCGGGTCGGCGGCGATATCGTGGCACTGGTCGAACGCCAGCAGCGCGCCGCGCAGATTGCCGAGATGGCTGTGCATCAGGCCGGCCTCGTACCACAGCGACGGCCGGTCGGGCGCAAACATCAGCATCGATTCGATGACCTTCAGTGCGTCCGCGGTCTGCTCGGCGCGCAGCACCCGGGTCTTTATGTTGTTCTGCAGGCGCAGCAGGATGTCGCGGTTCGATGCCGCCGCGTAATGCTCGGGCGTCAGTTCGGCGCCGACGCCGGTCGTGGCCTTCAGCAGCGCACGCATGCCGGCCGGATCGACCGGTTGCCCGTCGTTGAAGGGATCGAAGACGATGCGGCCGCCCGCGGCTTCGAGGCGTAGCAGGAAGTGGCCGGGAAAATTGAGCCCGTCTACCGCCCAGCCCTGTGCGCGGCCGGCATGCAGGTACAGGATGCCGAGCGCGATCGGCAGACCGCGCTGGCGGTCGATGACCCGCATCAGGTTGGCGTTCTGCAAATCGTCATAGGTTCGCTGATCGCCCCGATACGCAAACCGGCCCACGATGGTCTGCGTCAGCGCCGCATGGCGCCGCCGAACGCCGGACAAGCCCTCGAGGCCGGCAAAGACCTCGGCGGTCGCCGCCGCGATCTGACCGAGATGATGGCGATAACGGTCGAGCCGGACGCCGGGCCGGTCGAGCACGGCCAGCGCCAGCGCCGCATCGGCGATGTCGATGCCGGTATCCGCGCTGCCACCGACGATGTGCAACAGCGCCTCGGCCTCGGCGCGGGTCGTCACCTGCGCCTCACGGCCTGTTGCCCGGCGCGGTACGCTGGGGATCGTTTTTCATCAGCACATGGCTGACCACGCCGCGCACGCCGCTCATCGCGCGGACGGTGCGGACGACGCGATCGAGCTCGTCCTCGTCCTGGGCGATGCCGAGCAGGTAGACCGTGCCGTCGACGACGCGGGTCGAATAATTGATGGCGCGCACGTCGCGCGTGAAGGTGAGTTCGGCGCGCAATTTGGTGGCGGCGAGTGTGTCGACGGTGAACTCGGCGAGATCGCCTCCGGCCACGGCGATTTCGTTGATCACCTCGTGCGCGCCCCCGGGCCGCCAGGCGAGTCGGATCGCGGTATCGGCCATTTCCTGCGTCGGGACCCGGCCGGTCAACAGCACGCGCCCCTCGTAAATCTGCATGTCGAAGGCGTTGTAGAAGTCGATCCCCTGATCGAGCCACAATTTGCTGATTTCGACGCGGATCGCGGTATCGATCGCTGCACCGTCGATGCCGCGCTCCTCGGATGCCGCGATGCCGGCGGTCGCTCCGGCGCCGATCACCATGCCGACCGGCGAGCAACCGCCGGCCAGGAGCGTCACGGCCAGCATTGCGGCAACCCGGGAAGGAAGGAAGAGCCATTTCATTGCCGCCGAAACCTGCCGGACGGTAACCGCGTTGGCAATGGCGCCGATGGTCACTCCGGCCGCCAGGCGTCGGCGAGGTGCAGCGGCATGCGGCGCGGCGCCACCAGCACCGCATCGAAGCGCATGTCGCAGCCGGCCAGGTCGGGGTGCCGGGTGAGAAATGCAGCGGCGGCGACGGCGATGCGACGGCGCTGGTGTGGTGAGATAGATTCGGCGGCGTCGGCGCGACTGTTGCGCGCCTTGACCTCGATGAAGGCAATGAGCTTGCCGCGCCGCGCAATCAGGTCGATCTCGCCGGCGGGCACACGGAACCGCTTTTGCAGAATGCGATAGCCCTTGAGGCGCAGCAGCAGGGCCGCCAGCGATTCGGCGCGCAGGCCGCGCCGCCAGGCGGCCTGGCGTTCGTCGCTCACGGCGTCCGGCCGTTGCTGTCGCGCGCCAGCGCCAGTGCGCGGGCATAGACGTCGCGGCGCTTCAGCCCGGTCTCGGCCGCAACGGACGCGGCAGCATCGCGAACGCTCATCGCGGCCAGCGCGGCGCGAAGCTTTTCGTCCAGTGCGTCGTCATCGATGCCGGCAGTGTCGGCACCGGGCGAGCCGATGAGAATGACGATCTCGCCGCGCGGCGCATCGCCGGCGGCATAGTGCGCCGCCAGGTCGGTGAGCGTGCCGCGGCGCACTTCTTCGTGCAGCTTGGTCAATTCGCGCGCCACTGCGGCGTCGCGCGGTCCGAGCACGGTGGCCATGTCGGCGAGCGCTGCGGCGAGCCGGTGCGGCGCCTCATAGAATACCAGCGTGGCCGGAACGACGGCGAGCTCGGCAAGTTCGCTGCGGCGTGCGGCGCCGCGCGGCGGCAGGAAGCCGGCGAACAGGAAGCGGTCGACCGGCAATCCCGCGAGCGTCAGCCCGGCGATGACGGCGGCCGGCCCGGGAATGGTGGTCACCGGAATGTCCGCCGCGATCGCCGCGCGTACCAGCCGCAGGCCGGGATCGGAAACCAGCGGCGTGCCGGCATCCGAGACAAGCGCCACGGAACCGCCATTTTGCAGCGCCTTGATGAGGCCCGGCAGCACGCGCCGCGCATTATGGTCATGATAGGCGGTGGTCCGCGTCGCGATGCCGTAGCGGTGAAGCAGCCGGCCCGTCATGCGCGTATCCTCGCAAGCGATGCGATCGATGCCGTGGAGTGTCGCCAGGGCGCGCAGGCTGATATCTTCGAGATTGCCGATCGGTGTCGCGACGATATAAAGACCTGACGGCAGTGCGGCGACGGGCACGGTCAGGGCCAGTGAGGCGGGCGCCGTCTTTGCCGGCGTCGCGCGTTGTGGTACTGCGGTAGAAGTATCGTTGCCGTTGCGAATGCGGCCGCTGTCAGCCGATATTCGGGCAGTGTCCGGATGGGAGTTTTTTTGTGGTGTCGAGCGCTGTTTTTTCGTCATGGTCGCGGCTCCGCCAATTCGGGCGGCGCGTCCGCCCTATGCATGTCGGCGTATCGCTCGCCGCGGCGCTGGCGCTTGCCGCCTGCGCCCAGCTCAAGTTAGCGGCCCCGGAGACACCGGTGCAAGCGGCGGAACCGCTGCCGCTGCCGCCAACCGAGCCGGCATGGGCGACCGCCCCGCCGCCGCCGCCGCGGGCAGCGGCCGACACCGGGCCGATAATCCATCGCGTCGGCCTGCTGGTGCCGCTTGGCGGCGCTCCCGGACAGGTTGGCCGCGATCTTCTGGCGGCGGTGCAGATGGCGCTGTTCGACCTGCCCGGCGACCGCGTCGAACTGCTGCCGCGCGACAGCGGCGCAACGGCGGAGACGGCGGTTGCCGCGGCGAAGCGGCTGATCGAGGAAGATAGGGTCGCGCTGATCCTCGGGCCGTTGCTTTCCGAAACGGTGCAGGCGGTGGCGCCGGTCGCGCGCGCCGCGGGAGTGCCCCTGATCGCCTTTTCGAACGACCAGGCGGCGGCCAGCGACGGAGTCTATGTGCTCGGCTTTGCGCTGCAGGAACAGGTGCGCCGAGTCATGGGTTTTGCGCGCGGCCGCGGATTCGGCCAGTTCGCGGCACTCGTGCCGTCCAGCGATTATGGCTCGCTGATGGCGGCGTCGATCGCCGCTTCCGCCGCTTCCCTTGGCGTGGCGATGGCCGATACCGCGTGGTACCCGACGGATCCCGCAGACACGACGGGTCGTACCGAGGTGGTCAAGCGGCTTGCCGATTACGAGGCGCGGCATCTCGCCCTGAAGCAGCAGCGCGAAGAACTGGCGGTGCGTGACGACGAATTTTCCCGCCGCGCGCTGAAGCGGCTGGAGATTCTCGACACGCTCGGCGATGTCGGTTTCGACGCGCTGGTGTTGCCGGCCGGCGGCAACGAGGTGCGCGAACTGGCGCCGCTTCTGGCGTTCTACGACGTCGATCCGGCGCGCGTGAAACTGCTTGGCACATGGTTGTGGGACGACCCGACGCTTGGACTGGAGCCAACCATGATCGGGGCCTGGTTCGCCGCCCCGCCGCCGGATGCGCGGGGCGCCTTCGTCGACCGCTTTGCCGGCCTTTATGGCCGCCGGCCATCGCGCCTGGCGACGCTCGGCTACGACGCCATGGCGCTTGCCGCCGTGCTGGCGAGCCGTGCCGACACCGCGACCGCAGAGGCTGACGGCGGCGCGGCCATGGCGCCCTTTTCGCTCGACGCGCTTGCCTCGCCCAACGGCTTTGCCGGGATGGACGGCATCTTCCGCCTGCTGCCGAGCGGCCGGGCTGAGCGTGGGCTCGCCGTGCTGGAAATTCGCAAAGAGGGCATCGTCGTCGTCGATCCCGCACCGCAGAGTTTTGTCTCGGTCGTCAACTGAGCAATGCCGCCAGAACCGCGTCGAGCCGCTGCCGGCCGGCAGCCGTGGCGCGCAGGCCCGCGGCACCGAATTCGATGAACCCGCCCTCGCTGAGCCGCACGACGGCGGCCGGATCGAGCGCGTCGCACAGTGCCTGCCCGCTGCGCGCCTCGAACCGCGCCGCGTCGATGCCTTCTGCCAGGCGCAACCCCATCATTAAGGCCTCGCTGGCGACCGTCCCGGAATCGAGCGGCGTGTCGGTGCGCGTGGCGTGGCCGATGTCGCCGACCCGCTGGAGCCAGATCGCCGGGGCGCGATGCTGCCGCGTCGCATGGATCGCACCCTCGACGGACAGCCGTCCATGCGCGCCGGGGCCGATGCCGAGATAATCCTCGTAGCGCCAGTAGCCGAGATTGTGCCGGCACTCCGCGCCTGGTGCGGCATGGTTGGAAATCTCGTAGGCCGGCAGGCCGGCGTCTTCGAGAATTTCCTGCGTTGCCTCATACAGTGCCGCGGCGACCGTATCGCCGGGCGTTTCCAGGCTGCCTTCGGCATGGCGCAGGAAGAACGGCGTGCCGGGCTCGATGGTGAGCTGATAGACCGACAAATGTCCCCGTGCGCGTTCGAGCGCGTGCGCGAGCTCGGCGCGCCAGGCGGCTTCCGTCTGGCCGGGCCGGGCGTAGATCAGGTCGAACGAGAAACGGTCGAAATGCCGCGCCGCGATGTCGATGGCGCGCCGCGCCTCGGCTGCGTCGTGCTGCCGGCCGAGGAATTTCAGCGCGTTGTCGTCGAGCGCCTGCACACCAAGACTGACCCGGTTGACGCCGGCGGCGGCGAAACCGGCGAGCCGGCCGGCCTCGACCGAGGTCGGGTTCGCCTCGAGCGTGATTTCGACATTCGCGGCGACGTCGAAGTGCCCGGCGACGGCGTCGATCACCGCGCTGGCCGTCGCCGGGTCCATCAGCGAGGGCGTGCCGCCGCCGAAGAAGATGCTGCTGACGGTGCGTTTCCCGGCGCGGCGGGCATAATGCGCCAGCTCGGCGAGGTAGGCGTCGCGCCAGCGCGCCTGGTCGCCCGCCCCGAGCTCGCCGCCATGGCCGTCGAAGACGTGGCTGTTGAAATCGCAATAGGGGCAGAGCGACCGGCAGAACGGCCAGTGTATGTAGACGCCGAGCGTCCCGGTGTCGCCCATTCCCCTAGCCTCTTGCGGCGAAACAGGAGTCGATCAGCAGCCGGAAGGCGACCGCGCGGTGCGAGATCGCATGCTTGGCGTCGGGCGCCATTTCGCCGAATGTCCGCGCATGGCCGTCGGGCAGGAACATCGCATCGTAGCCGAACCCTCTGGAGCCGCGCGGCGGCCAGACCAGCGTGCCGCGGACCCGGCCCTCGAAACTTTCGCAATGACCATCGGGCCAGGCCAGCGTCAGCGCGCTGACGAATTCGGCCGAGCGGTCGGCGGCGTCGCCGAGGTCGATCTGCAGCCGCTGCATGGCCCACGCGAAATCGCGTTCGCCGGTCGCCGGATTCTCGGCGTAGCGGGCGGAATGGATGCCGGGCTCGCCGCCGAGCGCGGTCACCGCCAGCCCGCTATCGTCGGCGAGCGCCGGCAGGCCGCTCGCGCTGGCCGCGGCTGCGGCTTTCAGCTCCGCGTTGGCGATGAAACTGGCGCCGTCCTCGACCGGCTCGGGCAGGCCGAGATCGCCGGCACTGACGACGGCGATACCGAAAGGCGCCAGCAGCTCGGCGATTTCACGCACCTTGCCGCCGTTATGGCTGGCGATGACCAGCCTGTCCGGGTCGAAGGCGCGCCGCATGCCGGCCGCCCTTCAGTCGAGCCCGAGCACGACGCGCTGCATCACGACGAGCCGGTCGATGCCGGAGCGCGCGAGATCGAGCAACGCGATGAACTGGTCGTGCGAGAACGGGTCCTGCTCGGCGGTGCCCTGGATTTCGACGATGCCGCCGCCGGCCGTCAGGACGAAGTTGGCGTCGGCCTGGGCGGACGAATCCTCGGCATAGTCGAGGTCGAGCACGGCGGTGCCCCGGTACAGGCCGCAGGAAACGCCGGCGACGAGATCGGTCACCGGCATTTGTGCGATCAGGCCCTTGTCGACGAGACCCTGGCAGGCCAGCCGCAACGCGACGCAGGCACCGGTGATCGCTGCGGTGCGGGTGCCGCCATCGGCCTGCAGCACGTCGCAGTCGATGCGGATCTGGCGTTCGCCGAGGCGCGTCAGGTCGGTCACGGCGCGCAGGCTGCGGCCGATCAGGCGCTGGATTTCCTGGGTCCGGCCCGACTGCTTGCCGCGCGCCGCCTCGCGGTCGGTGCGGGTGTGCGTCGAGCGCGGCAGCATGCCGTACTCCGCCGTCACCCAGCCGGAGCCGCCGCCGCGCATCCACGGCGGCACGCGTTCCTCGACCGAGGCCGCACACAGCACATGGGTATCGCCGAAACGTGCGAGGCATGAGCCTTCGGCATATTTCGCGGCGCCGGCCTCGAGGACGATATCGCGAAGTTGCCCGGCGGCGCGGCCCGAGGGCCTGATGGCGGTGTCGTTCATTATCGGTTCCGGTTCGGGTCGGGGGGAATGGGCGGCCAAGCTACTGGTCGGCCCGAAGCGCGTCCAGCCCCGTCCTGCCGTGACGGGACAAAACCGCATCGCCTTGATAAGACCGCGTACGGACCCTAAGTTTCGGTGCTATGACAGGCGGTTGACGCTGGCCCGCGACCGGGGCGGCGTCAGGCGGTCTGTCTTTGGAACAACCGATGAGCCAGCCTGTTTCGGAACTGAATTCCCGCAGCCGCGAAGTGCTGCGCCAGATCGTCGACTCGTACGTCGAAAGCGGCGAGCCGGTCGGGTCGCGCACGCTGGCGCGCGGCATGGATCTGTCGCCGGCGACGATCCGCAACGTGATGGCCGACCTGCAGGATGCCGGCCTGCTGTTTTCGCCGCATACCTCGGCGGGGCGCCTGCCGACCGAGGCCGGCCTGCGCCTCTTCGTCGACGGCATTCTCGAGGCCGGCCGGTTGTCGGAAGAAGACCGGCAATCCATCGACAGCCTCTGCGCCGCGGCGGGCCGGTCGCCGCTGAAGGCGCTCGAGGACGCAACGCGGATGCTGTCGGGCCTCGGCAACTGCGCCGGTCTGGTGATCGCGCCGAAATCCGATGCGCGGCTCAAGCATATCGAATTCGTGGCGCTCGGGCCCGGCCGGACGCTTGTCGTTCTGGTGACCGAGGACGGCGCGGTCGAAAACCGTGTCATCGAAACGCCGCCGGGCCTGCCCGCCTCGGTGCTGGTCGAGGCGTCGAACTTCCTGTCGGCGCGGCTGATCGGCAAGACCATCGAGGAAGCGCAACGGCAGATCCGCTTCGAACTCGAATCGCACCGCCAGCACATCGACGAGTTGACCCGCCGTCTCGTCGAGGCGGGCTTCGCCACGACGACCGGCGCCGGCGACGATACCGCGCTGATCGTCAGCGGCACGCAACGGCTGCTCGACGACGTTGAGGCGATCGAGGATCTCGAGCGGGTTCGCGCGCTCTACAGCGCCCTCGAGACCAAGGAAAGCTGGATGAAGCTGCTCGATGCGACGCGCGGCGGCGAAGGGGTCAGGATTTTCATTGGCGCCGAGAACGAACTTTTCGGCCTGACGGGGTGTTCACTGGTGGTGGCACCCTATAAGAACAGCGACCAGCATATTGTCGGAGCGATCGGCGTGATCGGCCCGACACGGATCAATTACGCACGCATCATTCCCGTGGTCGACTACACCGCGCAGGTGGTGGGCCGAATGCTGGCCTGAGAGAAAGAAACCCGAACGTCTGGGGCGGGCCGCGCGAGCCGCGAGGGCGCCGTCATTGGGAGAGCGATGAAACCCGATACCGACAATAACGAGACGAATCCGGAAGACGAGGCGCTTGCCGGAACCGGCGCTGCCGGCACCGGCGAACCGGAATCCGCCGACGTCGGCGAGCCCGACCCGGTTGCGGTGCTGAAAGCCGAAGCCGCCGATCTCAAGGACCGGCTGCTGCGTGCCGCCGCCGATATGGAGAACATGCGCAAGCGCAACGATCGGCAGCTCGAAGATGCGCATAAATACGCCGTTACCGGTTTCGCACGCGATATGTTGAGCGTCGCCGACAATCTGCGGCGCGCGCTCGCCGCCGTTCCCGGGGAACGGCGCGGCGAAAACGATCTGATGGAGACCCTGCTCGGCGGCGTCGAGGCGGTCGAGAAGGATCTGCTCGGCATCCTGGAAAAGCACAACATAAAGCTTATCGAGCCGCTCGGCGCGCCGTTCGACCCCAATCAGCACGAAGCCGTCTTCGAGGTGCCCGACAGCGAATATCCGGCCGGCATCGTCGCGCAGGTCCTGCAACCGGGCTATCTGCTCAATGACCGGCTGTTGCGCCCGGCGATGGTCGGCGTAGCCAAGGGTGCCGCGAAAGCGGCGGGAGGCGGGGTCGATACGACGGTCTGACGCCTGTGCAACGCTGCCCCGTGGCGGTTGTACTGGCGCCGACGCCTTCCTATATCTGCCCCAATCGTCGTTGTCGCGCGTCCGCGCGCGTTGGTAAGAAAAAGTTGGGGGCTTGGATCGGTGCCGCTACGGGCCGTACGAGCCTGCCGGAAAGTGAGGAACTATGGCAAAGGTTATTGGTATCGACCTCGGCACGACAAACTCGTGCGTCGCCGTCATGGAAGGCGACCGGGGCGAGGTCATCGAGAATTCCGAAGGCGCGCGCACCACGCCATCGATGGTGGCGTTTACCGAGGGTGGCGAGCGTCTTGTCGGCCAGGCCGCGAAGCGCCAGGCCGTGACCAACCCGGAAGACACGCTGTTCGCG
>ERZ890510.1477-NODE-1477-length-15182-cov-7.743637_pt1 | contig 15182 bp, 8 predicted proteins | sample MGYA00521265_ERZ890510 | MGnify/ENA primary metagenome ERZ890510 (study PRJEB32303, sample SAMEA104408624) | aquatic metagenome | biome: Brackish water; feature: Chemocline; material: water | place: Baltic Sea | collected 2014-10-26T21:54:00 | depth 110 m ...
GTCGTGTCCGGAGGAGGCGTTCGTTTTTCCACAAGCGCTTTTCTAGTCCTCTCTGCGGACAGGCCTAATGGTTTCCCTCGGTATTCGCTGGCAATTTTTACAAAGATATCTTCCACATAAAGGGAATCTCGCTTTTCGTGAGCCTCAATAAACTCATACTTAGGTTCAACTTGATCAGTATTCACCTGAGCTTTTCCCACTTGACCTGGCCCAACCGGAATACGATCTTTTACGTCCTGTGTAGCCACGTTTATTTCTGCCTGGACTCCAGCGTTCAATGAATCAGACTTGACCGCCCCCAAAGAGTCAGATGGGACCAGCACGGAATCAGGCTTCGAGGAATCAGGCTTCAAGGAATCAGGCTTCGAGGAATCAGGCTTCGAGGAGTCGGGCTTCGAGGAGTCGGGCGGGACCGACACCGAGTCAGGCAACGCCTCCACCCCATTGTTATCAATGGTCAGGCTGTCCGCGTTTACAGCCAAAGAATCACTGGGTGATAAAGTCTCACTCTCCATTGCCGGTACTAGAACATTTTCGTCCTCCACTACAGATGGGGCGACAGTCACATCGCCGGGTGATGGTAAAATTTCCATGGGCAACGTGTCGTCTTGAATCAGAACAGAATCGCGTTCAACCCAAGAAAATTTCAAAGGCCATAATTTGTTCATCCTCTCGCCCGACACCGAAACCGGCAAAGCAGAGTAAATTTTGATAGAATCGGCGCCTGCCCATGTCAAATGAGTCGTCGCAGCCGCCATCAATGCCTGACCGCTTTGGTCGTAATCCTTCCAATCGGCTGCGGTCTCTAAAAATCGGTTAATCGCTTCTGTAGCTGAGGAATTGACCGCAAACAAATAAGCACCTTCGTACGCTTGAAGTGCCAATTGAGTCGAGTCCGTCTCTGCCCTTTCGATGCGAGCAAGTCCAAGGCGATCCCGAACGTCATCCGAAAAATCTGAATCGGGGTATTTGTCAAGGATTTCCCTGTATAGTCTTTCTGCCGATTCGTCGTCTGACAATGCCCTCTGAACTTCCGCTAACGCATACAAAGCCCGTTGAGCAACGGGTTGTTCTGAATCCTCCTCGATAACGATTCTATACCAGACAGCGGCAGAATCCGGCAAGGTCATTGCCAAAAATAACGTATTTCCCAACTCATATCGGGAGTTAGCCCTAGACGTTCGCATGGTAGCCTGAGACGTGGAATCGCGCGGAACCTCGGCCGTACTCACGGTCGGTAATTCTCCTTCCGGGACAGCGTCCACTCCTTCCAGCTCTTCTTGGATATCTTCAGCTTGCGATGCGCTCGACGACGAAAATGCAGCACTGCGCCTCCAGTTAGGAGCCAATGCACGTCTCCCCCATGTGTTCTCAAATGTTGCCCTTCCCTCTTGAATCCGAACGGGGCTTTTATGAAATAGGAATCCGTCCACCACGCCGTCGGTGTCATTAAGACCAGGCACAATTTTTCCTGGAGCTAAGCCTGCGGTCGATCTCGGATCAAACGTAACTGTGCCCGACTGAAATGATTGTAATTTTTGTCTTTCATCCAACACTCTGCGTTGTTCAGCCAATTCTGCAGCACGAAGCTTGCGAATTTCTAAGACCTTTGCTTCGAATTCAGCTTCGGGCATCTCTCCCAACCACAACAAAGAATCATACCGAGCTATTTCTTTAAACACACGCGAAAACCGTGAAAAACTGACTTTTAGCTGATTGGCATCGATAATGGCTTCCGGGGCATACTGAATCTGGGTTGCGGAGTAGGAACTTGAACGAATTCGAGATCGAGCGGTCGTCGACGTTTCAAGAGATGCGGATGCAGTATCAAAGTGTGCGGCCGCCATCACAAAATCTTTATCAATGTCTCGGTACAACTCACCTAGGGCGTAGTGAATTTGCCCTTTTAATTTTACAGCGTTGCCGAGGGCGTTTGGATCGTATAAAAGTTGATCATAAATATCAAATGACTCGGTATCACGGCCGATATATTGCCAAATTTTCGCCTTGAGCAACTCCAATTCTGCCAGATTGGAGAAGTTTTTATCGTCCCTCTCCATTTTTCTTAATTTGGCAAGTGCATCGTCGGCATTGAGGTGTTTACCCGCCACTCGAACAGCGCTGTAACCTGCCGCATAGTGTAATTCATACTCTGGAGTGAGATCATCCACATCCTCGTATGCCTTGACAGCCTCCTCGTAACGTCCCTGCTGTTCAAGTACCTGCCCAAGTAAATACTGAGCTCTTGCCGCGATTCTTTTATCCTTTACCTGTCCAATCGAGGAACTCAAATAGTCGCTCGCTTCTTTCCACGCCGACAACTTCACTTTCAGTTCAGCCAACAATAAACTGTATTGGCTAGACCACTTCGTATTCACGTCTTCCTTTGCCAACGCAAATAGGATTCCTTTTTCGGCCTCGTCTAAAGCTCCACTTGTTATCAAAGACCTTGCGTGCCAAAATGTAGCTTCATCTACGAGAGATGTATTAAGCTCGATTACCTCTTTGAATTTTTGGGTCGACCCAACAAAGTTTTCCTGATAAAAATACGACTTGCCAATAAGTAACAGCGCGTCGTCGACCCATTTTGAATCCGGATGATTTCGGAGTAAATCAGCACTTTTTAATACTGCGCTGTCGAAGTCGCGACTGCCGGTGCCCGCAGTACGCTCATAAATCGGTAAATACCGGACACGATCTATGGGTGTCTTAGCTTGTGTAAGGGTTTTGTACCCCTTGTCAAACACTTCCCGAGCGTTGTAAAACGTGTTGTAGTAGGCTGTAAAATTATCATACCGGCTGCTTACAAACTCGGGTGGTTTGCAGCCAGCAAATAGTAAGCTCGCCAATACGACAAACAGACCAAACTGAATAGGCCGGAGAAATAAAGAGATGTGCGTACGCAAAAGACGCATATAAATCACGACAGCAGGTAAATCCGCCAAATGGTTTAAAAAATGGTAGCGGTGTGGCTGATCGGTTTCGTCTTTAGTTAAAGAATACTTACTAAAAGCATATTGGTCCGGCCTTTTGCAGGTAACGGCATACCTGCCGTTAAGATCACCGTGTCGCCGGTGTCTGCCAACCCCTGTTCCTTCAATACGTCATGGACCATGGCAATGCCCTCGTCCGTATCGGACTGAAAAGGAATGTAAAATCCTTTTGTTCCCCAAGAGAGTGCCAATTGCCCTAAAATCCGCTTGTCATCAGTGAAAGCGTACAGTGGCACGTGTGGCCTATGCCGGGCTATAAACCGTGCCGTCGATCCAGAAGAAGTAAGGCAAACTATGGCCTTTGCATTTACCTCGTGAGCCATAAAATAGGCCGTTTGCGAAATTGCTTCAGTGGTAGTAGGGTTGCCAATGGAACGTATTCGCGTTATTTGCTGCTCAAATAGCAAAATCTCGGCTTCGATGATTGTCCTGGACATCACTTCAACTGCTTTGACCGGATGAATTCCAACCGCCGTTTCTCCAGACAACATGAGCGCATCGCTTCCGTCAAGCACCGCATTAGCCACATCACTGACCTCCGCTCGTGTTGGGCGAACGTTTTCAATCATGCTCTCCAGCATTTGGGTCGCCGTAATTACCGGCTTCGAAGCCCGTCTGGATTTGGAAATAATCCTTTTTTGCGCAGCTGGAACCTTGGAAAGACGCATTTCAATTCCCAAGTCTCCCCTTGCCACCATAACCCCATCTGATATTGCAATTATTTCGTTGATACAATCGAGTGCTTCTGGCTTTTCAATTTTTGCTATAACCATCGGCCGATGTTGAGCTTTTCGAATAATATCAACCAGCTGTTGTACATCCTCTGAAGACCGCACAAAAGAAAGGGCCACGATGTCCACTTTCATCGACAATCCAAATTTTATGTCGGCAAGGTCTTTTTTTGTCAGCGCGGGTGTAGATGTTAAAATATTTGGTAGGTTAACTCCTTTTCTGGATGAGAGAGTGCCTCCAACGACAACCTCTGTAATTACATTTTTTCCTTCGAAGCCAACTACCTTCAATTCCAAATTTCCGTCGTCTAGCAGTATTTCCCCGCCGATTGACACGTCGTCCGACAACGAAGGATAACTCACATTGATAATTTCACTTGTGCCAAATTCAAGCGGCTCTGACGCAATGGTAAGTTTTTGACCCGCGACGATTTCAGCGGAACCTCCTGTCATCAATCCAACGCGCAATTTGGGACCTTGCAAATCCTGAAGAATGGCTACGAATTTGTCTTCCTTTTTCGAAGCACTACGAACTTTTTCGATCAGCTCTCTATGATATTCGTGTGTCCCATGGGAAAAATTGAGCCGCGCTACATCCATGCCAGCACGAATTAAACCGCGAATAATTTCTTCGGTTGATGAGGCAGGGCCTAATGTGCAGACAATTTTTGTTCTACGATCCATCCGAAAAGAACCTTCTCTTTAATATTGGTTTGGTATACGACTTGGGTATACGACTTGGGTATACGACTTGGGTATACGACTTGGGTATACGAAGGTACCGCATTCTAAATATTCAAATGTGATTCAAACCGTTGAAGTCTAAATTTTTGGTGTTCAGCCCTCGGAATACACCGTTTGGCAAAAGAAGGCAATTTATTTCAATTCGGCTGTATCTCTTGGGTTAATTCTCCCGTAGCAACGCTTATTAAAGGAACGATATCGGAAGGCTTCATCCGTTCCTTCACGTTTTCAGACTTGGGAGGGTCAGTACATGAAAACGAATACATCTCTTATTGCTTCCGCTTGTTTATCAGGCTTTTTGATGGTGGGTTCCACCACAGCAAACGCCCAGTCGGGTGCAAATGACTCGGATCTTGCCTTTGAAGATTCGCAAACGATTTCTGTCGTCCAGCAAATCAATACGATTGAGATGGACGGCCAAAATTGGATTAATCAACTTGGCACTCAAAACAGGATGGTTCTCAGTCCTTTGGAATGGGAAACATTTGGCCAAGCCGTCGAAGACGGGCTAAAATCAGACAATGTCGGCGTACAAAGCACTGCACTACGTCTGATTATTGAATACAAAGACCAGTTTCACCTTTCAAGTTCTGCCGTTGTCTCGGTCATGCATTTATATCGGGAAGGTCAATCTGAAAAAGTCCGACGCATGGCAGTCGTCTCGCTTGGCAGTATGAATAGTAATTTAGGAACCGGGTTCTTGGAACGATCTGTACAATTCGAGAACTCTGCTAACGTCAAAGCCACTATTCAGGCCGTATTGGCGGGTATTGAAGCCAAGCCTCTTTCTTGATTTAGGTTTTAGTTTCAAAGAAATTGACAGGAGGGCTGGCCGTAAGGCCAGCCCTCCTTTTTTGGTTTGGTCATTCCTTTCTTTTAAATGGAAAAAACGACCTTAACTCACCATATGGAGACGCGGACCACTCACATAAACGGAAAAAGCCCCTACAACGCACAACAGCTGTAGGGGCCTTCCTGTTTTTTATCTCCCTCTCGCAAGAAATCCGTTGCCACACACCATTTCATTCGAGTAGATATACGGTCCAGACAAAGTCCGTTGGTAACGACCGTATTTGAAATACGAGAGTATTCAATTATCGTTACACCGCAAGATTCAAAAAGGCCTAAGAATTTGCACTTTTGTGAGAATTACAGATAAAACAGTTTTAAGACAATTTTATCGGTTATGTTTATATTGTAGTCGATTTAAAAGAGAATTAAATGTTGTTATCAAAAACGTCTGAATATGGTATTCGGGCAATGTTACATCTTGCAGGAATAGGTGGGAGAGAATATGTCTCGGTGAAGCGAATTAGCGAGACATTGGACATTTCCTTCCATTTTTTGACCAAAATATTTCAACAGCTAGCGCGGGCTGGACTAATCTCCTCATACAGAGGACCAAATGGCGGCGTTCGCTTGGAGGGAGACGCCAAAACCATCACTTTGAGGGCCGTAGTAATTGCCCTAGATGGCCCTGACCTCTTTACAAAATGTGTTCTGGGGCTTCCGGGCTGTACAGAAGATCGCCCTTGTCCTCTTCATGACCATTGGGCCACCTCTCGAAGTGAAATTGAAAATATGCTTGGCGAAAAATCTCTAGACGAGGTTGGACAAGATCTGCGATCGGGCGGATATCGCCTGAAAGCGGGTGCAGAGTGGACGGGTTCCTAAGACGATCTGTTGTCGAATTGAGCAAAATTTGTGTTGAGCAAATAAAGAGGCCGGCATCCGAAAGGATGCCGGCCTCTTTACATTCTAGCCTATTCACGAGCTAGCCTATTCACGAGCTAGCCTATTCACGATCAGGGTTTGACCTTGAATGCTTAACCTTCGCCACGTAGATACTCTACGATTGCACGGGCTTCAGCTTCTGGGATTCCCAGGGGAACCATAGGAACCGCATATTCAGCCAACAAAGCCTGAGCGTCCGGATGACTTTCAAGCATTCCTGTTGGGTTCATAATCATGTTCATCACGTAAACTGGCGAACGACGATCTAAAACACCTGCAAGAGCTGGACCGATTACCTTGGCTTCCAAAGAATGGCAAGCGGTACATTTGGCGCCGAAAGCAGCTCCGCCTTCTGCTGCCAAAACAGCATCGTATGCTGCCAATTCAAGCGCCGTTATCGGGCCAATCTGAGCTTCAAGTGAAAGCCCGTCGTCTGTCGCTGCAGTTTCTGCTGCTGCGTCAGTGTCGTCTGATTTTTCCCCGCCACATGCGGAAAGTCCGAATCCTGCTAGAAGAAGCAAGATTATGTAGAGTCTGGCGATTTGCATTCGCGGCTGCCTCAATTATCGAGTTTTATAAAATTTACAGTAGTGTGAACCCATGAATTACGGATCCTACTACACGTTCTCCCAATTTCCGAAGCATGTAGATGCTGAGCAACGGTTAAAATCCGAACTCTTCAATAATTCAGAATGAGACTAAGGTTATGACGACTCCGAAATAATCTTAAAAATCCTTATATATTCGGGATTTAAGGGGTATTTCTTGATAAGCTGACGCAAAATGGGGATTGCCAAATCCGTGCGATTTGTATTGAGATACAAGGATGCCAAGTTTGCCAAGGCCAATTCCATATCTGGAGACAAGGCCAATGCGGCTTTAAAATCTATTTCAGCACCCTCAATATCTTGATCCATGAGACGTGCAAAACCGCGATTGTTAAGTCCATTTTCGAATAGAGGATTCCGTATCAATATCTCATCATACACGGTGATTGCCTCTTGAATTCTGCCGGCCTGAGTAAGCGCGACGCCTAACTTATCATTGAAACGAAGATGATCCTTTCCCAAGGCAACAGCCTTTTGATACCAAAAAATAGCCGTTTCAAATTCGGCGACGTCCGCAAACGCTTCTCCAATTCTATAGTAGGTCCACGCATCTGGTGCTAAATCTCCAGAGGAATTAGCTGCCTGACGAACCGAGGCGTGATCCCCTTGAAGATGCCAAAGACGAATCCAAGATGGAAGAAGGTTTTGCAGCCCCTGACGTGTTGCCCTGTCAAGGAAGACTTTTGCGGAATCTAGCATTCCCGGCCGGTCGGTAAACTGCTCGAAGTACGTCAAAAACCCTTCAGCCCGGACGTGACTGTTTGGATTTGGGTCAATGAGCGACGCCAATCGAATGAAACGAGTCTGATCCCCCGCATCCTTTTGACTTAATCTGCCAGGTACCCGAATGAAATGATCTGTAATGCGAATATTTGGAATGTCAGTGGAGGAAGACAATGGCATATGGCACGAGGCACACGCCGCGGTAGACGTACCTGCTACCACGCTCGGATCCGTACAAACCAGGACTTTCCGCACCCCACTCGATCCAGATCCGGAACCCGGACCTAGGTCGGCCTGGACTCTTTGGGCTGCTGACGCACCCACCCCGCCTCCATGGCAATTCACGCATGTCGCCGATATTAGATCAGCGCCAGCTTCTTCGATTGGAGAATGGGGATCGTGACACGTAATACAGGTTATTGGATTAAGCCCAGATGTCGGCTTCCAAGACTCCAAAAAACACGAACTCATGGCCAATCGATCCGGATGCGAGGCCATGATAAAATGAGTGGTTGAATCGGGCTGGCGCGGCCAAAACACGTTTTCGTGCGAAGCCAATGCTTTTCCGGGTCTCCAATCCAAAGCGGCCTCCCCTTCTGCCAGAACCGTCACTCCCTGCATATGACAGCGCTTGCACACGTCTAGCTGTAACTCTGGACTTAACTTTCCAGGGTTTACGATCGAAAAATCGATCTCTTTCGTGATATCAACAATGATTCCAGCCTGTTTTTCCTCAGTATGAATGGAGCCCGGACCGTGGCACTTTTCGCAATTAATACCCTCTGGAACGAATTCAAATCTATTTTCAGAACCCTTGACAAATTTTGGTTGACCATTGTGGCAGGCCATACATTCTTCCGTAATAACCCTGCCAAAACGGTAATTATTACCCTCCTTTTGAAATTTCGGAGCTAGTCCCCATTTGCCGTCTTGAGCATACCACGTAATCGGAATCTGGTACAAGAATCCGTTTTCTTCATAGATATGGGAGTTGGTGTGCTGGCCGGATCCAACTATATAGTCGATCCTCTCGACTCGAGTGTGTAGCGTGTCCTTACCAGAAAGTCGGTATTCTCTAACAAAAAGCCCTTCACCGCGAGAGAACGGCTGATAATATAGATCGTCGAAATCGGACCGAATGGGTTGTACGTCTTCCCACTTGGCATCAGATAGGTCTTTTTCGGCATGTCTGAAAGACCGTCCCATTTGGGATCGCACAAAAGAATCGTGTTGCGATTGATGACATGCGCCGCAGGCTTCTATTCCCACAAACTCGGCATCTGGACTCCAGGGAGCGTACGATCCGGATGTGCTCCAAACTTTTTGCTCGGGAGTCGAACACCCTGAATACGCCAGGAGAATCAGGACCAACCCAATACAAATGAGTACAGGACTGGTAAATAACGACTTGACGTGTTGAAAACGGGTCATGGATTCAAAATCTTCGAAGGGGCCGTGTTGGCCCTCCTTTACCCGAACCCAAACAGATTGTTCAACTTTTAGAAATTTACAATCGTGGATAAATACGCCCAAAAACCAGTGTCTTTTCCACCGAAGTCGTCGCCGGGTACAAATGCCGAGACCCCTCCAACAATGCTCATGGCCTTGTTGTATGCGTAATTAAGGGTAAAATCAATTTCTTGGCCAAGGGTGCCATCCACTCCGGAAAAGGCCTGGGGGGACGTAAAATGATGAACAGCGAGGGCTAGGGATGTTTTGTCATTTGTTTTCATAGTTACCGTAGCCGCGACATCTTGCAGCCCTCTAGCAAAGGAGCCCGCACCAACGAAGTAGTCCATAAACCCGTAAAATTTATGATTCGTGGCAAATAACGTATCAAAGTTTTTGATGTCGCCATCTGCTGGGTCATCGTCACCCGAAACCAACGTGAACAAAGCACCCAATTTAATTCCCCTTTCTTCGCTAACGAGATAACCGATTTTGCCCGACGCAAGGCTAGCAGCAATCGAACCTAACTTGCCGGTTGCCGCTTCGAATTGATCTCCCATTTGATAATACCCTTCTAGCTCATAGTCGAATTTCGAAGATGAACCACTCCATGTGGCTCCTAGAGTGAAACGCTGGAGCATATTCTCCCCATCGTCAACTCCGCCCACAACGGCATTGGTTTTGTTGTCCATCAAAATCAAAGCTTCGAAGCGCGAATCCTCGTTAACTGGCAAGGCCCCTACTATTCCAAACAAATTGTCCCCATCTGTATTTCCAGTGTTGCCGATAAGCCTGGCAGCAAAGAAGTCAAACGAGGCACTTTCTGCCTGAAATCCAAATCTTGCTGCGTCAAAAGTCCGGCCGACATTATGCCAACCTACAGCTCCGACTAGGCGCTGATTCCCAATATTGATCTCTTGGCGTCCGATTTTTGCACTGAGCTTGGTGTCAAAAACATTGCTCACACTGAAATACGCCTGATGAACGTCAAAAAGCGGCGCATTACCATCCATTGTACCCCTTGCAATAGCGGCATTTTCTCCACCCCACGTACGGGAATCTTGGAACTGGACAAATGCCTTCACATCGTCAGTAGGATTAACCCCGACATTGAGTCTGGTACGTAAAAAGGTATAGAGTGGATTGGAAACATCTGCATTAAAATCTTTTGCAGAATATTCGGTTCGTTGTCGGATTTGCCCTGAAATTGCAAATCGGTCCTGTGTCTGTGCCACTGAAGCATCGACCAAGAGTAATGTGCACATAAGCACAGAAAAAACCATGGAGACGTGTAACGAGCGATTCATACATTCAACCGATTAGAATTGTCAAAAGATCAGACAAGATTGGAGCCTGAGTAGACGTTTTCAGTCTTGATTTGACAAAATAACAAAGAAAACTTATTTAAGAGTACTTTGTCTTCTTTTTGATAAGACTTTCACAGTTGGGACGATATATACGCTGCGCGTTCCATCAATTCAGTGCGGTTGGGAAATTCAACCAACAGCTCCTCATTGAGCGAATTGGCATCAAGCCATCTGCCCGTTTGCATGTACAAGATGACAAGTGCGTCTCTTGCTTCGGACATTCCCAGGACTGCGGCGCTTTTAAGTAAGATCTCGGCCTCGGATGCCTCTTTCATTTGTTGAAATGCCAGTCCTGCATTGTAGGCCTTGCGCGCGTGAACAGGGTCAAGCCGAACAGCCTCTTTTAAAACAATTGCCGCATCGGGCATGCGGGTTGGATCTTCGGCCAGAAAGAGACCAAAAAGATAGAGGACATCACTTCGAATCGGGCTTGGCAAAAATGCCGCCTTCCTGAAGGATTCTTCAGCCTTCCGTCGCCAATTTATATACGCCGCTGGATCCGTGTTTTGAAACGTTTGTGCTGCTCGTCCCCTGAATAAAGCCATTTCCATCCATAAATCGGCCGAATTAGAGTCTATTTGCACCGCCCAAGTAAATTCTCGATCGGCCAATTCAAACTGATTTAGGCTTTCATTCATTCGGCCTAAGTTCACGTGAGCCTCTGGTCTTTCAGAGACCGCATGCTGCGAATCAACATATTCTTTGAGGGCGCCGGACGAGCTTGTGGCGCTCCAATCAGTGGTTCCGAATGTCAACGCCGTGGCTACCGCTTCCATTCGAACCCACCGGGTCCCATGTTGAAGAAAAGCGGAAAGATCCGGTCCTGGAAGCATGCCCACCCATTCCCGTAGCGCCCTTAATGCCCCCACAATTTCGAATTCCGAATCCGATTGAAGGCCTATCATCACCAATCGGACGGCTTCGGGATCTACAGAACGTCCAAGTCTGGACAACAAACTTCCTTTGCTTAGGCGAGAAGCACTCGAATCCGTAAGTGCCGCTTGGGCCAATTCTAGCGCATTTTGCTCGCCCAAACTGAGCGCTTTTGCTGCACGTGCGACCGTGTTTTGATGCTCAATATTGACAGCTGGGTTGCTTGACCGTAGAACAGAAATCGTTTGATTTGCCCACGATGCCGACCGGTTTGGATGGCATGAAGCACAAACGTCAGGCGATCCTAGATCTTTCGAAAGAACGGGATCAGGGATTCCAAAACGATGATCCCTACGCGGATCCACCCCCATATAGGTCCGGGCAGGCATGTGACACGTAACACATTGCGCTGCTTCAGTATCCGGGATATGGCCGGTGTGAATGGAGGTGTCAAATACCTCGCTTGCATGGCAATCAACGCACAATGCATTTCCAATACGCTTCAGCTGGCCGGAATGTGCGTCGTGGCAATCGCTACACGTCACCCCCTTTTGCGCCATTTTGCTTTGAAGAAAAGAGGCATAAACGTAGACCTCCTCTCTAATCTGGCCATCCCCGAAATAAAGGGAATCTTCGAGAAGTGATGGAGCATATTGGTCTAGGTACTCCGCTTCATGATCGAAAGACTCCGCAAGTCCAACTCTCCGTGAATGGCATCTCGCGCACATGTTGACTTCGACCTCCAACGCCCTTGTGGTAGGCCGGCCCACACCGGGAACGACGTCCTCTTTTACCGCCGTGACGAAGGGATCCGCACCATTTTGTGTTTCGGCCCAATCAGAGTGGTCCCTCCCCGGACCGTGGCACGCCTCACAACCAACCGTAAGCTCTTCCCATGAGGTCTCATACGAATCCGTCGCGAGGTCATAACCGCGTTTTAAGCCAGTGGAATGGCAATCCGAGCACATGTAATTCCAGTTCAAATGGGCCGATTTCCAATTGAGTGCGTCGCCCTCAGGCGTGGGCTCGTCGGGGTAAAGGGAATACCACTTTTTGCCAATCACATCCCACGCTACAGTAAGTGCTTGCATGCGAGAACCATGCACTGGCAGCAAATATTGCTGTAGCGGAAAATGCCCAAATGTATAGGAGACACCTAGCGAGTCGCCGTTGTAGACTACGACGAAGGTTGAATCGCGCTTCGTAAAGGCATACTGGTCGCCGAAGTGATCAAACTCAGCTTCGTCAAAGTCGCCTAGGACCGTTTCCGAAGTCGGCAACTGCATGGCGCGCATATGGTCTGAGGATTCCCACGCCGCATATTCGCTGGCATGGCAGGAACTGCAGGTGGCGGATCCGACGTACTGGGACGCCGGACTTCCGCACTTCGAAAGCACTAAGACCGCAATAATACCTATACACCAGGTTCGGAACCCGCGAACAAAAAAGGTCATTTGGGCTCCTGATTCAGCTTATAGATCTATTTGGCGCTTTTTAAGCATAAACAAGCCTTCTCGACTAGACGTCACGACCAGGGTCCCGCTTGGGAAATATGGATAGTTACTCCAAGAACCACCACCTGTTCGGTCGTTGCTGACCGTGTCAAAAAACGCAACTTCCTCGGGCGATTCTGGATTAGAAATATCCAAAATGCGAAGTCCAGCTACGTAGTTTGATTGATACATCAAATTCCCTTTGACGTAGAGGTTATGGTCAGTGCTTGTTTCGGTTGAAATATGTTCGCCCGTCAAGATGGGGTCGTCCAAGTCTTCCAAATCAAAAATTAGCGTCCTTGTGCCCTCGACTAGGCCTTGCGGCTCGTCGCCCTCGTCATTGATGTAGAAGTAGCGTTGATCCTCTGTAAGCCAACCCTGATGGGTGTAGGCAATGCTTGGGTAGGTGGCGATTGAAATAACAGCCGGATTCTTTTTGTCGGTCACATCCGCGATAGAAAGCGCCGTTTCATTCGAACCAAGACAAATTTCTTTTCCGCTATGATCGGCATCAGGACCATTGTAGACTACACATTGAGCATCGTGCGTATTTCCAGTGCCATTGCGCCCCGTACCTTCATGGGCAAAACAACCAGCGAATTGAGGATTTTTTGGCTCGCGAATATCGATCATGTGCAATCCGCCTCCACACGTAATCCCGCCCATCCGGACGGCGACCGCGTACGCATAGCCCGTTTCTTCATTGATCACAATATTATGTGAGCTCGCAATCTTGTCATACATCACATCGGCGTCAAACTCGACGGGAGCATTTCGGACCTGAAGCAGCCTGGAAAGATCAAATACCTGCATCCCATGTTGCCCAGCACCGTCTGCCACTACGAATACGTGGTCTTTATACACTTTCATATCCCGCCAAACCGAATTAGTAGCACCTTCTGTTTTTGCCAGATTCCCCAAATAGATTGGGTTGTTTGGATCTGTAACTTCAACGAAGGCCATTCCGTCCGTCCGTCCAACCAAAGCAAACTCTCGTTTTGAATCTGCATGAGTCCAGCCCCAGATATCGTTCATTCTGGTTCCGCGAACGCCGCCAATATCCCTCAGAGACAGAAATGACTCGACATCAACATCATCGCAGCGAAATCCTGCTGCATCGCCGTCCGCGCATTCAACCTTTTCTCCGGTGAACGAATCCATAGCTCCGTTATCGTGAAATACCGTGCTAGACTGCTCCCAACCGTCGGTGGTTTTGTTGTAAAGGACGGCAGCACCTTCGCCGTTATCGTACCCAGGAGCTCCGACGGCAACAAAGTCTGCGCCAGCCGCGAACGAACTCCCAAATATGCTCCGTATTTGAAGACCTTCAACTTTTACCAACCCTTTGGCTTCAAACTCTTTCATCATATTGCTGGGTGAAAAAGCATACGCAGCACCCATATTGGAGTTAGCCCCGGAAGCCCCAATCCAGACTTGATGATTCGAATCGTGGGTCATTGAAATCCCAAACACCTCATTTCCCGAAGCGGTGGCCGCAGCTATTCGAAGGGAAAAATCAAATAAATTGGTTTCTTCGTTGTAATGATACACCGCGACCCCACCCATTCGGTTCTCATATCCAGGAGCACCGATCATCGCATGACCGTGATGAAGGTAAAGAGAGGTTCCGAACAGTTGATTTGGCTCTGAAACAGGCATTTTAAGCTGCTGAATTTCTTGCCAAACGCCCCCTTCGCCTCTTTTAAAAACTACCACCATTCCCGCTCGTTCATTGGCCCCAGGAGCGCCCACTAGTGCAAAGTCTTCGTCAATAGCAACTTGGGCGCTAGCCATGGACATTGATAGTTCCTCGCTGCCAAGGTGCCCGGTCATGGCCCAGGTTCCATCATTTTGACGCGTCCAGACGTGGGTAAAACCTGGATTTTCTTCTGTTCCATCGCCCGACGCAGATGCGATGAGTTGTTTGCCTCGAACGGCAACGGCAGATCCCAATCCTTTACCAAAACCGGTCAGTCGCGCAACTTGATTCCAAGAACCGTCGGCTGACTTTTCAAAAACATATACGGCTTCTGCAACTGGGGCTCCAACGGCTAAAATGGTCCCATCCGCGGATATCGCCCGGCCAAACCCATCTTCATTTTCGCCTGCATCGGATGCTTTCAGGCTCCCTGATTCGACCCACGAACCATCCGAAGTGCGATTATAGATGTACACGGTGCCCGGAATGACCCGGTTTCCACCTTCACCCGCAAATAGTTCAGTGTCCGTTGAAGCCAATGCGGCTCCGAATTGTTGGGCTTGGGATGTAGAGGCCACTAAACAAAGGGCAGCCATTAGATAAATCGTGCGCATAAGTCCCTAGAGATTGGGTTAGACAAAACGGTAAACGCCGACTTATGGCCGGTCGCGACCCGCAATGTATCCCATCAAAGCATACAGACACAACCCGCCTCATCAGGTTTGTTCTTAAACCGGTCAGCTTTGGGGCAAATCTTATAGGTTTTGG
>ERZ890510.1478-NODE-1478-length-15175-cov-4.599537_pt1 | contig 15175 bp, 10 predicted proteins | sample MGYA00521265_ERZ890510 | MGnify/ENA primary metagenome ERZ890510 (study PRJEB32303, sample SAMEA104408624) | aquatic metagenome | biome: Brackish water; feature: Chemocline; material: water | place: Baltic Sea | collected 2014-10-26T21:54:00 | depth 110 m ...
TTAAAGATAATAATAATTTCCCACTGTCTATCGCATTAGTCGATGCAGAAATACCCAAAATTTTCGAGTTTAAAACTATCTACGGTGATATAGCTGAAGCCTTAAATGATAAAAGCAGTTTAATTTTAAACCAAAGCCAGTCTATTAAATTTTTCGGTGATAAAAATCCAATTGGCGAAATTGTTACAGTAAAATTTTTTGATCACACTAAAGACTATCATATAACAGCCGTGATAGAGGATCACGTTGACAACACTGTCCTTGCCATCAATGGCATGGTTCTTGTAGCAGAAGAAGATTTTGAGGGCAATATTTGGTCAACATGGTATAGTAATTTTGCCTTCACCTATTTTACCATAAAACCAAATACTGATATAAAAGACATAACCAGCCGCTTTCCAAGTTTTATTGATCGCCATTATCCTAAGCTTCCGTTCGGCGGCCCGGACTTAAAACCTCGTGATGCAGTTACTTTATCAGCAATGCATATAACAGACCTACATTTAAAGGCTCAAGGGAAATTCATCCTTGTGCCAAAGGGGAATTTGAACACTGTAATTATGTTTTCAATTGTCGCAATCCTTATATTAATCATTGCGAGCATCAATTTCATGAATCTATCAACATCAAGGGCTAGTCAAAGAGCAAAAGAAGTCGCTTTACGCAAAACAATGGGGGCGACTAGAAAAAACTTAATCTTTCAGTTTTTGGGAGAATCCATTCTGATTACATTTTTTTCACTGCTCATTGCTTTGCTTCTTATTGAAATTTTACTGCCCCTTTATAATCACACAATTGGCAAAGAATTAATCATTGATTATTTTTCAATGGATATCTTATATATAACATTTTTCGCTATATTCATTGGCATAATAGCCGGTATTTATCCCGCCTTCATACTCTCAAATTTTCGCCCTGCTCTTGTTTTAAGTGCAAATAAATCCGCCGAGACAAATTCATCCATAAAATTAAGATCATTTTTAGTGCTTTTACAATTTACAATTTCGATAACATTATTTGTCGCCACAGCCGTGATTTTCGCACAAATGAAGTTCACAGAAAATATGGATTTAGGCTACACAAAAGAAAACTTACTTATTATTAATGGCAATGATTATAATAAGTTAGTAGAAAAAATTGACATAATCACCAAACGGATCAATCGATTGAATAGTGTTTCAAGCACGACCTATTCTGATGGTTTTTCTCCCGGTCGTGCCTTCACTGCTTCTGATCCGATAAGAACAGAACAAACAACTGAATATAATCCGATAATGATAACATTTAGACCCGTTGGATATGATTTCCTTAAAACATACGACATCCCGCTTATCGCCGGGCGTTCTTATGAAAGAGACCGCAATGATCAACGTGCTACTCGTGAACAAATAGTGGCAGGAGAAGGCCATACTGGCGGTATTATTTTAAATAAATCTGCTGTTCGCCGACTTGGCTTAGGAACAGCGCAAGAGGCCATTGGTAAAATGCTTTATATGAATGTTGGCAAAGTTGGCGATGATGGCGCTCAAAAACTACTTGAGGCAGAATTCAGTGTCATTGGCGTCATAGATGATGTCCATTTCGTAGATTTAAAAACACAGGTCGGTCCGGAATTTTACCAACTTATGCCCAAACGTCCCTATTTTGTAATAGTAAGATATTCAGGAAACCCCATTGATATTATCGATGGTGCAAGAGAAATTTGGCAACAAGAAATGCCTGGCGTTTCCTTTGAATATAAATACGCAGCTGATGCGCTTGGCGAACAATATGTCACTGAAAAAGGCCAAATGAAAATGTTCTCTGCCTTCTCTGCCCTCGCCATCTTCATCGCTTGCCTTGGTCTTTTCGGCCTCGCTAATTTTACCGCCGAACGTCGCACCAAAGAAATCGGCATCCGCAAAGTCATGGGCGCAAATACATTTGACATCGTCAAATTACTGGTCTGGCAATTCACAAAGCCCGTTATTATCGCTAATCTTATAGCGTGGCCGCTCAGTTTCTATGCCATGAGCCGTTGGTTGGAAAATTTCGTCTATCGCATCGATAACATCATCATCATCGCCCTATGCCTAATCGCAGGCCTTCTCGCCCTGCTGATTGCATGGACTACAGTAGCGGGCAACTCCTACGCCGTCGCCCGCACCAACCCAATCAAAGCATTGCGTTATGAATAAAACAACCGTCATTTCTATCAATTATTTTAATGCAATGACCTCTAAAATCAGGTAACATATTACAAGTATTATCTCTTTTGATTTAATCATATAAAGGAATTGCAAATGTATAAAACAATATTGCTTCCGGTAGATGGCGTTGATAATTCTATTGAATGCCTCAAAATAGCCTTGGAACTTGGTGACAAATTCTCATCCCATATTAAAGGTTTACGTGTTGTACCGACTATCGAATCCTTACAAATCATTGGTGATTACAGCTATTTATCCTATGAAATTTATCAACAGATTCTCGATAATCAAAATCAAGAGAGCGAAAATAACAAGCAAGCCTTCCATGATATATTTAACAGCAGCAATCTAGTCTATGAATGGCGCGAGGAAGAAGGCGAATTTTTAAAACATTTAAAACTTCACGCAAGAAGCGCCGACCTTTGCATCATTAATCAAGGCGACAATTCCATAACCGACACCATGGGAACTTTATCGCGCTTTATCATTGAATGCGGTATTCCCGTACTAACTATGCCTAAACAAAGAAAATTTCAAACCATGGATAATGTCATTGTGGCCTGGGACGGAAGCATTGAAAGTACCCGCGCCATACGCGCCGCCATACCATTGCTTAAAATCGCCAAAAATGTGACTATTTTATCCATTTGCGAAGAAAAGAAAGACGAGATTTTAACCGCTGAAATTTGCAAATTTCTTGCCCGTCATGACGTCAATGTCAAGGGGCTAACAGAAACTCTTCATTTTGATATTGGCGCGAAAATCATGGAAACCTGCCTTAACCTAGACGCCGATCTAATCGTGTCAGGGGCATGGGCTCATTCACGCATTGCCGAGCTAATTTACGGCGGCGTGACAAAAATACTGTTTAATAATCAGCAAATCCCAGTGCTTTTCATACACTGATAATATTATTTTTATCAACATCACTCCAAACGGCGATTTCATTGCCGCTTGGTTCAATAAAATGAAAGCGTCGCCCGCCGGGAAAATGAAAAATCTCACGACTGATCGTACCACCAGAGCTTTTGATTTTCATTTGAGTTTCTTCTAAATTTTCACTGTAAAAAACCACAAGAACAGCACCGTTTTCCGTTTTTGAAGCCAGCTGCGCTCTAAAAAATCCGCAATCTATATCGCGGCTTTCAAATGTGGTATAATCGGGGCCATAATCTGTAAATTTCCAACCAAATACATTGCTAAAAAATGCTTTAGTTTTGTCTAAATCATGGGCGGCGAATTCGATATAATTAATTTTATTATGCCGCGCTCTTTTTTCGATTGTCATCAACCCTCCCATTTATAAAAGCTGAATTTCAACTTAAAGTCATTTCGTCAATGTCATGTCGATACTATTGTCAATAATGCGATTACCTGTTCCTACAATAGTATTAAATTGAAAATATTCAAACAAATTCTACTTTTGTATAGTAAATTGCCAAATCTAAAATAATAAAATTTAGTCCCCCGCCATTATCATCAGCAAATCCTTGGCATCAACCTGATCGCCTGAACTCACCAATAATTCTTTAATGGTGCCGTCCTTTTGCGCGTGCAATGTGGTTTCCATCTTCATAGCTTCAATGCTTAATAATAAATCGCCCGTGACAATTTTTTGCCCTTCCTTAACCGCCACATTGCAAATCATTCCAGGAAGCGGTGAGCCAATATGATGCTCATTGGCACTTTCAGCTTTGCGGTTTTCCTTGATGGCAACATCGATGCCTTTTTTCTTAACTTTAATGACACGCGGTTGGCCATTAAGCTCAAAAAACACCTCAACCGTCCCGTCCTCATGAATATCACTAATGGCCTGACAACGGATGACGAGGGTTTTTCCGGCTTCCAAATCAACCATAATTTCTTGAAAAGGCACCATTCCATAAAAGAAAACATTGGTGGGAAGATGGCTAATCGGGCCAAATTCACCACGGGTTTTGGCAAAATCCTCATAAACTTTCGGATACATCAAATAAGACGCCAAATCATGGTCATTAACCTCTTCGCCTGTTTTATCCTTAGCATCACTGCGTTGTTTTTCAAGCTCAACCGCCTCAAGATATTTACCGGGTCGTTCTGTTAATGGTTTTTCGCCCTTCAATATTTTCTTTTGCAATGCTTTTGGGAAGCCTTGATAAGTTTGGCCAATTTCGCCTTTAAATAGGGAAACAACACTATTGGGAAAGGCAATGTCTTTGTTTGGGTTTTCAACATCTTCCGGTGTTAAATTGCTTGAAACCATCATAATCGCCATATCACCAACCACCTTGGACGATGGCGTGACCTTAACAATATCACCAAACATGCGGTTAACATCGGCGTAGGCCATAGCCACCTCATGCCAGCGTTCTTCAAGGCCCATAGTGCGCGCTTGTTCCTTAAGGTTGGTAAATTGTCCACCCGGCATTTCATGAAGGTAAACTTCTGATGCCCCAGAACGAATATCACTTTCAAAAGCCATATATTGGCGCCGCACCAGCTCCCAATAATCCGACAATTGACGAATAGTGGCATTATCAAGCCCCGTATTGCGATCCGTCGCCTTTAAGGCGGCTACTATCGAGCCTAAATTCGGTTGGGAAGTAAGCCCGCTAAAGCTATCCATTGCCGCGTCTGCCGCATCGACCCCTGCTGCTGCCGCCGCGAGCACACTGGCCGCCGATATGCCGCTAGTATCATGAGTGTGAAAATGAATGGGAATACTGATTTCTTGTTTCAAAGCCGTGATCAAACGTGTCGCCGCCGCTGGTTTAAGCAAACCGGCCATATCTTTTAAGCCTAAAATATGCGCCCCCGCTTTTTCAAGCTGCTTGGCCATATCAACATAATATTTAAGATCATATTTAGCCCGATCAGGATCATCAATATCGCCCGTATAACAGACCGTCCCTTCGCATATTTTACCGCTCTCTATCACCGCGTCCATGGCCACTCGCATATTTTCAACCCAATTAAGACTGTCAAACACACGGAATATATCAATACCGGCCTCTGCCGATTGTTTAATGAAAAATTCAATAACATTATCGGCGTAATTGGTATAACCGACCCCGTTTGATGAACGCAGTAACATTTGAGTTAGGATATTTGGCGCCGCTTTTCTAATATTTTTAATGCGCTGCCACGGGCATTCTTTTAAAAAGCGTAAGGCCACATCAAATGTGGCACCACCCCAACATTCTATGGATAATAGATCCGACATATTTTGCGCGTAAGTCGGGGCAATTTTGACCATATCATAACTGCGCATACGGGTCGCCAGTAACGATTGATGGGCATCGCGCATGGTCGTATCGGTGATCAGCAACCTTTTTTGATCAAGCATCCAATCGGCGAAGCCTTTTGGCCCTAATTTTTTAAAAATATCGCGTGAACCTTGGGGAATTTCAAGAGGACTAGCTTTTGGTGCTTTTGGCAAGGGACTGACAATGGGTAATCGGCGGCCTTTAACTTCACTATTGCCATTAACAATCACTTCTGAAATGAAATTAAGCAATTTTGTCGCCCGGTCTTTACGGGGTTTAAAATGAAATAATTCAGGGGTTAGATCAATGAAACGGGTGCTATAAGTGCCGTCCCGAAAGGTCGGATGATTAATAAGATTTTCTAAAAAATTCAAATTTGTCGCCAGACCGCGAATACGAAATTCTCTAAGGGCCCGGCCCATCCGTTCGATCACTTGATCAGGATCAGGGGCCCAAGCCGTAATTTTTTCCAACATACTATCATAAAAACGGGTGATGACCGCCCCTGAATAGGCGGTACCACCATCAAGCCTGATTCCAAAACCCGTGGCACCACGATAAGCAGTAATGCGACCATAATCAGGAACAAAATTATCCTCGGGGTTTTCCGTGGTAATGCGGCACTGCATGGCATAACCATTAAGTTTGATATTTTTCTGCTTTGGAACACCAGATTTTTTCGAGCCTATTTCTTCGCCGTCGGCAATTAAAATTTGCGCCTTAACCAAATCAATCCCCGTTACTTGTTCGGTTACGGTATGTTCGACCTGAATACGCGGATTGACTTCGATAAAGTAAAATTTACCGCTATCCATATCCATTAAAAATTCAACGGTTCCCGCGTTTGAATAATTTACCGATTGAACTAATTTTATGGCCGACAAGCATAATGTTTGACGTTCTTTATCATTCATAAAGGCGGCAGGAGCGCGTTCTATTACTTTTTGATTGCGCCGCTGTATTGAACAATCCCGTTCAAATAAATGGACAATATTGCCGTGGTTATCGCCTAAAATCTGCACCTCTATATGACGAGCGCGTTCAACCATTTTTTCCAAATATACTTCATCTTTACCAAAAGCACTGGCGGCCTCGCGCCGCCCTTCGTTGACTTGGGATTGTAATTCGTCGGCATTACGGATGATGCGCATACCGCGACCGCCGCCGCCCCAACTGGCTTTTAACATGATGGGATAGCCGACTTCATCGGCCATTTTACGAATTTTTTTAATATCTTTAGGCAGTGGCTCTGTGGCGGGAATTACGGCAACCCCCGCTTTAATGGCAATATTTCTGGCCGCCACCTTATTACCCAAATCGCGCATGGCGCGCGGCGTTGGCCCAATGAATATCATTCCTGCCGCCATAACCGCCTCGGCAAATTCTGGATCCTCGGATAAAAAGCCGTAGCCCGGATGAATGGCATCCGCGCCCACTGATTTTGCAATAGTAATAATATCATCACCCGATAAATAGGCTTTTACAGGGCCTAGCCCTTCCCCTACCAAATAACTTTCATCTGCTTTAAAGCGGTGAAGTGCTAGTCGGTCTTCATGGGAATAGATAGCAACTGTTTTGATTTTAAGCTCTGTCGCCGCACGCATGATGCGGATGGCGATTTCTCCACGGTTAGCGATAAGAATTTTTTTGATTGTCTGCATATTAATTAGGATATCTTTTTTCTAAAGACTGTAAATAAAAAAACTTTTTAAATGTTTTATTCTTGATTTAAGTCAAATTTTTTAATTGAAAAAAGCTTATCCTTTAAATCATGGCACAATGATAGCATGGCAATATATCACAGGAGACAAAGATGTTTAAGTCTATTTTATTACCAATTGGCAATGATGAGGATGTTAATACAAGAATTGAATCCGCGATTGTTATTGCCAAAAAATTTGATGCCCATGTTAAAGGTTTACATGTGGTTCCTACCTTGAAATCCTTAGAACGATTAACGCCTTATGCTTATTATTCTTATGATCTTTATACCCACATCTGGGAAACTCAAAAAAGCAAAGCAGTTGAACAGAAAAAAAACTTCTTGGATATGATCAAAGCAAACATAAAATCTTATGAATGGTGCGAAAAAGAAGGCGATTTCATGCAATTTCTTAAACAATATTCACGCACCTCTGATCTTACAATATTTAGTCAAGTCGATGATACCTATACAGATATTATGGGAACCATGGCCCGTTTTATGATGGAAAGCTCTCTGCCTGTGCTCACAGTTCCGTCCGGGGGTATTAATGATAATATTGGCGATAATATATTGATCGCGTGGGACGCTAGTGCGGAAAGCGCGCGCGCCGTTCATGATGCCATGCCATTTTTAAAGGTTGCGAAAAAAGTGACCGTGGTTTCAATTTCTGAAAATAAAAAGAATGACACACCGACTGATAAAATATGCGAAATGTTAAAACGTAATGGCATCAAAGCAAAAGGCATTAACGAAGAAGAGCATTATGACCGCGCCTCTCGCATCCTACAGCTTGCCAAGGAATTAGACGTCAGCCTGATTGTAGCAGGGGCTTGGGGTCATACACGGCTTTTGGAAATTATTTTTGGCGGTGTCACAAAAACCCTCTTTACCAATCAAGAAATTTCTGTTTTCTTCTCTCATTAAAAGAGATTATTTTGGCACTTATCGTTGTTTTTCAGTAAAGTTTTAACGTTATTTTACAGACTTCTTAAACGTCCCTTAACTTAAGTTTGTCATACTGGCTAATAGAATTAAGCTATTATGCAGGCTATGTTATGATGAAAAACAAATTAAAAACTATTTTATTAGGGATCAAATCCTCTGAAATCGGCTCCTTGGCGGTTGAATATGCCCTATTATTGCCAGTTTTTATGACCTTAATATTCGGCTCTGTTGAAATGGGCCGTGTTTTCATGGTTTATTCAGCCTTAGAAGGCGCTGTCACTGAATCAACGCGGATTGCCATCACTGGTAATGTTCCCGCCGGCTTTGCCACCAGTGATGCCTATATTAAAGATTATGTTCAAACCGCCCTCACATCTATAGCCAAGGATAGCGTTGTTAGCATTAACATGAGCATTTATGATTCCTTCGCCAACATCGGCCAACCAGAACCTTTCACCGACACTAATGGCAATACCACGTACGATATTGGTGAATGTTATACAGATATTAATAATAACGCGGCCTGGGACGCTGACATGGGCGCGGCAGGAACGGGTGCGGGTGAAAACATCATGGTGATGAATGTTTCAGTAGATTTGCCTTATATTAGCGGCAATATTTTAAAAAACATCACAGGAAAGAACAGTATCGTTCTGACCTCCTCCACAGCGGTAAGAAATGAGCCATTCGGTGGGGTTGCTTGGACACCAAGCGCCAATGTAATTTGTGTATAGAATGATTTATCTATAAATAAAAGGCCAAAAAAATGCTACGAATTTTTCGTAAAAAAAATATAACCACTTTTAAAGCCAACCAAAAAGGCGTTGCCTTAATTGAATTTGCTCTCGTACTTCCTGTGGTCACTTTATTATTGCTTGGTTGTATGGATTTAACTATTTATCTGGTTGCTCATCAGCGTGTTTCACGCGCCGCTTATACCATGTCGAACCTGCTCACACAAATGGACCAAGGATTACAAGAAGCACAAGTAAGCGACATGATCTTAGCTCTAAATCAAGTTAGCAAGCCCTATAATATTGAAACAGATGGCAAAGCGGTGATTACGGCTATTATCGGCAATGGCGTTGATGGAGCCGCGCCCGATAACTTTACGGTTGCTTGGAAGCGTTGTTATGGAGCGATGGCGGGTACAGGTACTTTCGGTGCACAAGGAAGTCTGGTTACTCAGGCAACTTTCCCTGCTAGTACCATTGTCACCTCAAAGCAAATATTAATAATCACCGAATTAACCTATCAATATACGCCTATCATTGGATTTTTACCGCTTTCTGGGCCGATCACATACAAATCATATTTTCGACCACGTCGCGGCACAATTCAAAATATTGTCGCCGATGGTAGCCTTCCTCACAATTGTGTCTGATCGTTTATTTGCTCAACCTCAAATCTGCAAGATCGTTGGCGATGGCTTCAAAAGCACCACTTAATTCGGCCGCTGATGGCGCGTGGTAATATTTACCACTATCAGTGGCGCACCCTTGATAAAGATTTTGCAAGGCCGTATTGGTCGCACCACTACCAAAAGTTACCGTATATATAGTAATACCCATGCCTTTCATGGCTGAACAGACATAGGCCAATCTATTATTAATACCGGTCGTTGATGCGGTTCTTGTAGTTGCACCGTCTAGGCGGCCTTCATCACGACGACCATAGCCGGAATAATCGCCATTATAATATCCACCGATACTCGGGCCATTGCTGGCATCAACCGCCGCAGGGCCCACAGTTTCGTCCTTGGGATCATAACCAAGGGTAGCACAACCGCTAGGGCATTTTGTATCCCCATCATCATCATAACTATCAGTATCATCTTTACTGCTATCATTTCCATCATAATATGGATGCTTGCCGCCATTATCAATGATCCAGTTTTCACCGTCCGTCATCAATATGGCCGCTTTAACCATTGAGGCATCATCATAAGCGATGGGATTAAAAAACGGTGATCCTGTATGAAGCATTCTCCAACCCCAAATCATCCCTAGATTGGCAATAGTCCCGCCGCGGTTATATGAATAATATAATCCATTAATATAAGTATAAAGATCCGCCGCAGTTGAGGTAAAATCAAGCACTGGCGCAGGGCAGTTAATATTTGGCCCAGCGTCATATTTTCCTTCACCCGGACCACCTGGTCTTTGATAACTAGGCGCGGGCCAAATCTCACCATTAGGGCCTTTTAAATCCACTAAATTATAGAGCTTATTATCATAATGGGGCCTCCACAGAAACGGAATCCAATCAACACCTCCATGTTCGGCCATAACATCATAGGCCGCCCCTGATGATAAATTGGCTGTGGTTGGTCGTGCTTCTACGCAACCATTCCATTTTGCCAAATCAGTAGCATTATAAGTATAACTGGCAGGAACGCTCGTATAATCCACATAGGCACTGCTTAATAAGTGACCCACATTAACCGTTGTTACATAAGGAACAATAGCAATTTGCAATTTAGGATTTGTCGCATCACTGCCAAATAATGAACTAACTAATGTCGTAGCAGATGTTTTTAAGGCATCAATACGCACCGTCCCAGCATCACTTGAGCGCATGGAACCCGTATTATCTAACACCATAACGATTTGAAGACCCGTTTGTTTACTGGTGGTTTCCGCACTGCTGGAAACGGCGACATTATTCCAGCCAAAAATTCTCATAAAAACAGTATCCAAAGTGCCTGAGGTTGATACAGAAAGTGTTTTTTGCACCACATTGACGTCTGTAATGACCAATGGCCCTAATACTCCCCCCATAAAGGTCGGGTTGAAATTACTGTTAAAAAAGGCTTGAATTTCCGCATTTCTGGTCGCGGAATGAAATGATTTTGCCCCCGCCAAAGCCGCAGCATCTAGGGCTCCTGACAATTGCGAACGATAAAGATAAGCCCGCCCCATATCGACACCAATTCCCAATATTCCGATCAGGACTATCATGGCCATGGAGGTTTGAATAAGGATACCGCCTTTTTGATTGTTCAAAAGGGAGATAATATGTTTTTTCGCGCGCGCTAAAATATCTAATGTCATAATGAGCCTTCATTTAATTGAAGAATAATAGCCATTATAACTATTTATCTTTAACTAAGGCTTAAGGTACTTATAAAATATGAATAAAATTTACGTTAAAAATTTAGGTAAAGAAAATCAAAAATTAATTAGCGCTATAGACCCCGCGAGCGATGGCTCTAGCCATACAATCCGCTGCCGCTGAGCCAATTTCACCATGGCGTCGGGCGCGATTTGGCCCTTGTGTAATTTCTTGAGTTCCCCCTGAAATACAAAATATAGTATCGCCATCAAATGGCGTATGAACGGGGCGAATAGCGCGGGCAAAACCGTCATGAGCCATCATCGCCACCCTTTTACATTCGGCTGACGTTAATTTAGCAGAAGTGGCGATAATCCCCAGCGTGGTATTTTTACCAGGCTCCATACCGCCAAATTTACTATCATCCGGCATCGGGTTTGTAGCAACATCTTGATCTGGATTGGCTTTTTGACCGCCCAATTCATCACCAATAGCAAATGGTTGGGCCCAATATGTTTTGCCATCTGGCATCATAACACTGCCTACACTATTCACCGCAACAATCGCCCCTACCATAATGCCGCCCCCTAAATCCAATGAAGTAGAGCCGACCCCTCCTTGTTTTTGACCGGAAACCGCCCCTAGTCCTGCCCCGACCGCACCAATTTCAAAAGCATTTCCTTTATTTTTCTTAGCGTCCTCTAATGCTTCTAGGCCAAGCCTACGGTATGGTGGCTCTAAGCCCCAATCTTTGTTGCCGCCATTAGCAAGATCAAATAATATGGCTCCGACAACAATCGGCACTGTCGGTAAATCAGCACCCATTTTAAGGCCAACCCCGTCCAATGATAGCTGGCTTGCGACCCCGTCGCCTGCTGCCAAACCAAAAACCGTACCACCCGATAACACAACCGCATCAGCGCGACCCACAAGGTTTTCAGCACTTAACACTTCCACATCACGAAGTCCCGGACCGCCGCCACGCACATCAACCCCGCCCGTGACCGATTGGGGGCATAATAAGACTGTGGTACCCGATTTTGCGTCCTGATCCGCAGAATGACCAACGGAAATTCCCTCAACATCAGTGATTAAATTTAAAGGTCCCGGTTTAAACATATATTTTCTCGCTTATTGTTTTAATTTTGATCATAATTAAATACATCTTCCCCCGTCAACTTCCATAGCGACCCCTGTCACCATACTGGCCTCATCACTGCACAGAAAACAAGCGGCATTGCCCATGTCTTCTGGCGTTGAAAAGCGGCCTAAGGGGATAGAGCTTAGAAATTTGGCGCGGATTTCGGGCGTGTCTTCACCCATGAACGTTTTAAGCAGCGGTGTCTCCCCCGCCACAGGATTAATGGCATTAACCCGAATATTAAAAGGGGCCAATTCAACCGCCATGGCCTTGGTAGCGGTTATCATCCACCCTTTAGAGGCATTATACCATGTTAGATTAGGTCGCGGACTAACCCCACCCGTACTCGCCACATTTAAAATCACCCCTTTGTTGGCTCTTTTCATAATGGGCACTATATGATAGGCCATATGATATACCGATTTGGCATTAACATTAAAAATATGATCAAATTCACTCTCTGATAATTGATCAAGAGGCTGCGGAATATGCCCAATACCCGCATTATTAACGACAATATCAATGGTGCCAAAAGCCTTCAAACTTTGATCGACCATGGCCGCCACACTCAAACTGTCCGAAACATCAACACTTAAAGCAAAGGCACGTTCCCCGAGCTCATTAGCCAATTCATTAGCCAATTCAATATTTAAATCCGCAATGATCACCCGCGCCCCTTCATTGATAAATTTACCAACAATCCCCGCACCAAAGCCCGAAGCACCACCTGTTACGATTGCTATTTTATCTTTTAATTTCATAGCATTATCCTTATTTGTTAATTTAACCGTGATGGGCGGCAACTGTTTTTAAAATCGAAAATCCATAAAGAGCTTCAAAGCCTTTTTCCCGACCAAAACCAGATTTACCAATGCCGCCAAAGGGTAACTCAACACCGCCACCAGCACCATAGTTATTGATAAATATCTGTCCTGCCTTAATGGCCTTAGCCATGCGCATTTGCCGTCCCCCGTCAGCCGTCCATATTCCCGTTATCAGACCAAATTCAGTACCATTGGCAATTTCGATAGCCTCGGCTTCTGTATCAAAAGGGATCACTACTTGGACGGGGCCAAAAATTTCCTCAAGCGCCAACTGCTCCCTCGGTGAGACGTCTTTAAATAATGTTGGACGCACATAATAGCCTTCGTTATTTGGATCAGCAGCAGCGCCCACCAATTTTCCCTGCGCCGCAATTTCAAGACCATTTTGGATGCCTTTTAAAATATAGCCTTCAACAACCTCTTTTTGTTTTTGCGATATAACAGGCCCCACATCAAGATCATCTATAGCTGGCCCCACTTCCAAGGCTTGATAGCGCTCAATCATCATATTCAACACTTTATCATAAATGCCGCGTTGAAGCATTATTCTTGATGCCGCAGAACAGGTTTGCCCCGCATTTTGGATGCCGCCATTGACTAAAAATGCTATCGCTTTGTCTATATCGGCGTCATCGAAAACAATTTGTGGTGATTTACCGCCAAGCTCCAAAGTAACGGGTACAATATTTTCCCCTGCCGCTTTTTGAATTAATTTACCCACAGCGACGGATCCTGTAAATGAAATATGATGAATGTCAGGGTGGTTTGATAGTGCCGCCCCTGCTTCTTCACCCAATCCCGTGACGATATTAAGCACACCTTTGGGCAATCCTGCCTCTTCGGCTATTCGCCCAAAAGCCAGTGCCGTCAAACAGGCTTCCTCAGCCGGCTTTAAAACACAGGTATTACCCATAGCAAGTGCCGCGCCCACACTGCGTCCCAAAATTTGCATAGGATAATTCCACGGGATAATATGCGCGGCGACCCCGTGTGGCTCGCGTAATGTATAGACCGTATAACCGTCCATATAGGGAATGGTATGGCCCATCACCTTATCGGCACTACCGGCGTAAAATTCCAAATAGCGGGCCAAGGCGATTGCATCTGCGCGCGCCTGTTTAGTGGGCTTACCCACATCATAGCTTTCAAGCTCGCTCAGCATATCAATATTATCCAATACCAACCTACTCATAGTCATTAAAACTCGACCGCGTTCCATGGCAGATGTCCTGCCCCACTCGCCCCCTAACGCATCATTCGCCGCCTTGACCGCCTGATTAATATCAGAGCTAGAACCACGGCCAATTTTACACAATGCCTGGCCCGTAGATGGATTTGCCACATCAATAGTGGCATTATTTTCAGCATTTTTCCAAACGCCATTAATTAAAATATGTTGGCTGTTAAAAGGTATGTTCATTGTTAGTTTCCTTATTATTCATGACTTTATTATTTACTGTATTATTTTTTTAATGTCTGGTGTCGCTTCAAGCAATGTTTTTGTGTAGAGATGTTTGGGGTCATTGAAAATATCCTGAGTTTTACCCGTTTCAACAATGATCCCCTCTTTCATGACTAAAATGCGGTCGGTAATATTTTTAACCGTTGCCAGATCATGGGATATAAATAAATAAGATATGCCAAGCCTGTCCGATAAGTCAGCCAATAAAGCCAAAATTTGTTCTCTAATCAATACATCAAGAGCCGACGTAGCTTCATCAAGAATTATCACCGATGGCTCACTGATTAAAGCGCGAGCTATGGCGATCCTTTGTCTTTGGCCTCCGGAAAACTGATGAGGATATTTATCCATATCATTGGGTTTCATTCCTACAAGGCTCAGCATTTTTTTAACTTTTTTATTTCTTTCTTCTGGGCTAACTTTTTGATCTAACAGATAAAATGGCTCTGCGACTATGCGGCTTACTTTATGGCGTGGATTAAAACTACCGTAAGGGTCTTGGAAGACAATACTAATGTGTCTGCGTAGTGATTTTTGTCCTAAAAATAGCTCACCTTTTATAAAAATTTCGCCCTGATCAAAATCCTCAAGCGCTAAAATACAGCGACTT
>ERZ890510.1479-NODE-1479-length-15155-cov-4.463576_pt1 | contig 15155 bp, 16 predicted proteins | sample MGYA00521265_ERZ890510 | MGnify/ENA primary metagenome ERZ890510 (study PRJEB32303, sample SAMEA104408624) | aquatic metagenome | biome: Brackish water; feature: Chemocline; material: water | place: Baltic Sea | collected 2014-10-26T21:54:00 | depth 110 m ...
ATCAACAACAACTTTGCCAATATCTGCTCTACTTGGTACGTCATACATAACATTTAGTAATACTTCTTCCATGATTGCTCTTAAACCTCTTGCTCCAGTGCCACGAAGATGAGCTAATTCAGCAACAGATCTTAATGCATCCGGGGTGATCTCTAATTCAACATTATCTAAGCCAAATAATCTTTCGTATTGACGAACTAAAGCATTTTTAGGTTCAACTAAAACTTGCATTAATGCTTCTTCACTTAACGCCGTCACGCTCGTAATAACTGGAAGTCGCCCAATAAATTCTGGAATCATTCCAAATTTTAATAAATCTTCTGGCATAACTCGATTAAAAATATCACCTGGATTTGTATTTTCTTCTTCAGAGAAATCTGCAGTGAAACCTAAAGATTTTCTACCAATTCTGGATTCAATTATTTTATCTAACCCAGCAAAAGCTCCGCCTACAATAAATAAAACATTGCTGGTATCAATTTGAATAAATTCTTGATGAGGATGCTTTCTGCCACCTTGCGGAGGAACCGAAGCTGTGGTGCCTTCTAAAATTTTTAGTAAAGCTTGTTGCACCCCTTCGCCACTGACATCGCGAGTGATTGATGGGTTTTCACTTTTACGGGCAATTTTATCAATTTCGTCAATATAAATAATTCCAGTTTCTGCCTTTTTAACATCGTAATCTGCTGCTTGAATAAGTTTTAATAAAATATTTTCTACATCTTCACCTACATATCCTGCTTCAGTTAAAGCAGTGGCATCAGCAATTGCAAACGGGACATTTAATAATCTAGCTAAGGTTTGGGCTAGCAATGTTTTACCAGATCCTGTTGGGCCTAGTAGTAAAATATTTGATTTTGCTAATTCGACCAAATCATCTTTTGGTCTATCACTTGCTCCTGCTTGCACTCTTTTGTAATGGTTATAAACGGCAACAGATAAAGATTTTTTAGCATGCTCTTGACCAATAACATAGTTATCTAGAAATTGATAAATTTCTTTTGGTTTTGGTAATTCAACAAAAGGTAAATCGGTTGTTTCTTGTAATTCTTCATCAATTATTTCATTACAGAGTTCAATACATTCATCACAAATATAAACACCAGGTCCAGCAATTAATTTTTTAACTTGCTTTTGACCTTTGCCACAAAATGAGCATTTTAATGGATCGGTTCCATCGCCGATTCTAGCCATTTTGCGCCTCCAGAAAAACTTAAACTATTCACGATATTTTACAAAACTTTACCCTGACCAACCCACATTTATTGTCTAATTAAGTTCAAATAGGCAACGTGTTCACCATGGGCGAACAGTTTTATGAGACTGTGAAATTTATTTACTTGATTTACGAGATGCAATTACCTGATCGATAATTCCATAAGTTTTTGCATCTTCAGCAGTTAAAATTTTGTCTCGCTCAATGTCTTTTTGAACTTCAGCAATAGCTTTTCCAGAATGTTTAGCTAAAATGCCTTCCATTTCAGAACGCATTCTTAAAATTTCATTTGCTTGAATTTCGATATCAGAACCTTGCCCGCCACCTTCTGTGTAAGGTTGGTGAATCAAAATTCTGGCGTGAGGTAGTGCAAATCTTTTTCCAGGAGATCCAGCAGCCAAAATCAGTGCCGCAGCACTTGCAGCTTGTCCTAAACAAATTGTTTGAATTTGAGGTTTAATAAATTGCATGGTGTCATAAATTGCAGTCATTGCTGTGTATGAACCACCTGGTGAATTTATGTACATTGAAATATCGCGTTCTGGGTCAAGTGATTCCAAAACCAAAAGTTGAGCCATCACGTCATCTGCTGAAGCATCATCAATTTGTACACCTAGAAAAATAATTCTTTCTTCAAATAATTTGGTGTAAGGATTGTGAGTTCTTTCCCCATTTGCAGTTCTTTCTCTAAATTCTGGCAAGATATAACGCGATTGTGGAGTTAAATTAGAAGCAGAAAAATTAAGGTTTTTCATTTATCTAGTTCCTCCATGTCCTGTTACATCACTTGCAGTTCTAACTACCTTGTCAACAAATCCATATTCTTTAGCTTCATCTGAAGTAAACCAACGATCACGATCAGAATCAGATTCAATTTGATCAGCACTTTGGCCTGTGTGCTCTGCAATTAAACGTGCCATTTGTTTTTTAATATGTAGCATTTGTTCTGCTTGAATTTTAATGTCAGATGCTGTTCCACCAATACCACCAGATGGTTGATGCATCATGATTCTGGCGTGAGGCAATGCATATCTTTTGCCTTTTGCTCCAGCTGATAATAAGAACTGGCCCATTGATGCTGCCAATCCCATTGCCACAGTTGCAACATCGTTTGGAATGTATTGCATGGTGTCATAAATTGCCATACCAGCAGAAATTGATCCGCCTGGTGAATTTATATAAAGATAAATATCTTTTTCAGGATCTTCTGCAGCTAAAACCAACATTTGTGCTGTCAAAATATTTGCCACAGAATCTTCAACAGGGGTACCTAAAAATATAATTCTTTCTTTTAATAATCTTTGAAAAATTTGGTCGTCATAACTTCCTGAACCAGATGGGCTGCGCAATTGCGTATCCTCGTGCACTATTTGACTCTCCTATTTAAGATCTCGATATTACGACTTTAACCTGAAACCCAATTTTCTTCATCTTGGAACCTTGAATGTTCGCTTAGGGTGAAAAGTTTGAACTATTCGCCTTCAACAAAGGGTTTTAAGACACTTGCCACATCCACACTCTTGCCATCAGCGTCAGCAACTTCTGCTTCATTGATCACGAGTGTCAAAGCTTTACTTCTTCTAATTTCACCTGCAACCAGGGTTAATTCACCACTTCTCACAAGTGCGTCAGCAAAAGTTTGAGGATCCATTTGATACTGCATAGCATTTTGACTGATCCATCCACTGAAATCTGCGTCAGTGACACCAACATTTTCTACTTCAGCAATTTTGTCTAACACAAATTGGGCCTGCATAGATTTTCTGGAGTTAACTTCTACTTCTTTACGATGATCGTCTTCCCCATGACCATCTTTAAAATGAGCTTCTACTTCAGCGTTAATTGCATTTTCTGGAAGTGGAACTTTTGCCATTAATTCGATTAAAGCTTCTCTGGCTTTTTCTCTTGCTTGATATGCTTGTTCAATTATTCTGGTTCTACTTACCTTCTCTTCTAAATCTTTCATAAGTTCAGGTAAAGTATCAAATTCACTTGCCATTTTTGCAAAATCATCATTTGCTTCAGGAAGAATTTTTTCATTCACACTGTTAACTGTTACATCTAAATTAATCGTTTCACCCTTAAACGGACCTTCGTCAGGTATAAAATCAAAATTAACTTTCTGTTCAGTTTTTGTACCCGTTAATTTTTCATCAGCACCTGGAACTAAACCATCTGATCCAATTGTGTAGGCAAGTGCTTGACCTGAGTATTGATTAACTTGTTCTTCACCTTTTTTGCCGGTTATGTCTAGAATTACCACATCATCTTTTTGGGCTGGTCGTTCAACAGCTGAAAGTGTGGAAAATCTGGAACGAAGATCATCAAATTGTTTTGTGACATCATCACCAATTTCGCGGGCTTTATCTACAACTATCTTTATGCCCTTATATTTTGGTAATTCAAATTCTGGACGGATGTCAACTTCTGCTGAGAATGATAATTCTTCATTGTCAACTAGTTCCTTAACTTCCACTTCTGGTCTACCAATTGGAAAATATTCTTTGTCCTTTAAAGCTTCGGCATATGCTTGAGGAACTGCCTCATTAACGGCTTCTTGTAATACGGCTGGTCTGCCCACTCTTTGATCAATAATTTGAGTTGGAACTTTTCCTTTACGAAATCCTGGAACACTAATTTGTGTAGCAATTTTTTGATAAGCAGCATCTAAGCTGGTTTTAAGTTCAGCGAATGGAACTTTTACTTCAACTTTAATTCTGGTTGGTGTCAAATTTTCAATTGTGCTGTTTACTTTAATGATTTTTCTCCAATGACTCTTTTTTTTGTTTCTTGTCGGGGCGGGGAGATTCGAACTCCCGATCTCCTGCTCCCAAAGCAGGCGCGCTAGCCACTACGCTACGCCCCGCGAGCGCTGTTCAATCGTAGTTGTTATCAACACCGGACTCTGCTGTGAGGTACAAAAATAGTGAAAACCTAAGATGAACTTGCATTCTTTTGCGGGTGTAGCTCAATGGCTAGAGTTCCAGCCTTCCAAGCTGGCTATGCGGGTTCGATTCCCGTCACCCGCTCCAAAGTTAAAATTAACCTTGCGGTGGCATTTTGCCACCTGATTCCATTTCACTTATTTGATTTATTCTTCGGATATGGCGTTGATCATTAGAAAATTCAGTAGTAATAAATGCATCTACAATTGCCAGTGCCTCGGTTTCAGGATGCATTCTGGACCCAAGTCCTAAAACATTAGCGTTGTTGTGTTCTCGAGCAAGTTGTGCTGTTTCCACACTCCACGCAAGAGCTGCTCTGACTCCATTTATTTTGTTAGCAGCAATTTGTTCACCATTACCTGAACCACCTAAAACTATTCCCAAAGAATGTGAATCTTTAGCAACAGCTTGCGCTGTTAGAAAACAGAAAACTGGATAGTCATCTTGTGCGTCATAGGTCAAGGCACCGTGATCTTCTACTATGTGTCCTAAATTAGTTAAATGTTTAGAAATTATTTCTTTTAATTCAAATCCAGCATGATCGCAACCTAAATGTATTTTCATTTAATTTTTTCTTAAAACTGTGGTCTAGCTTTTCTAGTTCTTTTAAGTTCATAAAAGTCTGGAAAACTTGCCACAGCAAATATTCCATTCCACAAATTCAATGCCGCTTCTCCTTTAGGAGCAGAAGTTATTACTGGACCAAAAAAAGCTACATCATTGATGGCGATTATTGGAGTTCCAACTTCATCTCCCACTAAAGCAAGACCTGCTTTAGTGCTTTCTCGAAGTTGATCATCTAAATCTGTATTTTCGTATTCGTTTATTAATGACTCATCAAGTTTGGCATTTGCTAAAGCTAAGGCAACTGTTTCTTTTGCCACTGGTTTTGCTCCAGGGTGAAATAGTTCCCCTAAGGCGTTATATAGAGGCAACAAAACTTCTGGTCCGTATTTGTTCTTGGCAGAGATTAAAACTCTGACTGGTCCCCAAGTTTTATTAACTCTTTCTCGATATTCAGGATTCAAATCTTTATCTTCGTTTAAGGCACCTAAACTAAAAATTTCCCATTGAATTTCAATATCTTTCATTTTTGATGCTTCTAAAATCCACCTTGAAGTTACCCAGGCCCAAGGGCAAGATGGGTCAAACCAAAATTTTACTTTATCGCTCATTTTTGTTAACTTCCTTCGACTCGTAACAAAATCTTATGCGAAGGACAACCAACTGTGTGCAGGTTAGTATAGGGCGTGACAGGATTAAGTTAAATTCTGCATTTGAGTGAGGGAAACTTGAGTAAAAATTTGAACATAACCCGCGTTGAAGCCGCGACTCGTTCCCAATTAATAAGTAAGCCCGAATACACAGTTGCCTTAACCCTGACTGGAGTAGGTGAAACCTATAGCTGTGTTTCCTCTATTAATTTTATTGCTCAAGAAAATGCCAGTACTTGGATAGATTTAGTTGCGCAAAGTGTTGATTCGATTTGGCTGAATGGAAGTGAATTAAAGGTTTCTGAAGTTTTTGATGGCTCACGTATAAAATTAAATGACTTAAAAATCAATAACACACTCAAAATTAAAGCTAACTGTATTTACATGAATACTGGTGAAGGCTTGCATCGCATTGTTGATCCAGTAGATAACCAGACTTATCTTTATACCCAATTTGAAGTTCCTGATTGTCGAAGAGTTTTCCCAGTATTTGAACAACCCGATATAAAAGGAACCTTAGCCCTTACGGTTACTGCCCCAAGTAAATGGAATTTAATTAGTAACTCCCCCACTCCAACAAGTATTAAAATTGATGAAGAAATGTCAACCTGGAGTTTTGCAGTAACTCCGACCATGTCTTCCTATCTTTATGCACTTTGTGCAGGACCTTATGCCAAGAAGTCGGATTCATATTCAGGAAAATTTGGCACCTACCCCTTAGCCATTTATATTCGTCAATCACTTTTGGAATTTTTAGACGATAAAGAGATTTTTGAAGTTACCAAACAAGGTTTTGCTTGGTTTGAAGAAAAGTTCCAAGTTGGGTATCCATTTCCTAAATATGATCAAATATTTGTTCCAGAATTTAATGCAGGAGCGATGGAAAATGTTGGTTGCGTAACCATTAGAGATGAATATATTTTTAGATCTAGAACAACCAGAACTGCTTATGAAACACGTGCCAACACAATTTTGCATGAACTTGCACATATGTGGTTTGGTGATTTAGTAACCATGAAATGGTGGAATGATCTTTGGTTAAATGAATCTTTTGCAGAATGGGCCGCACACTGGTCAAGTACTGGAGCAACAAAATATAACGAAGCCTGGACTTTGTTTCATGTTCAAAGAAAAGCTTGGGCATACAGACAAGATCAATTACCTTCGACTCATCCCATTGCAGCAAACATGGATGATCTGGATTCAGTTTACGAAAACTTTGATGGGATTACCTACGCCAAAGGTGCTTCTGCCCTAAGACAACTTGTTGCATGGGTGGGAGAAGAAAATTTCTTGAAAGGATTAAAAAGTTATTTCGATAAACATGCTTGGGGCAATACTGAGTTATCCGATTTATTAACCGAATTAACAATTTCTTCAGGTCGCGACTTGGAAACTTGGACCAAACTTTGGTTGCAATCATCTGGGGCAACACTGCTTCGTCCTCTTCTTGAAACTGATGGAAACAAAATAATTACTAAAGCAGAAATCATTCAAGAGCCACCAAGTTCTCCTCCAGGTTTGCCACCAGTTCTAAGACCCCATCGTCTGGCTGTTGGAGTTTATGAGAAACAAAACGGAAAACTTATTAGAACCAAAAGAATTGAAATGGATGTTGAAGGCAATCAAACATCTATAAAAGAATTAATCGGAATGAAGCAACCTGATTTAATTTTAATTAATGATGATGATTTAACTTATGCCAAAATTAGATTAGATGAAACTTCATTAACAACTGCCACTAAAGACATTTCAAGTATTGAATCATCTCTTTCAAGAGCACTAATTTGGGGTGCAGTTTGGGATATGGTTCGAGATGCTGAAGTTAGCACTGGAAAATATTTAGATCTAGTACTTTCTGGACTAGCAGCTGAAACTGACATTGGACTTGTGCAACAAGTTCTAATGCAATGTCGAAGTGCTATTGACGTGTATGCAGACAGAAAAAATCGAACAAATTACAACATTAAATTAGCTGATGGCTTATTAACATTATTAGAAAAAGCTGAATCTGGCTCAGACAGACAATTAGCATTAATAAGAACCTTTAGTGCAGTTGCTACCACTCCTGAACAAATAAATAAAGTAGCTAATTTACTTGATGGTCAAGAAGTCGTTGATGGCTTAAAAGTTGATACCGACCTTCGATGGACCCTATTAAGAAGACTTGTTGTCACTGGCACAAGAGGCAGTGAAGCAATTGAACAGGAATTAAAACGAGATGACACAGCAATGGGTCGAGAGCATGCAGTTGGGGCTAGATCAGCAATTCCAACCTTGCAATCAAAACAAATAGCTTGGGATCTTGTAACTACAAATACTTCAATGCCTAATTCTGAAATCCACTCAGCCCTTGCCGGATTATCTTATGTTGACCATGCTGAAATTATGAAAAACTTTATTGATGCATATTTTGATTCTGTTAAAGAATTATGGAATGCTCGAACTCACGAAATAGGCCAATCACTTGTTACTGGGCTTTTCCCGAGTTCGAATATTTCTCAAGAAGTAATTGAAAAATCTGATAAATTCTTGAGTTTAAATAAAGAACTTGCTGTTGGTGCACGAAGAATAATTGTTGAACAAAGAGATGCTATTTCTCGAGCTCTTAAAGCTCAACTTGCTGATAAAGATTAAACATCAGTCATTGATTTAGGGCGATAAGCATGAGCGCCCAAAATTGAGAAAGCTTGGCGTAGCCCACCAACGTAATCATTTGTAGCAAATGCATTTGCCATTGCTACAGCCACTAAATTGCAAACCATATTATCAATAGTTGCTAGAGCGTAGCTTCCGGTAACTATTTCAATTCCTCGGTTTTGGATATCAACACAAACTAAAACAGTTTTTGCATTGTTATTTAAACTTTTATGCAACTTTACAGCTTCTTTTCTGCCGTTTTCTAATTCTCCAACAAATAAACTAAATTCTAGATCACAACTTGATTCAGCAGCAGAAATTATTGCTGCAATTTCTTGTTGCTCATCGTTTGTAAAAAATTCACCACTTTGCACTTATGCCACCGGCCTTTGGTGAAAAAGAATTATCTGAATCTTGTTTCTTTGCTCTGCCTAATGCTTTGGTTTCAGTAGCTGGCCCATTTAGCCACCATGAATCATCGTGAGACGTGAAACCTAATTCAGTTTTTGCTTTTCTTGACCATTGTGGAGCCATAATTGCCACCACTATTAATAGAACAGTCAATACGGGGATTCCAATAAATAATGCAATTGTGGTAAATCCAGTAATTGAGGCTCCAGGATCATCTCCGTCATCTCGAATTACTGCAGTCGCAGGTGAGGTAGCAAATAGTAAAATTGCCATAAATACGTAGGTAACTTTTAGAAATCTCGAACTCTTCAACATAAATACAACTTTACAGACAAGTCCTAACAACCCATAACTGGTCCTTATCGATAGCCTTAGTTATATGGCTAATTTAAGAATCGCAACATTCCAGGACTTTTTAGATTTGATTCCATTTCAGGCAATCCTGATTATCGTCATTGCAATTATCGCCCATGTCGTTATTAGATTTTCTATAGCAAAATTTGTTAAAGGTGCGGTTAACCGTGCACATGAAAGAACCCCAAAAGTTTCTAGACGAGCTGATAACACAGCTGATTTATCGGCCATGGTTATGCAACAGCGAACTGTGCAAAGAGTTAAAGCTGTTAGCCAATTATTTAAAAGTGCTTCAGCATTAATTATTTGGACTGTGGCCATAACTTCTGAATTAAGCACGGTAGGTTTCAACGTTGCACCACTTTTAGCAAGTGCTGGAGTTGCAGGAGTCGCTCTTGGCTTTGGGGCCCAAACTTTAATTAAAGATTTCTTGGCTGGGATATTTATTATTTTAGAAGACCAATATGGCGTCGGTGACTTTGTTGATTTAGGAACAGCCATGGGAACCGTTGAAGAAGTTGATTTACGTGTCACAAGATTAAGAGATTTAGGTGGAGTGGTTTGGTATGTCAGAAATGGTGAAATATTAAGAGTTGCAAACAGAAGCCAAGGATGGACTGTTGCAACAGTTGATGTTCCAGTTGCCTATGACGAAGATTTAGAAAAAGTTAAAGTAGTAATTGATCGAGTTGGAAAAGAAATGTTAGAAGATCCAGCTTTTGCTGGAATGCTTTTAAGTGCACCACAATATGCAGGAGTAGAGCAAGTATCTGGAGATGCGATCTTTGTCAGAATCTTTGCAAAAACCGCTCCTGATCAACCAATGCAAACAGCGAGAGAAATAAGAGAAAAACTTAAAGGAGCATTTGACCAAGCAGGGATTAGAGTTCCAGTTTTGTCAAGGCCTTATCCAACTATTTCAGGAATGCCACCAAACCCCCCTTCTGCAAGATAATTTTATTGAATCATGAGTGATTATGAAAATTTTGGGGGAAAAGAATTTTTTGAAGTTTTAGTTAAAGATTTCTATGCAGAAGTTATAAATGATTCAATCCTGAAACCAATGTATCCAGAAAAAGATTTAGTTGGCGCTCAAGAAAGATTAACTCTTTTCTTAATGCAGTATTGGGGAGGGCCAACAACATATTCAGATCAAAGAGGACATCCGCGCCTTAGAATGCGCCACGCTGGATTTGCAATTGATTTTGCGGCTCGAGATGCATGGTTAAACAGTATGGAAAAAGCTTTAAATAAACAACAGTTAAATGAGGAAAATAAAAGTAAACTTTGGAATTATTTAGTTATGGCTGCAGATGGCATGATCAATACAAGAACAGATGGTGTTATTTAACAACTGATAATAAAGTTCTAACGGCTTTTTGTGGTCTTATAAAAACTTGACCACTGGGCGTAATTAAACGTTTCCAGCCTTGACAAGTTGCAGCATTAACTCTCGCATTTGGAAATGCCAACATCCCTAAACCTGCTGCCACATTTAATGCACCAAAAGTTATCCCACCCCATAGATTTTCATTCCATGCAGTTTCAGTAACACTTTCTTTAGTATTTGTATTGGCAAGCATTTGTAATGGTTCGATTTGTGCTTTTAACTTATCCAGACGATTTTTTACCAAAGGTAATATATCTCCCGCAATTCCTTTTTCTCCTGGCATCCAAGGCCCATTTGGGGGTAACAACGCTAAGGCTGGAGCAGGTTTTTCCGAATCAGTTAATTCTATTTCATTTTTTTCAAAGTTTTTTAATTCTTTTAGTAAGTCAGCTGCGTTTATTACCAAATCTATTTCTGTTGATAATTTTTCGCACGGTAAAGCTAAAAAAGCTAAACAATTAAAAGGTGTAGAGCCATATAAACCAATATGGTTTTCTTTAGCTTTTATTCTTAATGTGGCACGATAATCCCAAAAAGTTAACTTTTCTAAGAATATATTTAATGATTTTTTTTCATCACTTGCTAAAACTACATTAAAATTCAAAGCTAGTTCCGAGTTAATTTTCTATATGTGGCACGATGCGGTCTGGCAGCTTCTGCGCCTAAACGTTCAATTTTATTCTTTTCATATGAATCAAAGTTTCCTTCAAACCAGAACCATTGCGAATCACCCTCATAGGCCAACATATGGGTAGCAATTTTGTCCAAAAACATTCGATCATGGCTAATCACCACAACGCATCCCGGAAATTCGAGTAACGCATTTTCTAAACTTCCCAAAGTTTCAACATCTAAATCATTTGTGGGCTCATCCAGTAAAAGTAAGTTTCCACCTTGTTTAAGTGTGAGAGCTAGGTTTAATCTATTTCGCTCTCCTCCAGATAAAACTCCAGCAGGTTTTTGCTGATCTGGACCTTTAAACCCAAATGTTGAAACATATGCTCTCGAGGGAATTTCAATGTTTCCGACTTTAATAAAATCTAAGCCGTCGCTAACAACTTCCCAAACATTTTTCTTTGGATCAATTCCGGTTCTTCCCTGATCAACATATGAAATTTGTACGGTGTCCCCTATTTTTATTTCACCAGAATCTGGTTTTTCCACGCCCATTAACATTTTGAAAAGGGTGGTTTTTCCTACCCCGTTTGGTCCAATAATTCCTACAATGCCGTTTCTTGGCAAAGTGAACGATAATTTATCAATTAATATTTTGTCGTCAAATGCTTTTGAGATAGCATCAATTTCAATTACTTGGGCACCTAGTCTTGGTCCTGGTGGAATTTGAATTTCTTCAAAATCAAGTTTTCTGGTTTTATCAGCAGCGCTAGCCATTTCTTCATATCGCTCTAAACGAGATTTTGATTTAGCTTGTCTAGCTTTTGGACTTGATCTAACCCATTCTAATTCGTCTTCTAAACGTTTACGAAGTTTTACGTCTTTAGCCCCTTCAACTTTTAATCTTTCTTGTTTCTTTTCCAAATATGTTGAATAGTTTCCTTGATAAGGGTATGCATGTCCGCGATCTAATTCCAAAATCCATTCGGCAACATTGTCAAGAAAATATCTATCATGTGTGATTGCCACAATTGTTCCTGGGTATTTTTCAAGATGTTGTTCTAACCACAAAACACTTTCAGCATCTAAGTGGTTTGTGGGTTCATCAAGTAATAGCAAATCAGGTTGTTGTAGTAAAAGTTTTGCTAAGGCAACGCGTCGTCTTTCTCCGCCCGATAATACTTTTACATCTGCATCAGCAGGAGGAAGTCTTAAGGCATCCATTGCTTGTTCTAATTGGGAATCAAGATCCCAAGCACCTAGATGATCTAATTCTTCTTGCAGTTTTCCCATCTCAGAAAGTAACTTGTCATAGTCTGCTTCAGGATCGGCTAATTTTTCGCTGATCTCATTAAATTTTGCTAATTTAGCTTTTGTTCCGGCAACCGCTTCTTCGACGTTTTCTAAAACATTTTTATCTTCACTAAGTTTTGGTTCTTGTTCTAGAATTCCAACTGTGGCACCAGGTGCCAACATTGCTTCACCATTACTTACTTCATCTTTACCAGACATAATTCTTATTAAAGAAGATTTACCAGCACCATTAGGCCCAACCACACCAATTTTGGCTCCTGGTAAAAATGACAAAGTCACATCATCAAGCACAACTTTTTCATTGTGAGCCTTGCGGGCTTTGGAAAGTGTATAAATAAATTCTGCCACCACACAAGGCTATCGATTCAGTTATGCCACATTTACTTCAGCGTCTAAGCCTTCTGGGAACCAAGCATCATTTGCTGTGTTCGATGATGTTTTTTTAACTTTCGTAAACTCGCTTTTGCCCCAGTTCAAATCATGTCCCACAGAAATAGCATCAAGCTCAACTGCAGTTCCAGATTTTTCACCGTCTTGCCATTGCCTAATTTTCAGTTTCCCCGTAACTACTAGTGGCTGACCTTTTCGAACACTGGTGGCAACATTTTCTGCCAAGAAAGACCAGCAATTAATAGATACGAAATTGGGATCTAATTCAATCCAAGAATTACTAGTTTTTTCAAATCTTCGAGGATTATTGGCTATTCGAAAAGTGGCCATACTTTTTCCTGAAGAGCTTGACCTAAGCACTACTTCACTTACTGCATTTCCCACAATTGTGGTGATGATGTCATTCATCTTGATAACTCCTTCTGTGTAGTTGAATTTAGGATGCAATATCTTTGACTTGCTATGTTTATTCACTCAAGTCCACTGGGGATAAGTGGTGATTGTGAGTCATATAGCAAAATAGGAACTCTGCGCCCGTAGCTCAACGGATAGAGCAACTGGTTTCTACCCAGTAGGTTGGGGGTTCGATTCCCTCCGGGCGCACTTTTTGAAATAACAGTTTTTCAAAAATAGTTGAAAGTAGAAAATAAATGGCTAGTCAAAATGATCTAATCGTTTGGGTTGATTGCGAAATGACAGGTTTATCTTTAGAGAAAGATGCCCTTATTGAAATTGCCGTTGTGGTCACAGATAGTCATTTAAATGAAATGGATCCTGGAATTGACATTGTTATTAAATGCGAAGATCAGAAGCTAGATGAAATGATTGATGTTGTTAAAGAAATGCATACTGCTTCAGGATTATTACGCGAAGTGCCACATGGAGTTTCAATGGCAGAAGCAAATAAAGAAGTTATGCAGTATGTAAAACAACATGTGCCAGATGCCAGAAAAGCACCTTTAGCTGGCTCAAGTGTTTATGTTGATCGTGGATTTTTAGCAAGAGATTTACCTGAGTTTGATCAGCATTTACATTATCGAGTTATTGATGTTTCCTCAATTAAAGAACTTGCTAGACGTTGGTATCCAAAAGTTTATTTCTCATCACCAGAAAAAACTGGTAATCATCGAGCATTAGCAGATATTAGAGAAAGTATTGCTGAACTTCGTTACTATCGTGAAGCAATAATGGTTGCCCAACCTGGTCCAGGCTCAGATATAGCCAAAGAATTAGCCAGCAAATTTGTTGTGGAGCATGAGTAAAAGTTCAAAGTTGAGCAATGGATAGAATGAGAAAGCGCAAAAAGATTTAAAACTTGGTGGGTATAGCTCAGCTGGTAGAGCACCTGGTTGTGGTCCAGGAAGTCGCGGGTTCGAGCCCCGTTACTCACCCCAGTAATTATAAATAGAGGAATTAATGAACACACTTGAATTAGCAACACTCTTCACTTCTGTGGTTGTCACTTTTTTTGTCATCATGGATCCTTTGGGAACAGTTCCAATTTTTATTGGTTTAACAGGTAATGAAACTGAAAAGAAACAAAAAAGATTAGCTCTACAAGCTGTTTCGATATCGTTTTTAGTAATTATTATTTTTGCACTATTTGGTAACCAAATTTTAGGGTTTCTAGATATTTCCCTTCCCTCTTTGCAAGCATCTGGTGGATTACTACTTCTTTTAGTGGCACTTGAATTATTGACCGGCAAAGATGCAGAACCATCTAAAACTAGCGATGTGAGTGTGGCACTAGTTCCACTTGGAACACCACTTCTTGCAGGCCCAGGTGCAATTGCTGCCACAATCATTTTTGTTAGACAATCTGAAAATTCATACGATTTTACTGCAATTGTGCTAGGACTTATTTTTGTACATTTAGTCCTATATGCATTTATGAGATTTTCTGTTCCGTTAATGAAATTTATCGGCACAGGTGGGATTACAGTTGCAACAAAATTGGCTGGATTACTTTTAGCCGCTATTGCTGTACAAATGATGGTGGGAGCCATAGCAGAGTTTGTAAAAATTTATTCTTAGGTATGATTTTTCCATCACGCACCGCTAGCTCAGTTGGTTAGAGCAGCTGACTCTTAATCAGCGGGTCCGGGGTTCGATTCCCTGGCGGTGCACTTTAATAATTTTAATTAAAGTGGATATCTATATTGAACAAATTCGGAAACTGGGACATATGAATCGTATAGTTTACGCGCTGTTGCATTAAATTCTTGTGTCGTCCAATACACCCGCTTTGCTTTACGAGATTTTGCTAATTCAATAACATGATCCATTAATGCTCTGCCCAAACCGTTGTTTCTTACATTTGTATCAACAAAAAGATCTTCCAAATAACAATAATCGTGTTCAGCCCACGTTGACGGTCTAAACAGACAGTGCGCCAAACCTGCTAACTTATTGTCCACCTCAACAACAAATCCATACATTTTATTCTCATTGCTAATAAGCCTTACCCAAGTAAGCTCTGTTTGCTCATTTGAAATTGAAGATTTGTAGAACTCCAAATAACCTGCCCATAGTTCTAACCATCTTGATTTATCTTCGACGCGAAGTTCTCTAACAATTGGTTTCATGGTCAAAATATACCCTCATATTTACAAGTATAGGAACTTATCCACTCTGTGCCTTGATATAGAAATTACCTTAACAGAAAA
>ERZ890510.1480-NODE-1480-length-15152-cov-9.782540_pt1 | contig 15152 bp, 11 predicted proteins | sample MGYA00521265_ERZ890510 | MGnify/ENA primary metagenome ERZ890510 (study PRJEB32303, sample SAMEA104408624) | aquatic metagenome | biome: Brackish water; feature: Chemocline; material: water | place: Baltic Sea | collected 2014-10-26T21:54:00 | depth 110 m ...
GGCAACGACTTTTTTTCAAAATCAATAGGGTTACATTAATTTTGAGTCAATGCGCTCGGTGAATCGCGTGGCTTTTAGATGAAACTTTCTGATATAATTATTTAATTTCCGTTTATCTTGGACGCTATGAATTCGACCTCAAAATCATTAACTCCTCCTTTGGCAGAAAGAGTTCGTCCTAAAACGATTGATGCCTTTTTTGGACAGCACCATATTGTCTCAAAAAATACACTTCTCCACGCGACACTTTCGGGTGGTCAATTATTTTCCCTCATTTTTTGGGGACCTCCAGGATGTGGAAAAACCAGTTTGGCCCGTTTGGTGGCGCGCTCTTTTGATATTGATTTGCATGAAATTTCAGCTGTTTCGTCTGGCGTAAAAGATTTACGATTCATTATTGATGTCGCTAAAGAGAATCGCGCTAAAAATAAAGCGACCCTTCTTTTTATCGATGAGATTCATCGCTTTAACAAATCACAACAAGATGCTTTGCTGCATGCCGTCGAAGAAGGTCTGATTCACCTATTCGGCGCTACGACTGAAAATCCGAGCTTCGAGATTATTTCCCCGCTTCTGAGTCGTTGCCGCGTGCTCAAACTCGAAGCCCTCTCTAATGAGGCATTGTCTAAAATTTTGCGACAAGCGATTCAAGATGACATTCTTCTCTCGGCTCAAAATATTGAACTCAGTCCTGAAATGGAGTCCTTTCTCATCGAGCTATCAGGTGGAGATGCACGAAAGCTCCTTAATGGATTTGAAGCCTCAATACAATTGGCAATGGCGCAAAATATTGACCCTATAAAAATCGACGAAACACACATCAAAGAAGCGTTTCAGAAGAAAAATATTTTATATGATAAAGCTGGTGATTATCACTACGACGCCATTTCTGCGTTTATCAAAAGTGTGCGAGGGAGCGACCCCGATGCGGCGCTTTATTGGCTAGCCGTTATGCTAGAAGGCGGTGAAGATGGATTATTTATTGCCCGACGTCTTATTATTTCAGCATCAGAAGATATAGGAAACGCCGACCCCCAAGCGCTAATCATGGCCACGAGTGCCTATCAAGCCGTACATTCTATCGGGATGCCTGAAGCGACGATAGTCTTGGCTCAAGTGACGACATATTTGGCATCAACTTCTAAAAGTAATAAAAGTTATGAAGGCATTCGAAAAGCACAACAAGCCGTTCGAGAGGGTTCTGCGCCGAATGTGCCGTTGCATTTGCGAAATGCATCCACAAAACTTATGAAAGCGCAAGGTTATGGGAAAGGATATGAATATCCACACAACCAACCGAATCATTTCGTTTCTCAAAATTATTTCCCTGACAAGATGTCACCCATAAAATTTTATGCCCCCTCTCAAGAGGGTTTGGAGCAGCACATTTATAAACGCCTTGTAAAACTTTGGCCCAATCGGTATCAATAAACGCCAACTATTGTGATTCGTATAAATATCCAACACTATTTCACCCGATTTTTTCAATGCCAAGACACTATTCTATAAAGGTTTTTGAGTTTCTATTTTGACATTTTTTAGACAGACAAAATCACTTTTAAAACTGTTCATAATCTTCCTTCTGAGCAGCACTCTCCTACTTTCTAAAGGGACTAAAACCGAACTTATCCACGCAAATCGGCTTGAAAGCTATAAAGAAGGTGACAAACTTTTTCGCAGACTTGTTGGCGATGTCAAACTTAAAAGAGACGGCGTTATCTTAACTTGCGAAAGTGCCGAATCGCTGGAAGAAGAAGACATCACGTGGCTTTATGGCAATGTTCGTATCACGCTAGAAGAAGGGACCATTTCTGGGTATCGTGCCAAACTTGATGGGAAAAAAGAGGAAATTTCCCTCATCGGTCATGCGCAATATTTGCATAATATGCAAATTTTACGAAGCGAAGAACTTATCTACCATTTAGATTCAAAAACTGCCATTGCCTTTGGCAATCCGTTTATCCAGGACAGTACACGCATTATTCAGGCTGATACGTTGACGTACTCCGAAAAAGAACAAATGGGGCGCGGATTTCACAATATCCGAATCATGAACGATGATAAAACGATGATTATTAAAGGTGATCAATTTCAGTATTTTGTCAAGGAAGACTCTATTTTGGTTTCAAATTCTGCTCAGCTTATGCAATTCGGGGATACGGATACAACCTTTGTTTTAATAGCTGACAGTCTCTCTATTACGGATAAGCATTTTCTTGCGTGGGACAATGTTCACATTCATCAAAATGATGTCACCGGCCAATGTGATGTCTTTGACTATCTTCCAGACGACAGTTTAGCAGTGATGAAGGGCAGCCCATTTTTAGGCGGAACCTATTATCAGCTTTCGGGTGAATTTATTGAACTACGCTTGGCAAAGGATCAAATCGAATCGGTTTTTATTCCTTCCAAACCGCAATTTTATCAGGAGAAAACATATCTCGATACTACTTTTGCTGATAAAATTACAGGACAAAAAATGGCGATTGCATTTGAAGAAGGCTTTGCAAAAGAAATCACCGTTCTTAAAATGGCAACTTCCGTTTATCACATCATAGAAGATAGCACATATCAAGGACGCAATACCGTTTCGGGAGATACATTAAGTATCTTTATTGAAAATGACGAACCTGAGAAAATCTATGTCTATGGTGGAGCACAGGGGACGTTCAAGCCATCGGGGGAAACAGATTTAGATTCTGATATTATTTATAAAGGCAATTTTATTGGTTTTTCAAATGCAGGAAAGTTAAGTGCAATTTCTGATGAGGCTTCCATCAAATACGGAAATATGACATTGAGTGCTGGAAATATTGAAATTTTTTGGCAAGAAAAACTCCTTCGAGCGCGACCCATTTTGGACAGCCTCCATTCCCAATCCCCCATATTAGAGCAAAAAAATCAAGACCCTTTTTATGGGGACGAAATGCTCTATGATTTATCAACGCGGCGGGGAAAAGTGACAGGTGGGAGAACAAAATCTGGCGGTGGATTCTATCAAGGAGAAGATATTGTGCGTGTCAATGAAGATGTCTATCACGTTCAAGACGGTATTTTTACAACCTGCGACTTGCCTGACCATCAGCATTTTTATTTCGAGAGTAAGAAGATGAAAATCATAAAAGAGAAAGTCATCATTTCTCAGCCTTTGGTTTTGGTAATCGCTGACGTCCCTGTTATGGCCTTACCCTTTGGAATATTTCCTCAAAAATCAGGGCGAGGGTCGGGTATTTTGCTTCCCTCTTTTGAGTATAATACGGCCCAAGGACATTCTTTAAGAGGTCTAGGATATTACTGGGGAATTAACGATTATGTGGATTTCGTCATGGAACTGGACTTTTTTGATGCCTGGCCCTATCGTGATTCTAATGGTGTTCAACAATACAAATCCTCTTTTCAATATCGCCCTGCAATCCGTTATAAAAAGCTGTATCGATTAAATGGCTATATTAACGCCTCTCTTGTACCCGATTTTTCTTCAGGGGAAAATAATTTTAGATGGCGTGTTAAATTTAATCATAGCCAAACGATAACACCTGATTTTTCAATAAATGGCGGGGGTACGCTTTCGGGTGATGCCTCTTTTGCTCAGGATTTTGATAGTGAACAACAGAATCGATTAGACAAAAAACTAACGGCTAATATGACCGCCAGTAAACGATTTGAAAAAGGTAGTTTAAGCATCGGTGCAACGTACAATGAAGATCTCCAAGCGGGTCAACGTGCTCTTGTAACACCTGATCTCGTTAACCAACGATTAGCGGGTCCACAAATTACACTCCCAAGTATTGGCGTTAATCATGACGCTATCCAGTTATTTCCAAAAGCGAAAAAAGGGAATTGGGTATCAAATTTAAAAATGACCTATGGTTCCAGCGCCTATGCAAAAAAATCGACAAGTTATTTATCAAAACTGGATAGTAATGACAGTCTTTATTGGGAGGCTATTGTTAAGGATAAACACCTCATTACACATAATTCAGGCATTAGCACTTCTGGAACAGTTTTAAAATACCTTACTGTTTCGGCCAATATTACCGGGAATGAGAAATGGGTTTTTAAAGCCGATCTTCCAGAGATGAATGAAGATGGATTTGCTCAAATTGATACATCAGGTGATCTCATTTTTTCAGAACAAAATCAATTTTTACGTCGCGCTACCTTTTCCACAAGCTCCTCTTTATCGACAAAACTGTATGGTCTTTTCCCTGTTAATATCGGAAACTTAATGGCGATACGACATGTATTTACACCGCGGATTTCAATAGGATATACGCCTGATTTTTCATCAGATTTTTGGAATTATATTGACACTTATACGGATTCTACACTGACGGAACATAATGTTGATTTGTATTCACGAACGGATATGGGTGCGACACCCAAAAGTGAACAAATGAGTCTTTCGTACGGTGTTACGAATAATATAGATTTGAAAATAACTCAAAATGGTGAGATTAAAAAAACGTCATTCTTTACATTCGCCGCCAGTGGAAGCTACAATTTTTTAGCCGACTCTTTAAAGGCATCAACCATTAGCGGCAATGGATTTTTATCGTTATCTGAGAAACTTAAATTGACCTATAATAGCACGTTAGATGTCTATAAAACGGACTCATCAGGTCATCGAATTAATCAGTTTTCGAAACCTCGTGTCACAAAATTAAACTTCGGATTTTCTTTACCCCTAACGATTTCTAAAAATCTTATTTTTACGGTTCCCGATACATCAATTGATGACTCTTCGGCATTACCAGAGACTTCGATGCCGAAACAAAGCAGTCACTTTCTTTTCAAAACGACGATGGGTTTTTCATATTCTATGACACATAGTAATCCTTTTAAAGAATCGAATAAAACACTCCGTATGAACATGAATTCCACCTTAAAACTATCACCTTCATGGACAATCATTCATCGAAGTAGTTTTGATTTACTCACGAAAGAAGTCGTTTCACAAAACATTTCTGTGAACCGAGATCTTCATTGTTGGAAAATGACGTTTAACTGGACACCCTATGGCTCTTATAGTGGTTGGAAGTTTTTAATACAGGTAAAAGCAAGCCAATTAAAAGATTTAAAATTAAGTCATAGTAGTAGAAATACGAGATTTTAAGTTTATTTTTCGGCGAATGGATTTCTTAATTTTAAGGTGTAGCTTTTGAGGGAATTGTGATTATTATTTGCAAACAAAAAAATATTTATAGGATTTTCGTAATTGATACCTGAAACCGTTACTGAATTAAAATCTCACCCTCTCATTTCGCGAAACTTGGCCATCCTTAGAGATAAACACTCTTCAAATTCAATTTTTCGTGATGCCGTTAAAAAATTAAGCTATTTCTTATTTTACGAAAGTTCCCGCGCCCTCAAAACAACTTCCATTTCTGTAGAAACACCACTTATTGAAACAACGGGAATTCAATTCAATCAACATATTTGGCTTTGTCCAATTTGCCGTGCTGGCTTAGGCATGCTTGAGCCGGGTCTTGATCTTTTCCCTGATGCTTCTGTTGGTATGATAGGTCTCTATCGCGACGAAGAAACGTTCGAGCCACAATTCTATTATGAAAAATTACCCGCCTCATTTTCCGAAACTGATTTTTGTTTTTTAATTGATCCTATGCTCGCAACGGGCGGCAGTATTGATGCGAGCCTCGCGTTAATGATTAAACGAGGCGCGAAAAATATTACTTTATTGACCTTAATTTCAGCTCCAGAAGGGTTGAAACTATTGACACATAAATATCCCGATGTTCGGATAGTCACGACAAGCATTGATGAACGTTTAAATAATAATAACTATATATTACCAGGTCTTGGAGATGCGGGGGACCGTTTTTTTAATACCTAGATTTTGATAGAATTTAGGACAAAGTCCTAGATGTGAAAAGGGGAGGCAATCAGTCGGGCGACTGGCCTCCCCCTCTTTTTTTTTCGCTAGTGCAGGAACAGCGAAAAGCTTAGTCGATGTAATCAGATTCCATAAAATCAGCTAAACTAAAGCTATTATTTGGATCTTTATCGAAACTATTTATCTGATCAAGAACGCGTTTTTGGGCAAGTTCAACCTGCTTTCTTGGTACAGGCCCTTCACGTCTTTCAAACATCGCTTGTTTCTTTTTGGGTAAATTATCAATGACCCTCGTTTCAAATTCCTCATCTTGCCCTTTTAAGGCCAAAGCAATATCATCTAAATCTAAGTTGTTAAAAATATCCCGTAAGATTTGATCAGGCAATGATGGAATATTATCGAAACTAAAGTGATATTTTTTAACTTCTTTCGCTAATTCAGGAGATTCTTGTGCTAAAAACTCTAAAAATTGCTTCTGCTCTTTAGAATCCATCGTACTTAAAACATCGGCTACAGCAGCCCCACCACCTTCAGAGTATTCGGATTGACTCGGAATCTGTGATGCCTTGTCTTTCATCTCGCCTGCAAACGTAACAATTGCTTCTAGAGGAATCTCTCGGATATAGCCCATTTCTAATAAAATTTCTGTTCGATCTTCGATGGTTTGTCTATTCAAAAGTCCCGTTTGTAATTCTTTCGGTAATTGTGCAATTATGATAGCCATGCTTCGTGGCGCTTCACCTTGAATGAGATAAGCAATTTGAACCTCTGTTAAAGCGCTTAAAAATTCAAAGGGTTGATTCTTCTTTTCATCGGAAGATGGCTTCATTTTCTCAGCCATGAATCCAAAATAGAATTCTTCAAGAACCTGCTTTTTAACTTTGAAAGAAACATTTTTTACATGTTGAGTATGCTGTTGAATCTTTAAAAGTTGCGATTCTTTCAATCCAGAAAATAATTTTGCAGCAAGTCGTGAACCTAAAGTATTGAATAAAATTGCCGTTTTGTCCAATCCGGTCAATTTTTGAAGTTCAGCCATTACTCGCCTCCCTCTGCCTTTTCTTCAGTTTTCTCTGTTGTTGCCGTCTCTTCAGTTTCCGTTGAAGTGCTAGGGTCATCTAACCAGCCTTTGATAATTTTTGAGGCGGAATCTGGACGCCCCACAGACATCGAAACAATGGACTTCGTGATTTCGTCCACTTCAGCTCTAACATCTTCATCAGAGCTCATATCATAGCTATCTCCCCGACTATTATCAAGTGGCAAGGCCGTATTTTGCGCATCAAGCAATGCTTTCATCCTATTTTCAGTTTCTTGAGATGCTCTATCTGCAGCGAGTTGTGCGGCTTCATCAATGTCGTGATCATTTGCGTTTCCATTGTAATCATCCAGATCACGAGGCGCACCTCGCTTATTCAATAGACTCACAATGAGGGCTACGGTGGCAATGATAAGTGCTATAATTCCAAGAATTATCCAAAGAAGATTATTGTCATCTGACGGTGGTTGTAAACTAGAACTTTGAAGTTTTCTAGCTTCGAGTTCGCGTAATTTTTCTTTTAAGTCAACTTGGCTTTTCATGAGACCCGACTGTTCTTCTTCATGTCGTTTCTTTTCTAGCTCAATTCTGAGTCGTTGCTCTTCTTCGATGTCTACTGACGCAAGTTGGTCTTTTAAATCATTGAGTTGACTTGAAAGAGCTACGAGACGTAAACTGTCGGCTTCAATTTTTTGACGCGCTTGTTTTTGACGTTCTACAAACAATTGACGTCTTTCACTCGAAATTCTTTCTTCTTCAGCGTCTCGAATTCGTTTTAACTCTTGTTCTTGTGCATCAATACGACTTTGTTCCAATTTGCGAAGCTTTTTAATTTCCTCTTCAAGTGATAGCTTATTTTCTTGTTCTTGCTTTATCCGAACTTGTTCTCTTTTGAGGCTCGCAATAGTTTCATTCTCTTCATTAACTTTTTGACGCTTTTCAAGAACTGAAATTTTATCAGAAATAGTTTGAAGGATCAGTTTTTCCGTATCAATCTCTTCTTTTTTTGAACCTTGAAAAGGAGCCGTCATGATATTAAGCACATCACCCCTCTCTTGATCAAAATGAGCCGCAATCATAGCAACCGTTCTAACACTTTCAACAGTATTAGGATTGATCTGATCTTCAAGAATGATATTTATGTTAACGCGCTTGACTTCAAATACGGGTACCGTTGACGTTTCTACTTCATGTGATTTAAGTCTTGGTACTGATTTAGGAACGACTTCATTTTTATATTCAATCTTCGCAGTCGTTACGGCTGTTTCAGGGCCCTCTTCAATAATATCTGCTCCAGGATTGAATGTATTATCATTTGTCGTTTTATCAGAAACATCTTCCTGAACCTTTTCGGAAGGGACTTCTTCTTCTACAACTTCAAAACCGGGTTTTTGAAGTCCTGGGAATCCTGGGATATCTGAGGGTATGTAGGTCTGAATTTGCTTTTTCTTCAAAATAGTTGTCGGTAACTCGTTGTTGAATGCTGGCTCAGGATTCGTTTTCTTCTCTGATTTTTTCGCAACGGGTTTAATCGCATCGATATCTTGCACTATTTCTTTTGGCCTTGTGTCTTCTGAAAAAAGATGTTCTTCTTTTGTTGCATATATTGTTTTGTACTGAGTGGTGGGCTTCGTTTCTAAAATGACACTCACGTCAACGATGAAATTGTCATTATCTACGACCTTGAAGATAGCTTCCGAGACACGTTGTTTAACCGTGTTTTCTAACAATATTTTTTGAGAAATAAGGTTCTCCATCGTTCCCGGACGTCCATAAGCCACTAATCCTATTAACAACCCTAAAAGGGTTATTATATAAGGTATGTATTTATTTTTTGGACTTCTCATAGATGACTCCTTATGTATCTCGCATCAATCTTTAATATTAATTTATCCAATCGTCAAAAAGGTAATTTCAACGCGTCTATTTTTTGATCTGCCTGCTTGTGTATCATTTTTAACTTTTGGACGCGTATCACCAAATCCAATCGCTCTAAACTTATCGGGTGAAACCCCTTCGGAATCTAAATATCGAATCACGGAACTTGATCGTGCTGCAGAAAGTTCCCAGTTTGAAGGATATTGCGCCGATCGCATGGGTACATTGTCGGTATGTCCCTCAACAGCAATTGCGTAGGTTGCTTTTCTCATCGTTGGTACCACTTTTATCAAGAAATCTTTTATAGGTTCAGCGAGGATGGCAGAGCCTGTTTGAAAAGCAATATCACTCGCAATACCCAGTGTCACGCCTCTTGAAGTCATTGTAACTTCGACCTGGCTTTCCATATTTTGCTCTTTTACCAGCTTAATGACTTCTTTATTAATCTGAGTGAGGGAAACTTTTTTCTCTTTAATTTTTGAACCTTGATGTTGTCCAAGGGAGTCACCAAATTGTTGTAATTTTACTGGATCGATTGTTGACATCGAAAACAAGAGAACAAAAAATGTCATGAGAAGCGTCATCATATCTCCATATGTCGTGAGCCAATCATCAGCTCCGCCACCCTCTTCGGGCTTTTTCTTGGAAATAACTTTCCTCTTACCAACAGGCATTGTTAGTCTTCTCTTTTCCAATCTTTTGGTGGTAAATAAGAATTCAAATATTCTCTAACTAAAATAGGGTGTTTACGTCTTCTCAGCATGATAATTCCATCAATAATCATATTCTGCTTAATATTCCTTTTTTCGATGCGAGAATTTAATTTTGCCGCCATTGGATTGAAAAACATATTGGCAAGTAGGGCACCATAAAACGTTGTAATTAATGCGACACCCATTGCTTGACCAAGCTTCGCAGCAGGGTCTCCGCCATCATCCGTACCATCACCAGTCGTTCCCATTGCGAATAACATGGCTACCAAACCAACGAGGGTTCCAATCATACCAAATGCAGGTGCAAAGGCTCCCATTGTTTTAAACACGCTTGACTCAGCAGATTCGCGCGCTTCACGGTTTTCAACCCGCGTTGCTAAAATTTCCTGGATACTCTCTTCATCTAAACCGTCGACAATCATTTGTACACCGTCTCGAAGGAAGGGGTCCTTAATTCCAGAGAGTGCGCCTTCTAATTCTGCAGAACCTTTGCGTGCAGTGTCTGACAATTCAACAATGTCTTCTAGAGTATTTTTGTTAGAATCCTTTTCGCTGGAAAAAACAGCTCGAATGTTTTTAAAAAGAGCCAAAACATCTCTCATTGGATACGCAATCGCAGTAGCAGCGATTGTACCCCCGAGAACAATCATGAGTGATTGTGAATCAACAAAGGTCATGGGGCCGTCAGGCAAGGTTGTTGATACACCAATAATGGCGGTACCAATCAATCCACTCCCGAGTAAAATTCCTATTAATGTGCCAAAATCCATGCTACCGTCCTTTTTTATCCATTTTTAATAGAGAGCGTTTTTCTCAATCTGTTTTCGTTTAAAGCTCGAAGGATATTTCTCACTTCATCATAAGTTGGATCTATTTTAAGGGCTAAATTCCAGTTAATAGTCGCTCTTTCGAGGTCATTCAATTTGTAGTAAATACTACCTCTACGAGCATATGCCAACGCTAAATTTGGATTAAATTCCAAAGCTTGATTAATTTCGATGAGTGCACCATCGTAGTCTTCATTATAAAATAATCGCAACGAACGCGATAAATGTTTTAAAGCCTGATTGATACGAGCATCAGAAACGTGACGCGCTAAATGAAGAGCAGCGACGGAATCCTCTAGAACTTTATTTCGCTGTTCAAGCTGGTCAACCATGCGATTTAAGTGATCTAATTCTGTATGGCTCATCCTCAATGAATCACGAAGGGAGATAATATGCTGCTCTTGAGCCTTATGCCATGACGAATCAATGACCGTTCGCATGGGAAGGCCTTCTTCCGTTACCACACCTTCAACTGAAAGTCGTCGCTTATCTTTATCTGTTGATCGGACTCTTGGTAACAAATAGTCCAATCCAATACTGATTCCTGGTGGATTGTTTGCGTCATCACCAAAAGCCGGTAAATTTTGTAAATTTGAAAGTGCAAAATTAACTTTGTATTCACTGGATATTGGGACTCTCATACCAAGGTTGACGCCTGCTCCGTCCCATTCCATCATAATATCTAAACCACCTCGCTCAGTGAGAATATTTGTATTGACCATGACACCTAAAAATATCCCGACGGTGTTTGAAAGCGCCACAGTCGTAATCGTATCAATAACGCCCGGTGTTACATATTGCGTGTCTAAAGCGGTTTTACCAAAATTGGAACTATAACGCCCTGTCCCTAAACCTAGAAATGTTTTAACAGAGTTTTCGGAAAAACCAGATTCGCGGCTTAACTCAATATAGTAAGATAAATTTTGGACTTGTTGTGAAAGAGTCGAAGTCGATGAGCTCGAAGAAAAAGTAATATCGCTTACACCGATGCCCACAGCCGTCTCGCCATAAGTAACAAGTCGGTCTTGCACATGTAATGCAATTTGAAGCGCTTCTCCCGGTTTAAAACCTTGAACGGCTGATAATCCAGCCCTAAATGTTCGCGTAACGTCTGTTTCTAAAAACAATCCGTATTTCCCAAGCGTTTGTCCAGCAACCGTCGAGCCTTCGTACTGACTTGTAAGACCCACTCTTAATAAGTATGGGTAACTGTACAAACTCGTCGTCGGTACGTTTATCATCGTTCCTGGACGGCTATAACTTAGGCTTGGTTGCCAAGAACCTTGCGCCATAAGATTTGTACTTGCAAGGGCGAGAACAACAAATGAAAGTGTTAATAATTTAGGTAATTTTAGCTTATTCATCGAAGTATGTCCGAATCAGAAATTTTCATTTCGGTTTAGTTTTTTAATATATCGTTGAGCAAGTGGCACATAATCACTCTTTGGATAGCTGCTGACGAGCTCTTCAAAAACTGTCTTTGCATCCGCAAGTCTCTTCTCATGTTCAAATGCTAATCCCATTAACGCCAGAACGTCATCTTTGTAATCACTCGATTGATAGGCCAAGACGGCTTCCAACTCTTCAAGGGCTTTCGCATACATTTCTTTTTCATAATAACAACGCCCAATATAATACTGAGCCTTTGCCTTTAATTCTTCATTTCGGCCATGTTTAATAAGATCACTAAATTTGTCAATTGATGCAAAATATTGCTGACTGTGGAAATTGGACAAACCTGCGCGAAATTGTTTATTTTCATCATAAATAATTTTTACGGGTTCTTTATTTTCAGCTACAAATTCTTTGAGTTTGTCTGTATTTATAGGATCTAATTCTGCAAATTCTTTGTCCAATTTAGTACGGCTTGAATCGGGAATCGAAGCTAGAGCTTCCAATTCAGAATAACGCTTCGTTTCATTATCGAGCTTAAATTTTAATACGCCTAATTCTGTGTCATGGGCTAATCTCAACATTTCAATGACATCATAGAGAGAATCGACGACCTTTTCTTGGGCTTGAAATTTTAAGCGTGTTGTTGAAAGTACGCGTTGAATCTCTTCCATCTGGGTTTCCATGCTTTTCACCAAATTGAGAATCCCATCAAATTCTTTTTTATCGGACAGTCTATTGGTTGAATCTTGCACAAGCGTATCGGGTTTATCAATAATAATGCCCATATCCATCAGAATATTTGCCTCGGGTGTAGAGACAGCAGGTACTTGCGCTAAAAGCGTTGTCGAAATCATTATAATGGCTAAATATTTCATTCCGCTCTACTGAGTTGAAAGATATTCCTTTGCCTGTTTTTCCATTTCGCTATCGGGATATTTCGTCAATAATTGTGTCATCAGCGCTCTCGCTTTAACCTTTTGCCCCGTCATATGATAGGACATGGCAATTTTAAACATAGCATGATCACTTTTATTATTTTCCTCAAAAGTAAACACTTTTTCAAAGGCTTGGATAGCCTTATCATACATTTCCATTGAGTAATAACACTCCCCTATCCAATATTGTGAATTATCAGCAAACTCACCTTTGGGGTCATGCGCAATGAGTTTTTGAAACTCAAGAATCGCTGGATTAAAATTATTTTGGAAATAAAGCGTTAAAGCCGAGCTGTATCTTTGCCGATAATCACTGATGGTTAAAATCGGTAGTTCATCGGTCGTTTTCGTAGTTTGTTTTTGTGTTTTGATGGCTTCAAAGCGAGCTGGAGGGGTCATTTCGTCATCTCTTTTTGCCATCACAGGGGATTGCTTATTTTTTGCCAATGATGCATTTATCGTCGAAACTTTTGCTTGGAGTGAATCTTTTGATTCAACCAAACTATTGACGGTCTCTTTTAAGGCTTCAGTCTCTCTCGAAAGCACATAAATATTGCCACGAAGATTGATAATTTCAGGATCTTTTTCTTTGGGTTCTGATACGTTTGACTTTTGGCTTTCAAGTTCAGCTTTTTTCTCGTATTCGGCTATTTTTTCTTCGTAACGAACAAGCTGAGTATCGAGAACTGTTATTTGAAATTTAAGTTGAGTAATGTCGTCTTGTAAACTTCCAAGACGTACAACTTCATCGGCTAAATCTTTGACTTGGCTTGTTAATTTTTTTTGATTTTCTGCTACAATATCTTTTTGAGGATCCGTCGACGAGCAGGAAACCAATAAAACAAGACCCAAACTAAAAAGAATAATATGTGTTATTTTATTCATGCTCTTCCCACTCTATTGAGTAAGAATATCCAATATAATTTCCGAAAGTTTTAGGAATATAAAGTTCAAATTGACCACTGGCACCAGGGAACAATGACGTGTCCGTTGAGATACCGCTCTTAAAAACATGATGTGTACCTTTAACAAATGCCGTCAATTCTCGTGTTTCACCATTCCAATTCACTCTAAAAAGAAAGTTTACCTTAATAAAATCGCCTCTGCGACCGCCAATATTTTTAACAATTCCTGATAGAATCCTATTGCCACTACGATCCGAGCGCTCTTGGACCGTACCCGAAAGGACACAATTTGCAGCATATTTTTCTGTTTCGGGTTGTGTAAAAGAAGATGGAGCCGATGTAATAATACTGGAACCACCCACGGGAGATTGGAAAACCTGCGTTCGAGGAGCCGTTTCGACAATGTCTGCCTCGCTCATATCAACGGCGACATTATCAATGATTCGTACAACTTGGTCACGTTGAATGGATAGAATCCCGATTAATGTTTTAACCTGAATCACTTCGCTATCTTGGTCAACTATTTCGCCATACATCTTTGTACCATTGCTTAGATGAATTTCTTTGCCATAAGCATTGAGTGGATTCATCCATATATCGCTTTTACTTTGCAGCTCTAATAGTTGTTTACGTGTGTGTTTAAGTTCAGCAGAAAGTCGTTTGAGTTCAAATGTCATTTCTTCCATGAGAAATGCTTTTTTACTTGGGTCTGATAATTCAGTACCCGTCAATGATTCATAAGAGAGCGTCTTTTTATCTGAGTCAAGAGCACTTTTTACATCACGTAAGGTTTCTGTATTATATACAGAATCTTGAGAAGATGCGTATTTAAAATCATCTTTATTTTGTAATGAATCAATGAGCGTCGAATCAGCCCAACTCGCCTCGGGTGTGACCTCTGCGTCTTTTGACCCAGAACATTGCATGAGTAGAAGTACTATAATTGTACTATAGATTAATCGCTTGTAACTTTTCATTTTCGCCTCTTCCTGCAAATCAGCTTTAATGCGGTATTACTCTGTCCCTGCACCGCGGAAAAATATAGACCGAAAAAAAAATGTTGTCAAGGGTTATGAGCTATTTTTTAGGCACTTAGAAGAATGACTTAAGAAATAGCTTTAAGTCATACTATATATTGTGACTTTTCTAAGTCAGAATAGCATATATTGTTAAATAATTGAGAATATTTTCCCCTATTTTCCCAATAATCAATGGTTTGAGAGAAATATTTTCCCATTTTAATATTAAAACATGTCATTAATGCCTAGGCGAGGTCATTCATTTTGATTGATTATTTTGGTTATTTTTTTATTAAACTTTCAGAGTGTTAGCATTAAGAATTTTGAAATTATAAGCGTGACATAAGCGTCTTGCTTGCAATTAAAAATATTGCGCTAATGACTTGAATGTCGCCATTGAGTCTGTGTTTATTTACCATTCTCCTGACGCACCAGATCCACCAGCAGTTCCACCCTCGCCACCAAAACCGTCTGTTGTTTGTGCCGCATCGGCAGAAAAAGTCCCGCCCAATGTTTGAGCGACGATTATAGCTCCTATTGCCTCATAAATAAAGGTAACCGAAGCTAGTTAGAATTCTTCATAGATA
>ERZ890510.1485-NODE-1485-length-15101-cov-3.719926_pt1 | contig 15101 bp, 15 predicted proteins | sample MGYA00521265_ERZ890510 | MGnify/ENA primary metagenome ERZ890510 (study PRJEB32303, sample SAMEA104408624) | aquatic metagenome | biome: Brackish water; feature: Chemocline; material: water | place: Baltic Sea | collected 2014-10-26T21:54:00 | depth 110 m ...
GCTTAACTGATATAGGTGCCACACGAAAATCAATTATAGGAATAGCCGTCTCTCTGACTGACACTGGATTAGACATAAGCGTAACGAAAGCGACAACACTAAATCCAGAGACTATTATAAAAATTTCTAACATGTGCAAACCTTATAAGGTAGCACGCCTTACATGGAACGATGAAGTTTTATGCTTATATAACTTGCCAATTATTGAATTTGATAAAACAAAAGTTAACCCACCACCTGGAGCTTTCTTGCAGGCAACAACACATGGTGAGCAAGTGCTTATAAAGAGTGTAACGGAAGCACTAGCAAGTGCAAAAAAGGTAATTGATCTTTTTTCAGGTTGTGGGACGTTTAGTTTCCCAGCTGCTAAAAAAGCAGAGGTCGTATCATTCGACAATACTGAAGCAATGATTAATTCACTAGACATAGGTTGGCGTAATTCCTCCAATCTAAAAAAAATAAGCTCCCACACGCGTGACCTATTTAAACGACCTGTTTTAAAGCACGAATTACTTTCTTTTGATGCTGCTATAATTGACCCACCTCGAGCAGGCGCAGAAAGGCAAACACTCGAAATAGCTAACTCTAAGATTTCACGTGTTGCAGCTATATCCTGCAATCCAATCACATTTTCGCGAGATGCCGAAATTTTAACTAGGGGAGGATTTAATCTTGACTGGGTCCAGCCTGTTGACCAGTTTCTATGGTCCTCCCATATTGAACTGGTCGCGCAATTTACTAGATAAACACCTAGTTTTTGTAACTCATACTTACATAATGTTAGAAATTACTCTCGGGTTTCTGAATTATTTCATATCACTCCCAGTTCTAAAAATCATAATCAAGTTGAAAATAAAAGGTTTGAGTAGAAGAGATGTTGTTTTTTGTAATTCCAGAGAGGGCACTGGATTTACCCTCCCATCTATAGCCAAGAATAGCACTTATATTGTCTTCAGTCTTAAGCTCCATATTATTTAAGTTTTAATACCTAAAATTTGTAATACTTTATCTCTAATATGAGGCGCATTCATAACTGCAACGTCGTACATTTCTTTTGGAGAAGCTTGATCAATAAAAACATCTGGAAGTACAATAGATCTAAAAATAAATCCTTTATCGAACACACCTTTTTCAGACAAATAATGTGCAACATGGCTTCCAAAACCGCCAATCGCACCCTCCTCAATCGTTATTAATGCCTCGTGACCCTTTGCAATTCTAAAAATAAGGTCCTGATCTAAGGGCTTAGCAAACCTAGCATCGATAATGGTTGGCTGTATTCCAAAAGCAATTAATTCCTCTGCGGCCCTTTGAACCTCGAGCAACCTTGTTCCAAAAGAAAGGATAGCAACCCTATTACCCTCACAAATTACGTTTGCTTTTCCAACCTCAATAACCTCTCCGTAAAGTGATAATTCCACCCCAACACCTTCGCCTCTAGGAAATCGAAAAGCACTTGGCCTATCATTTATCTCTACAGCTGTAGCAACCATTTTTTTTAATTCAGCTTCGTCTGAAGCTGCCATAACTACCATGTTTGGTAGGTTTGATAGAAATGCAATATCAAATGCCCCAGCATGACTTGGTCCATCAGACCCCACTAAACCGGCCCGATCAATGGCAAATCGCACTGGCAATTTCTGAAGGGCTACATCATGAACTATTTGATCATATCCCCGTTGTAAAAATGTTGAGTAAATAGCACAAAATGGCTTCATACCAGCAGCGGCAAGACCCGCGGAAAACGTCACGGCATGCTGCTCAGCAATTCCAACATCAAAACATCTATTCGGGAACATATTCTTAAATAAACTTAGGCCCGTTCCATCAGGCATGGCCGCCGTAATAGCAACGATTTTATTATCATTTTCTGCTGCAGAAATTAGGGATTCAGCAAATACTTTTGTGTAGGTTGGTACATTTGATGAGGACTTGGCGACTTCTCCCGTTTCAAAATCAAACTTAGAAGTAGCATGGCCCTTATCAGCAGAATTCTCCGCCGGTGGATATCCCTTACCTTTTTTGGTGCATACGTGAATTAAAGTAGGTCCGTCGGCGCGATTTTTAACGGTACGTAAGACGGACAGCAATTGCTCAAGATCATGGCCGTCAATAGGTCCAACGTATGAAAAACCAAAATCCTCAAAAATAGTTCCACCAACAGTAAGCCCTTTTACAGCATCTTTTGCCCTGCGCGCTCCTTCTTTAAAGGGCTCTGGCAAAAGAGACACAGCCTCTTTTGCCATAGATTTTAAATCCTGGAAGGGCTGGCCGGAATAAAGTCGAGTTAAATATGAAGACATTGCTCCAACCGGAGGAGAAATAGACATGTCATTGTCATTTAAAATAACAAATAGGCGTTTGTTTAAATATCCAGCATTATTCAAGGCCTCATATGCCATTCCCGCGCTGATAGCCCCGTCCCCAATCACTGCTATGCAGTCACCCAACCCGGTTGCCGTTACTCCCCCTAAGTCTCTGGCAACCGCCATACCCAAAGCAGCTGATATCGATGTGGAGCTGTGTGCCGCCCCAAAAGGGTCATAAGGGCTCTCACTTCGTTTTGTAAAACCGCTTAACCCACCTTTTGCTCTCAAAGTTCGAATTCGATCTCTTCTTCCAGTTAATATTTTATGTGGGTAAGTTTGATGACCTACATCCCAAATAATTTGATCTTTTGGAGCGTCAAAAATTGAATGAAGGGCAACCGTTAATTCCACCACTCCTAGTCCTGCCCCCAAATGACCCCCAGTTTCAGATACAGCTGAAATAGTTTCCAAACGTAATTCATCCGCTAAAGCCCTAAGTTCAAGATCAGATAAACCCTTAAGGTCATCTGGTGTCTGAATACGATCAAGTAAAGGCGTTTTAGGTCTGTATTTCATAAATTTCTTTCAAGCTTTATAGATCGCGTGAGATAACAAATTGGGCTGCTGCCTTCAAGCCTTCTGTTCCATTGGGGTAAGAGGAAATTGTATCAATTGCCTCCTCTATTAAAACCGACGCTCTTAATTTTGCCCCCTCTAACCCTAAAAGATTTACGAATGTAGCCTTACCAGCTTTAAAATCTTTATTAAGTTTCTTTCCAACTCTCTCAAATTCCCCCTCAACATCCAAAATATCGTCTGTAATTTGATAAGCTAGACCAAGTAAACGGGCGTACTTTGACATTGAGGTAGAATCTTCTTTAGCCATTATTGGCCCTACTTTAGCTGAGCACTCAATTAAAGCACCAGTTTTTTTCATTTGAAGCCCTACAATGGACTCATAGTCTAGGGGCTCATTCGCCTTTTCTGCCTCTATATCAAGCATTTGACCTAAAATCATTCCAGTAGCGCCAATTGCTATAGACAGCTCGCGTATTAATGACAAACATATCTCGGGGTCATTAGACGTATTCTTGCTGGCCAATACCTCAAAAGCCAGTGCTTGTAGAGCATCGCCTGTAAGAACTGCTGTTGCCTCATTCCACTTAACATGAACAGTTGGATGACCACGGCGAAGTTTATCATCATCCATACAAGGAAGGTCATCATGCACTAAAGAGTAGGCGTGAATAGCTTCGACCGCTGTCGCCACGCGAATTGCTTCTTTAGAAGAAACTCCATGGAGCCGTGCACTCTGAAGGACTAAAAATGCCCGAAAACATTTCCCACCCTTGCATGCGTAAAGCATGGGCTCAGCAATAACTTGATTAAAACCAGAAAGTTCTTCACGTAGTGTAAATTCTACACGTTTTTGCGTGTCCTCTAGCTCTGAAAAAAACACTTTTAGCTTCCTTCAGTAAAGGGCGTTGTTCCTGTAGGCTGGCCATCTCTTGTTAAAGTGATTTGCTGTACTTTTTCTTCTGCCTCTTTAAGTTTCTCTTCACACTTTGTCTTTAACTCAGCGCCTCTCTCATATAACTTAATTGAGCTTTCGAGAGGTACATCCCCGCGTTCTAACTGATCAACCACTTTCTCCAGCTCTCCCATTGCTTGCTCAAAAGACATTTCTGATATTAAAATTTCAGACATTAGTGGCCCCTTTTTAATAAAACTTCTAAATGCAACTTTACCGATGCAGCTAATGCCTCAAGATCATAACCACCCTCGAGAGTCGAGACGATACGGCCATCACAACAAAAATCCGCCACATCACATAGTCGCTCTGTTACCCACTCAAAGTCTTTATTAGTCAGATTAAGATTAGCAAGTGGGTCAGCAATATGTGCATCAAATCCAGCCGAAATAATTATAAGCTCTGGTGAAAAACTCTCTAACGCCGGAAAAACAACTTTTTCATAAATAGCTCTAAATTCTTTTCCGTCAGTGTTAGGGTCCAATGGCAGGTTTATAATATTATTAAAACTTCCTGTTTCTGTGGAGCTTCCTGTACCAGGCCATAAAGGGCTCTGGTGAGATGACACAAATAACGTCCTTGCTTCATCCCAAAGCAAATCTTGTGTTCCATTGCCGTGATGAACATCAAAATCAACAACTGCAACTCTAGATAACCCATAGTGCTCAAGCGCATAACTGGCTGCAATAGCGGCGTTCCCAAAAAAACAAAATCCCATGGAGGTTTCTTTTTCTGCGTGATGTCCAGGCGGCCTAATTGCCGCAAATGCATTTCTCACTTTTTTACCCATAACCAGATCGACAGCGCAAACTACGGCACCAACACCTCTGTAAGCTGCTGCTAAAGAGCCCGGGGACATAAACGTATCCGCATCTAGAGCCTTTATACCCGTGCTCGGGCTTTCAGACATAATTTTTTTGATATAGCTTAAAGGATGCACCCTCAGGATATCCTTTTCATTGCCTAATGGCGCAGACTCTCTAACTAAATCTTGATTATCTATGTCTTCAATGGCCTTTAGAATAGAAAGCAACCGATCCTTTGTCTCTGGATGTTGATCCGGAGTTATATGGCCTAAGCAATCTTTATGGGTAATAAAAGCAGTCGTCATAAGTTACTCTCTTTCTAATCCGGCGCCAACAAATATCCAACACCTCTAACCGTCTGAAGATACCTAGGCACCTTCGGGTTAAATTCTATTTTTCGACGCAACCGAGTAATTTGAACATCCACAGCCCGCTCTTGGGCTAAGCCCTTTCCCTTACCTAGATCCTCGACTAATTTTTTTCTGGAGATGGCCACTCCTACATTTGCAGAAAATATACGCATTAACGCCACCTCGCTTGTAGTCAATCTAACTAAAACATTCTCTTTCATAAGTTCGGCTCGTTCAATATCGTAAGTAATTTCACCTAAACTTAAAAATAATGGGTCATCAGCCTCATTCTCAGTCGGCACCACTCTTCTTAAAATTGCATTAATTCTTAAAAGTAATTCCTTGGGCTCAAATGGCTTTGCTAAATAATCATCTGCTCCTGCTTCAAAACCTGCAATACGATCAGCAATTTCTCCTCTCGCCGTAAGTAACAATATCGGAGTTAAAATTTCCTGTCTTAGCTCTCCGGTAAACGAAATGCCGTCATCCCCGGGCATCATTACATCCAGCACGATTAAATCAAATTTAAAGCTACGCAGCAATTCACGCGCATTTTCAGCGTCTTGAGCGACAGAAGCCCAATATCCATTCTTAACCAAAAATTTTTGAAGTAATTTTCGAATTCTTTTATCATCGTCAACGACTAATATATGGGGCTCGAATGGTGATAAGGTAACCATTTAATTCTTGCCATCCAGAGCATCAAAAAATTTCTTCATGCCGGGATCCATAATCTCTTCCAAGACGTCTCTAAAACCCTTGACAGCTTTAGAGCCGGCTCTCTTATACGCGTCCTTCATTCTACAGCGTTGAGCTTCTGAAAGTTTCTTTTCAAGTTCTAAACCAATTGGTGTTAGGTTAAGGTTTCTTTCTCGTTTATCTTTATTACCAATATGGCTTTCTACCAATCCATCATTAATAAGCCTTCGTAAAACTCTATTTAAGGATTGTTTTGTAACTCCCAGGATGTCCAAAAGGTTATTGACCGTTGTACCTGGGAACCTACTTATAAAATGTATTGCTCGATGATGCGCCCGACCGTATGACTGACTTTCAAGTATTTTATCAGGATCTTCCGTAAAGCCACGATAAGCAAAAAACATAGCTTCAATGCCCCGCCTAAGCTCGGTGTCATTAAAAGCAAGATCATCATTCCAATTAACCTGGGCTAGTTTAGGGTTTTTTTTCGTCATGAAAACAGTCCCTCCTATCTACCATAATTAATCCCACTTTAGGTCAGCCTTGTTGACATTTCAAGAATCAAAAGCTTTAATAAGTTTTAAATAATATTAAGTCTTAAATTATTACAAGCCAACGAATAAGTGTAAAACAAAAAAACTCTGAGGATATAAAGGAATGGAAAGTACATACGATAATCGTGACGGTGTCATCTGGATGGACGGTAAGCTCTTAAACTGGCGAGAAGCAAATGTACATATTTTAACTCATGCCATGCACTATGCTTCGTCAGTTTTTGAAGGCGAAAGATGCTACAATGGAAAAATATTTAAATCTAAAGAGCACTCACAACGACTAAAAAATTCAGCAACATATATTGACTTCGAGATTCCATATTCCATAGACGAAATAGAGGCTGCAAAATATACTGTTCTTAAGGAGAATAAGCTTGAAAATGCTTATGTACGAGCAGTGGCATGGCGGGGTGCTGGAGAAGATATGGGCGTCGCCTCAGCCAAAAACCCAGTGCGTCTGGCGATTGCGGCTTGGGAATGGGGCGCCTACTATGGCGATGCTAAAATGATGGGGGCAAAACTCGATATTTCTAAGTGGAAGCGACCATCCCCCGAAACAATACCCTGTTTTGCTAAGGCAGCCGGATTATACATGATCTGTACGATGTCAAAACATGCTGCAGAGGCAAAAGGCTGTTCAGATTCAATGATGCTCGACTATCGGGGCTATATTGCAGAAGCGACCGGGGCAAATATATTTTTTGTAAAAGATGGAGAGGTTCATACGCCAAAGCCAGACTGTTTTCTTAATGGCCTAACCAGGCAGACTGTCATACAGATGCTTACGGAACGGGGCATTAAAATTAATGAACGTCATATATTGCCAAGCGAGTTAGGAAGTTTCGAACAATGTTGGCTTACTGGAACAGCTGCTGAAGTCACGCCAGTGGGAAGCATAGATGAATACAAATTTGAAGTGGGCAGCCTTACACGCGAGATTTCCGAAGCCTATGAAGTACTAGTTAGACAATAATTTTATCTCCTTACTGAGTAATCTATGCGATATGGATGCACCTTAAGATTAAGTCAGAAATGTCACCCTCTCGATAAACCAGTAACACCCGGCTGCCGCAATAAAAACAGAGGCGGGTATACATATCCTAGATCTGTACCAGGGATAGGATCCAAAATAATACCCAAACATAATAAACATCACAGTTAATAACATTACCTGCCCAAGTTCTACACCCAAATTAAATCCAACTAAACTGATCCAAAACAAACTGGGTGAAAAACCAATATCTCCAAGAACGGCAGCAAAACCCAATCCGTGTAAAAGCCCAAATAAAAAGATCATAATTGGACGCCACCACATTATTTTACTCGTAAAAATATTCTCTATTGCTATGTAACAAATTGACAGCGCAATAAGAGGTTCCACTATTGCCGACGGCACAAAAATCAACCCCAGACTTGATAACGCCAGGGTTAAGGTGTGAGCAACGGTAAAGAACGATACTTGTAAAATAACTTGACGTAAATTTGAAGATAGAAAAAAAAGACCCAAAACAAATAATATGTGATCAATTCCTTTGGGTATAATATGATTATATCCAACTACTATATACTGATAAAAAACCTTTCCCTTAGATTGCGTTATTTTACCAACTCTAGGTAGTCCTTCACTAAGATCTCCATTTGCTAGGTAACTCGAGTAAGACACTTCCTCATTGGTTATTTGTCTTAAAATCAACGGTCCGTAAGCGGCAAGCCATCCTATTCTAATTAAGTTATTATCAAATGGCAGAGATGTGCTTAATGAAATTATAGTATCTCGTGAAACATCGATGCTCTCTGCGCGTTCTGTAAATACTTTACCCAAATTTAAAATCAGTTTTTTCTCTCCAGCCAAAACAGTGAAGTTGGCCTGAAGACCCGGCCACTCTTTCTTAAACAGAGCCGCTAAATCAGGGGAGCTCAGGGCTCTTAACCTATTATATTTTTCGGATTCTACAGAATCATCCGTATTGGTAACCCCTTGTAAATTCACACCCGCTATGAGAGTTTCAGCATTGAGCCTAAATTCTAACAGGAGATTTGTTTCGGAAACTATGACATCGGCAATAGCGGGACGAATTTCATGAGCCTCCGCACTAATGTTAAAACCCAATAATAAATAGATTAAGAAAAATATTAATTTATTTAACGTTCGACTAAAGGGAAGTTGATAAAACATTATGAAACGATATAACCTTTTCCTCTTAAGCATAATATTTAACCTATCAACCCCAGTACTATCGCATGAGTTTTGGGTCTCTCCAATTAGCTACGATATTTCTATCGATAAGAAAATAGAGGCTCATCTTCGGGTTGGTCAAAATTTTCGAGGGTCAACATACTTTTATAACACTGGTGATTTTCGAATATTTCAACTGCTTTTAAATAATAAAAACACCCCAGTCTTAGGGAATCTTGGCGACAGCCCCCCGTTAAGTATGCAGATTTCTCAAGAAGGCTTAGCTATTATTATATACGAAACAAGAAACAACCAAGTTAAATACTCAGAATGGCAAAAATTTAAGGACTTTGTAATTCACAAAGACCTTTCTTACGTTTTAGACCAGCACATTAAACGCGGCATTCCTAGAACTAACTTTATAGAGCTATACACCAGATATGCAAAAAGTCTTGTTGCCGTAGGGCACGGTAATGGAGAAGATCGAGAGGTTGGCCTCAAAACAGAAATAATAGCACTTCGTAATCCTTATACTTCATCGATGGAATATATGCCGCTACTCCTGTTGCTTGATGGAAAACCAAAGCCTTTTGCTCAAATCGAAGTCTTTGAAAAATCATTCGAAAATATTGTTACCACAAAAATGTATAAAACTGACAGCTTTGGAAAAGTTTCAGTGCCCATAAAACAAAATCATGAATATTTAATTGACTCTGTAACAATGGTTCCAGAGAATGCTAAAGATTTTCAAAAGGACCCCGTTTGGAGATCTCTATGGGCATCACTAACTTTTAAGGTATTAAAAACATCTACTAAATAATCACCCTTTAAAAAATTCAAAATTTAGTAAAAGTTGTCATCGACTACTTGCTTTTATTAAATCGGTAGTAAACAATATTAGGCATGAATTCAAACTCTTCAGTATCTTATTTTAAAAGACCCTTTGAAGAAAAAGTAAGTTTCAACCGGCAGGAAATGGGTGTTATTCTCTCCGTATATGGAAAGATGGTAGCCGCAGGAGAGTGGAGGGATTATGGTATTTCTATGCTCGGTGACGCCGCTATATTTTCTATATTCCGTAGGTCGGCAGAAAATCCAATATACACAATTCATAAAATCCCTAAACTAATTGTAAAAAAACAACAATTCAGTGTTATAGGCATGGATGGTGCAATTATTAAGAGAGGTCCTGAACTCAGGTCCGTGTTGCTTATTTTAGAAAAAAAGCTAATAAAACTTATTAACTAAAGCCTTTTTACCGAAGTGATTGTGCCACCACCGCTCTTTTCAATTCTTTTGTTTGCTAAATCTAAATCTTCCCTAAATACAGCCATGTGATGAGCGTTAGCGTGAGTAAGAACATTAGGCTCCGTGAGGATCCCTACATGGCCTTTCCAAAATATTAAATCTCCAGTGGTGGCATCCCCAACACTGACATTATAGCCTAAATCATCTTCTTGCATGTCAGCATCTCTGGGACATTTTATTCCACAAGAAATTAATGCGATTTGTATTAAGCCAGAACAATCTATTCCAGATCTGGAACACCCCCCCCATAAATAAGGCGAATTAAGAAACAACTCTGCAACTTTAATAAAACTAGTAAAGCGTTCGGTTAGTTTACTTAAGTGACAGGAGGGGACAAACACCCCACCTCTAAGTTCTGACCATCCAGTATCTTCATTTATAACTTCAACTTCATCACAAAAATAAAGCTCTCCAATATTTTTTTTCTTTAAATCCGCTTCTGGGTATAGATGACTACTCAACGCACTTACCCAATGCGATTTTTTTGAGCGCGGTGCTATTAAAGTTTCATCCATATAACCGCAGTAATCGTCTTTTGCAGATTGAACGAAAGCAAATCCGTTTTTCTGTTCAAATACTGTAAGCTCTTCTCCTAAAGAAAGTTGCGTTACTCTTCGCCCCGACGGTTTATCTAGGAGATCTGTAACCCCACGCAGACACTGCCTTAATAACCCATCAAGAAATAATTTAGTATTAATTTGACCTCTAAGGTAAGAGGCCGCAACACGCTCATTTGCCGGATTAATACGTCTATCGATCACAACCCTAAAATCTCAGGAAGAGAATCCAATAGAGCTCTCGAACCCATTCCCATACCACCTTTTGGCCGACCAGGTGCTGCACTTGCCTGCCAACCATATATATCTAAGTGAACAAAACTTTTACTTTTCTCAACAAATCTTCTCAAAAATACCGCCGCAGTAATAGAGCCGGCAAACCCTCCAGACGGTGCATTATCTAAATCTGCTATTTCTGGTTCAATTAAAGCTTCGTATGGTTCATGGAATGGGAGTTGCCACACAGGGTCCTTAACCTTTCTTGCTGATCTATTTAAAGCATCTGCCAAATTTACATCGTCGGTAAAAAATGGAGCAAGGTCCGGGCCAACAGCGACACGAGCGGCCCCAGTTAATGTTGCCATACATACCATTAGGTTTGGTGACGCCTCATCAGCATAAGCCAAGGCATCAGCTAGAACTAATCTACCTTCCGCATCAGTATTATTTATTTCAACTGTAAGCCCTTTTCTGGAAACAAGGACATCTTGAGGTCGAAAAGAAGACTCCGAAATCGAGTTTTCTACTGCTGGAATTAATACGCGTAACTTTATTGGTAATTTTAATCCCATAATCATATGGGCCAATCCAAGAACTGTAGCCGCTCCACCCATATCTTTTTTCATTAATCCCATAGAGGATCCTGGCTTTATATTTAATCCTCCCGTATCAAAGCAAACCCCCTTGCCTACCAAAACAAGACTGGGGCCACTTTCACCCCATGATAAATCTAAAAGTCGCGGGGAAGAAGCTGAAGCTCGGCCCACCGCATGTATCATCGGGAAATTTTGACTTAGAAGCTCATCACCTTTTACAGTTTTAATATCTGCCCCATGTATATCGGCTAAACAGCGGACACTAACCTCTAACTCCTCAGGTCCCATATCATTTGTTGGAGTGTTTATTAGATCCCTGGTTAATTTTTCACCTTCAGCAATGATTTCTATGCGCTGGGAATCAATTTGTTGTGATTTCACTAACTGGACGAGCTTATCTTCTTTTTTGTTATATCTTGAAAAGTTATACTGAGATAGTAGCCATCCCAAATAATGTTCTTCAAGATCCTCATCAGAATGTTTAGAAGCAATCTTATAAGTTAGCGCCGGAAGTTTTTTGGAGGCACCGCCAAAAACAAATCTATTTCGTAATCTTGATTTTTTATTACCCAGACCAACTAAAGCAAAGCTGATGTTTCCAGACTCGTCTGGAAGTAAACAAACCTCTCCAGCCGTGCCGGTAAACTTATGCACCTTAACCCAGTTTTTGATACTGTTCGACTTATCGCTTAACCAACCGTCCACGCTCCCAGCCTCTAAAAGATAAACTGGACATGCATCTGGATGATCATTTACGAATTTAAAACGATTAAGATTTAACATTAATTTCTTCCCTCTATTAAATTTAAATTAATACTACTAGAAACACCTAAAATATTAACTTAAAAGCAAGCAGACACTCAAAGTAATTAGGAGTATAGTACAAATACAATACTATAAAACGGAAAAATAAATGGATCACATAAAGCCACTCCCGAAATATTTAATCCAACGCTATCACGGGTGGAAAACAACTAACTATTCAGAGAACAAGGGCTGGTACCGTAAGATCTCCGAGGAAAGTCAGCGTCCACGTGCAATGGTAATTTCGTGTTGTGATAGTCGTGTTCATGTGACAGCTATATTCGGCGCCGAAGAAGGGGAGTTCTTTATTCACAGAAATATAGCTAACTTAGTGCCTCCTTTTTCACCTAATGGTGATTATCATGGAACTTCTGCCGCTATCGAATACGCTGTCAGCACTCTTAATATAGCCAATATAATTATTTTGGGGCATTCAAACTGTGGAGGCATAAACGGATGCCACGATATGTGTGCTGGTAAAGCACCAGAACTTGAGCATAAATCTAGTTTCGTAGGTCGTTGGATGGACATACTTCGTCCAGGTTACGAAAACATTAAACATATTGAGAACGAAGCAGAGCGTAAACGTGCTTTAGAGAAAGAAGCAATCCTCGTATCACTAGGGAACTTACAAACATTTCCATTTGTACGCAAAGCTATTGATCGTGGAGATTTGAACTTACACGGGCTTTGGACTCATATCGGCGAGGGCGCCCTTGAACAATATATAGAGGGTAAAGGCTTTATCGCTATTTAGCCTCTAAAACTCGATCCACATACGTCTCAGCAATCTGAACAGCATTAAGAGCCGCACCTTTTCTTAAATTATCAGATACACACCATAAATTTAATCCGTTTTCTACTGTGTTATCTTGCCGGATTCTACTTATAAAAGTTGCATAGTCACCGACGCATTCAATCGGTGTAACATACCCCCCAGGTTCTCTCTTATCTATGACCATAAGGCCTGGAGCTTCTCTCAAAATGTCACGAGCTTCATCCTCATCAAGAAAATCCTCAAATTCGATATTAATTGCCTCAGAATGCCCTACAAAAACTGGGACTCTAACGCATGTAGCTGTAACTTGAATTTTTGGATCTAGTATCTTATGAGTTTCGGCTGCCATCTTCCATTCTTCTTTTGTAGATCCATCTTCGAGGAAGATATCTATCTGAGGAATTACATTAAAAGCGATTTTTTTGGGAAAAATGCTTGATGCTACTCCTTGACCAGGCACATAGACCCCTTTCGTTTGGTTCCAGAGTTCATCTACACCCTCTTTTCCAGAACCCGATACAGATTGGTAGGTGCTAACCACCACCCGTTTTATGCGGGCTCTATCATGCAATGGCTTAAGGGCAACAACCATCTGAGATGTTGAACAATTAGGATTCGCAATTATATTCTTTTTCTTAAATCCAAAAATTGCTTCAGGATTTACCTCTGGAACTATTAGTGGAACATCGGGATCATACCTAAACAGTGACGAATTATCTATGACAAGACACCCGGATTCTGAAGCCTTTGACGCATACTCTTTTGTGGCATCAGACCCAATCGCAAAAAGTGCTATATCCCACCCCTTGAAATCAAATGTGGCTAAATCTTTAATCTTTAGGGTTTTATCTCCAAAACTAATTTCTGTACCGATTGATCTTCTGCTTGCTAGAGCAGAAATTTCTTCAACTGGAAAATTTCTTTCCGCCAGTATATTTAGCATTTCACGCCCTACATTTCCTGTCGCGCCCACTACAGCAATCCGATAACCCATTATAAAGTAAACCTTCCTAAAATACTTTTCGTATGATTGCCTAATAGCTCTTTGTTAAGGTTAGGAAAAGAGATTTTATAGTATTCCTTGCCGTAAGGTATAAAAATACGATACATATACCTGAAAAATTGGAGAACACTAATCTTTGTCTGTTAACTCTACAATAAGCTCACTAGGACTCCTTAGAAGACTCTGGGATTGTTATTTAAGATCCCATATCCTTCTTTTAATATTAGCCTTGATCTTTATGTCAATGGAGGGGGGAACCCTAGCTGGAATGAGCTATATGCTTCAACCAATGTTTGATCAGGTAATGGTAAAAGGAGAAGAAGGTGCCATCTGGCTAGTAGCAACAGTGATATTTTTTCTATTTTTAATTAGAGGGGTAACGGGACTAATACATAGAACAATTCTAGCTAAAGTTTCCTTCAATTCATCTACCCAAATGCAAGAGGATTTACTGGGTCACACACTTAATCTTGATAACAACTTTCATTCCAAAAGCTCCCCCGGATCCCTAATCGAGAAGGTTCAGGGAGATGTCGTGGCGATACAGAATCTCTGGAGTACAATTTTTGTGAACGCAGGAAGAGACGTGATTACACTAGCCGCTCTTATTAGTGTAGCTATTTCGATAGATTGGAAATGGACACTGGTTACTGTTATGGGAGCTCCATTGTTACTCCTCCCAAGCTTGGCAGTACAAAGATATGTTCGTAGGAAAAGTGGCTATTTAAGAAATATAGCTGCGGATCGCACACTTAGGTTAGATGAGATTTTCCACGGCGTTACTCCAATTAAATTAAATCGTATTGAAGGATATCAGCTTTCTAGATTTTCTGAACTTTCAAAAGAATGGGTCAAAACAACCGTAAAATCAGTTGCCGGACAAGCATCAATTCCTGCACTTATCGATTTGGCAGTTGGCTTTGGTTTTTTTTGTGTGCTTATTTACGGTGCTCCACAGATTATATCAGGTGAAAAGACTATTGGGCAGTTCATGAGCTTTTTTACAGCAATGGGACTGGCATTTCAGCCAATGCGTAGTCTAGGAAATGTCCTTAGTAGCTGGCAAGTAATGGCAGCAAGTCTAGTTAGGATATTTGACCTTTTTGATACAAAGCCAACAATTGCAAACTCAGCGAACGTAACAACCGAAAAACCTTCTAACTTTGAAATTAAATTTAAAAATGTTTGCCTAAATTATTCTTCTTCTCCTATTTTAAAAAATCTAAGTTTTACCGCTCTAGAGGGAAAAATGACAGCCATAGTCGGGCAATCTGGGGCTGGGAAGAGTACAGTTTTTAATACTATGACACGGTTGTTTGACCCAGAGAGTGGACAAATCACTGTTGGAAATATCGAAACTAAAAAGTTTACAATTGAATACTTAAGGGGCCTATTTTCTGTCGTATCGCAG
>ERZ890510.1489-NODE-1489-length-15091-cov-4.850093_pt1 | contig 15091 bp, 17 predicted proteins | sample MGYA00521265_ERZ890510 | MGnify/ENA primary metagenome ERZ890510 (study PRJEB32303, sample SAMEA104408624) | aquatic metagenome | biome: Brackish water; feature: Chemocline; material: water | place: Baltic Sea | collected 2014-10-26T21:54:00 | depth 110 m ...
GGGAAACGTCAGGCGGATGCTCCGAATGAGCCAAGAGGTCCCGTGGCCGCGCGTCCCGTGAAAAAGAAAGTTTCCCTTACCGACCAGCACGCCGCGCGCACCAAGGCCACGAAGTAACGACGATGAAAGGTAGTCACGCACCGGCATGGATGGTCACGTTTGCGGACCTTGCGCTGTTGTTGATGGCGTTTTTCGTTTTGATGATGTCGTTTTCGTCGGTCGATTTGGCCAAGTATAGAAACGTCTCGGAGTCGATGAGCGAAGCTTTTAACGATGCGTTAGGCGCATTTGACAAGCCCCTCGCCGGTCGGATTGGAGACGAGAAAGCCGATTCCGATACCTTCAATAAAGAGGCAGGCAACGCGGCATCTCAAATAGGTGAGAGCGAAGACGAGACTCGTAAAAAAATGGAAGAGACCTTTTCCACGCTGAAGTCGGTTTTGCGCAAAGAAGTGACTGAGGGAAAAGTCTCGGTCGAGAGCAGCGGCAATTCGGTGATCATCCGGTTTGACGATTCGGCGTACTTCACCGCCGGTAGCGAGGGTTTGTCGCCGGCGATGGCGCCCGTGCTGCAGCGCGTCGCGAGTGTCTTGCTAGAAAGCCCGGGCACCATCGTTGTCGAAGGGCACACCGATAGTCAGCCAATTTCAACGGAACGTTTCAGGTCCAACTGGGATTTATCCACCGCGCGCGCGGCTTCGGTTGTGACGGAACTTCTGCAATTCGCTCCAATAGCAAGTGACAGGGTTGTCGTTCAGGGGCACTCGGACACCAAGCCGGTGGCGCCGAATGACACCGCAGAAAATCGGGCCAAGAATCGGCGGGTCGAGATTCATATCATCAGCGATAACGGTCAGACGACTACGCTGTCGGTCCCAACCCGGTAGGTCAATCCGCTGGGCTTTCGCGCCGGCGCCGACGTATCGCGAAGAATAACCCGACGAACACCATCGCGGTGCCGAGGACGGCATATGCGGTCCCGATATTCCAGGCTTCAGCGATGGGTTGGCTGACCAGCGGCGACAGAAAATGGCCGACAAAGATGCTCGTCGCCAAGCCGCCCAGAATCCGCCCGCGCACTCGAGCCGGCGCAATGTCAATCACCCAAAGTGAAAGATTTGGCATAAGTAAGCCTAGGCATGCGCCCGTCAGGCTGAGTACGAACAAAATCGGAACCAGACTGGTCACGACTGTCATCAACCAATAACTCGTGCCAAAGCCGACAAACGCAATAATGAATATGGAATCACGACTAAAGGTTCTTCGAAACCAAAAAAACGTGAACATGGAGACGGTCGCCGATGCGAAAGAAATAAGCGCCATCGCTAGGCCAGCCACCGTCGGGCTGAAGACCCCAACATCGCGCAGGAAGAAAGCGAGTTGGGTTGGGCCCATGTAGAACGCAACGCTCTGGAGAACACCGATGCCGTAAAGCATCGCGATCACGAAATAGGGAACCGACGGTCCGCGAGAGGTCTCCGCGTCGTCAAGCGGTCTGTTTCGGTCTGGCTCAAAAATAAAAATGAGTGCCAAAGGCAAGATCGCAAACGCGAGCAGATAGACCAAAAAGGGGGCACGCCAATCGAAGGAAGCCAAGATTCCGCCGAGGGTAAGAAAAACGACGCCGCCGTACTGAATGAACCCCTGGCGGAATCCCATGAAGCGCTCACGGACCCGGCCCGAAAAATAGTCGCCCATCAGTGTTGAGGAGACTGTCATGACTCCGGTGACCCCCAGACCGAGAAACGCGCGACTGATCAGAATGCCACTCAGCGAAGTGAGAAAGAATCCCGCGGAACCAGCAATGCCATAGAGAACGATGCCGCTAACGAGGAGCCGTTTCCGGCCAAAACGATCGACGATAAACCCGGCAAACGGCGCAAAGATCGCGATTACGATGGACGGTAGCGTGATGAGAAAACGGCTCAGATATTCCACGTTCGGGGAACCCGAAAAGTGATCGGCAAGCGCGGGCAGCGCGGGGGCGATGGTGGCTCCCGCCATAACAGTCATCGTGCCCGTCATGAGGAGCGTGAACCGGACGGCCATCCGCTGGTCCTGGTCAACGGTTTGCGGCAGGCCTGAAGGGGCACCGTTTTCAACCATGTGCTCGATCGCCCTTTTTCGAATTCCCTCGAACGACAAAGACGACTGATACGACGAGCAATAGACCGGCCGCGGTAAGAAATGCCGTTGAAAGACCGCAGGCCTTAGCAATCGTCTGGCTGACGAGTGGTGAAATGAAGAAACCCATCATGATCGCGGTGGCTTGCCCACCCATGATTCGGCCGCGGACGCGTAGGGGAGCGAGTTCCAAGAGTCGAATGGAGAAGTTGGCGGTCGTCGAACCCTGACCGGCGCCGAACAGAATGAGACCGACAAACAAGACCGGCAGACTTCCGGCAAACCCCATCACGAGGAAGCCGACGGCGCTAAGCGCAAAACCGTAAATAAACATTGTATCAATCGCCAGATGCCGACGGATGCGCCCGTAGAACAGCGCGGTGGTGGCTGTGGCGAGAGCCGAGGCCGCGACGCCGACGCCGGAGAGCGCCGGATCGGAAAACCCCATCTCGATTAAGTAGAACGGAATTTGGGTGGGGATCATGTAGAAGGTGATGCCGAAGATAAATGCGGCGAAATACAGCCAGCCAATTTCCAACCAGAGGATCGGTTCCGGTTTTTCGGCGGAATCCGATCCGCGGTGAACGCCTGGTCCCGGCTCAACGATGTACCGAAGGATTAGCGGCAAGACGGCCAGGGAAACGAGATAGATAAAAAAGGGTGCCCGCCAGTCGACGGTGGCGACCACGCCGCCTAGCACCAGGTAGATCACGCCGCCGAAATTATTCGAGGCGTTGCGGTATCCCATAAAACGGTTGCGGGTGGCGCCAGAAAAGTAATCGCCGACCAGCGTGCCAACCGAGGTCATGATCGCGGCTGTCGCGACGCCGAGGAACGCGCGGGAAATCAAGATTGCCGTGATCGAGTCGACTATCGCGCCGCTTGTGCCAGCAGCGGCATAGAGAACCACCCCGCCAATGAGCAATTTGCGCCGACCGAACTTGTCGATGATGTAGCCGGCGAACGGCGCGAGGATCGCCATAAACAGCGAGGGGACGGTAATGATGAAACGCGAAAGGTAATCGATTCGCGGAACGTCGGAGAAATGTTGCTCGAGCGCCGGCAGGGAGGGTGCCACAATGGCGCCTGCCATCACCGCAAGGCTTGCCGTCATCAAGAGTGTGAAGCGCACGGCGGCGGTCGGAGATTGATCGGCGACTTGAGGCATGAATTCTCGGGCCGCCGAAAGGGCGTATTCGGACTATGGTGAAAGTATCGGGGTTGTCACCAATGCCCGATCCGTTGATCGCCGAGCGGACAGAATCAGAGCGAGGCAAACACGGCGTCGACGAGTGCCGCCCCGCGCGGCCCGAGTTCTAGACTATCATGCATGTAATTGGGGGTGTAGCCGAACGAGATTCCGTTACTGACGTCTCCAAATCCAAATGCCCCGCCTGCACCCCAATGGCCAAATGTCTTGGGGTTTGGCCCCATCGGAAAGGTTGGATTGTTGATTTCGTAGCCCAGCGCAAATCGCACTGGCTTGCCCAAAACGGGATCGTCGCCTTCGCTTTCACATTGGAATTCAACGGCTCGGTCGCGGGTCTGGGTACTCATTATTTTGACCCCATTGAGTTCGCCGCCGGCCCGCAGCATCTCGAACAACCCGGCGATCGCCCTGGCATTCCCGTGGCCCTGCCCGGAACCCACCTCATTTGAGCGCCAGCCATTGGAATTGAAATCTTCGTTCGGACCAAAGCCCTGCATGGTTCGTGCGAACAGCGTGTCCGGATTATTTTCCACTTCATCAAAAAGGGCGCGCGGGCTGTTTTTCTGGAGGACGGTTGCGCAACGACTCTTTTCGTCCGCCGTCAAAGCAAAATTATAGTCGAGGCCGAGCGGCCCGCAGAGTTCCTCTCGGTTGAACTGGCCAATCCGTTTGCCGGTCAGCCGGTAAACCAATCCGCCCATCAGGTAACCATAGGTCATGTTGAGATAGACCGGCTTGACGCCAGGTTCCCAGTTTGGCTGGGTCTCTTCGATCGCTTCGGTCATGATATCCCAGTTGTAGAGATCCCCTGGGCTGAGGCGCCGGTCGACATATGAGATGGCGCAGCGGTGATCGAGAAGGTGCCGAACGAGAATCCCGTCTTTGCCGTTCTGTCCAAATTCCGGCCAGTACTTGGCGACTGGCTCATCCAAATCCACCATCCCACGATCGACCAACATATGGCCCATCGTCGACACCAGCGCCTTGGACACCGAAAACGTCGAGACGATTGTGTCTTTTTCCCATTTACGCCCGGTGTTGGGGTCGGCTAACCCGCCCCAGATGTCCACGACCTTTTGGCCGTCCGCGTAAACGCATACCGCGCAACCAACCTCCCTGCCGTCATCAAGGAGTCCAGCCAACACGTCCTTAACGCTCTGGAACTGAGGCGCACAGGTGCCCAAAACAGACGTTCTTTCATTCATCTCTGGTTTCACTTTTCCCGGCGACGACCGACCAACTCGGCTTGCATTACATCATGCATGCGCTGGCGTTGGAATGGTACGACGTGAGGCAGGGACCGAGTTTGTCATAGCGTGACCAAGGCGGATTCTTGAACCTCGCGTACTGCCGGCCACGGTCAAGCGCCCGGCCGACACGGGCCCCGTCGCGACTAGTTCAAAAGTTGTACATCGACGAAGACGGTGCGGCGCGCTTCGCGACCCCCTTGAACGGCTGTCACGATCGTCCGCGATGTGCCGCTCGAGAGACCACTCTCAGGCTCGATCAAGCCGAATCCAGCAGCTTCCATGATCAAGCGATTTGCGCCGGATCGCGCCTCTAATCTTCCGCTTAATTCGACGACGAGCCACGCGCGACCCGACACAGTGGTCAACCCTTTCACGCTGGTGACAAAGGTGTTCCCGACAATCTCACTCTCTGGGTTGCCCAGGATTCCGCGAATTTGCGCCTCCAAAAGGCGGTGATATGAATCTATTTCAAACACCGAGGCGCCGACGTCGAGCGGGCGATCCGAGTAGGCAAGGTCGGCGGCGAAAAGATCAACCCAGAGCTGATGTTGCGGCGTTCCCGGTACCGGCGGCGCAATGCCCAGAGCTTGGAAACCAGGGAAGGTGACGCTCAAGTTACTGACGTTCCCGCCGTGCGAATCCGACCGGCCTTCGACGATGACTAGGGGCTGCCCGGCGTTCACGTGCTGATCGTTGAGTGTTAGCTCGCTGACGGCGAAGCGCCGGTTCACACGGCCACCCGCCTCGGAAACCGCGCCGGTGAACGTGGTAACGAGTGATTCGCGTTGTCCGTCGGGCAAAATACTTAGGGTCTCGACCGTGCCGACAATGCCGGACTTGGGCCCCCAAGCCACAGCCACGGGTTGTTGAATCTCTTCGACAATGCCGGTGAAACCGCCGATCCCTTTTAGAGGGTCGAAACGCGACAACTCTTGCGCGATTGCGGTTGTCGCGCCAACAAGCACCAGGCAGACAGCCGCTACGGTTAGCGTTGCGGTACGCATGTGATCCCCCAATCGCGAACATTAGATCAGCGAGGGGTGGCTGACCAGCATCTAGCCATTTACCGCAACAACAAATATAGACACTGTGCGGGCCCGATCGGAACCAAACCATGACATCCCATCCCCCTGATAGGCCCGCGGCAGGAATCGGTTACATCGTCGTCGCGATGGCTCTTTTTAGCGGCATGGATGCGGTGGCGAAATGGCTGGTTGATGACTTCTCGATCTTTCAAATTCTTGCGTTACGAGGAATTTTTTCAATCGGGCTTCTGCTTCCATTCCTGGTGCGAAGTTACGGCGTCGCGGGAATAATGCGCACGCAGAATCTAAAAGGTCAGATCCTTCGTTCGCTGTTCGGTGTCGGTGCGATGTTCGGGTTTTTTAGTGCGCTGCGCGAGATGCAACTTGCCGACGCGACAGCCATTGGGTTCTCCGGATCCCTCTTCATGGCTGCGCTGGCGGTCCCATTGCTAAGGGAACGGGTCGGTCCACGCCGGTGGATGGCGATCCTTTTTGGGTTTGGTGGCGTTCTCATCATCGTCCAACCGGGGACGTCGAGTTTTAATGCCGCGTCCCTTCTCGTAGTTCTATCGGCCCTCTTGTACGCGTTGATGATGATCAGCACCCGCTGGCTCAGCAGGACCGAGACCAACGCCAGCATGGTCTTTTACCACGCGCTCGTATCGACCTTGATCGGTTTGGTCGCGCTACCGTTCCTTTGGGTCTCACCGTCGCCGACCGAGTGGGGGCTCTTCGCGACCATGGGGGTCCTTGGCACTCTCGCTCACCTCGCTATCGCCCAGGCGTTTAGGCTTGCCCAAGTGGCCGTCGTCGGCCCCTTCGAATACAGCACGCTGCTGTGGGCGACGATCATTGGTTTTGTCGTTTGGCACGAGGTTCCGGGGGCGAACGTTTGGTATGGATCATTGATGCTGGTCGTCGCCGGAGTCTACATCCTGTACCGCGAAACAAAATTATCTTCGCAGACCCGCCGCGCGATCCGCGACGCCGCAACGATTACGAAGTAGAGCCACCGTCGTATTCGGCCAAGACGTAGGTGGTCTTCAACAAGTCCCAACGAATCTTGACGAACAGCAGGTCATCGCCGTGATACCAAACGTGCTCCGGCGGCCGCCCTGATTCGCGTAAGGGAAAGACGAAGTGCTTGGTCTGGAAGGTGCCGGCGGGGACCGATACTTCTTCATCACCGACCAATTGGGCGCGGAAATTGCCACGACCGATCATCGGCCCCGAGGCGCCGTTCGATAGAGGCGAGCTCATGATCGAGGCCCAGCCTTGGTCTGTATCTGAACTACGCCAGTCCCAAGCCCCGAGGTGCCAGATGTCACACACCACGGGATGCGGACCAAACGATCGGGGCCATTCGTCAACTGGGACTTGTTGCGAAATACGCCCTTCGCCAGTGGTATAGGCTTCGCACTCAACCACGTCCGGCCCGAAACGAAACCAGGCGGACCCCATGAGTTTCTCTTCCACTGTCAATCGAACGTACGAGTCGATCGGAAGCCATGCTTTATCGACCGTATAAACGACATCACGGAGAATTCTGGTGTCATCCATTTCACAGTGCGATCGGAGTGTGCGTGTGCCGTCAGGCTGGACCGTTACGGTGAACCACTCGCGGCCGCGTTCGCCGATGTCGTCGTGGATATAATCAATCCTGCCACTGTAGGTTCGGTGTTTCATGACGCACTCCTGTTGTGTCAGGGTCTGTACTTAGGGGACGCTCCGGCGTGTGGACTGGTACCAGGAGAAATGATGTCTCACAGCGCACAAATCATCGATCGAAAGACGGTTTACCACGGATACTTCGACCTTCATGAAGTGACGTTCCAGCATACCATGCTCAGCGGCGTCATGAGTCCCGCGATGACCCGGCTAGTGTTGGAGGTCGGCGAGGTCGCGGCAGGGCTTCTTGTGGATCGGACGCGCCGTAGAGTCGTTCTTATTGAACAATTTCGGCTCCCTGTGCTGGCCAAGGACGGTGGCTGGCTCGTCGAGGTTGTCGCCGGTCGGGTCGACCAGGGTGAAACCGTTGAGGAGGCGTTTCGCCGCGAATCAATCGAAGAAACGGGCTATGAGGTCGCCAATCTACAGCAGATCCACCGGTTCTATCCGGCCAGTGGCACATTGGCCGAGCACATGACGCTGTTCTGCGCGGATGTCGCGGATCGGATCAACGAAGGGGGCGGCACCGACGCAGACGAGGACATTCGGGTGCTGGATTGGCGCTATGAAGAGTTCTTCGACGCGATCGACGCTGGGCGCATCATCGACGCCAAAACTATTATCGCCGGACAATGGCTGCGGCAGCATTTGGGCTAAGTCTTAGCCAGCCGTCCCGTCGTACTCTTGCAGCAGATACGTGGAGGAAAGAACATCGAACCGCATTTTGACGAGCAAGCGGTCGTTTAAGGTGCACCAGGCATCCATGCGATCTTGCCCGTCCTTGTCGACATAGGTGACGTGTTCGCATTCGAAAGTTCCGGCCGGGCACTCGATTGTTTCTATACCTTGGTACCGGAAACGGTGATGCGATATCCCGATCATCGGACCGGAGGCGCCGTTTGGCAGCGGCGAACAGCTGGCCGACGTAAAGGGCTGAATTTTCCCCGGCATGCTGCGATCGATGTTGGCGAAATGCCAGACATCGCAGGCGACCGGGTGAGTGATAAATGAGTGCGGCGGTTCGTCAAACTCAACGGTTTGAGAAATTCGTCCTTCGTTGGCTGTGAAACCTTCGCATTCGACGCGACGGCCATCGAAACGAAACCAGGTCGATCCAAGAAAGGTGTCCATCACCGAAACTCGAACGAATGCGTCCTTGGGCCGCCAATTGGCGTCAACGGTCGTCGTAACGTCCCGAAGAATTTGCGAATCGTCCATCTCGCACCGAGCTCGAATGGTGCGATCACCGTTTCCGTGAACCGTAACGGTGCACCATTCGCGGCCCCGCTCACCGGCGTCGCCAAGGTATTGAATCTTGTAGCTATAGGTCCTGTGCTGCATTTGGGTCACTCGAACTATGGTTCGTTGCAAAAAAACGACGTACGACTTAGCCGCACCCGCGGCTAGTCTGGTGCGAAGAATTGACCGCCACTGGGAGGGAGCATGCCACATATCTTCGTTGCCGGCGCGAGCCGTCGGGTCGGATTTGAGACGGTGAAACGCTTGCGTGCGAGCGGCGTTACCGTGAGTTGCTTTTTTCGCAGTGAATCGGAAAGAAGCAGGGTCGAGGAAACCGGCGCGGCGGTGACAATTGTAGACGCATTCGATGGCGCCGCCGTTGGCGCTGCGATCGCCGGAGCAGGGCAACTCGACGCGATCATCTGCACCTTGGGTGGAAAGCCCGGCGACGAGCCGCGGGTCGATTTCCCCGGCGCAAAACATTGCATCGACGCCGCGAAGTCCGCGGGAATCAATCGCTTTCTGTTTGTTACGGCAATAGGCTGCGGCGACACGTGGGACACACTGGAAGAAAAGGCCCAGCAGTTTCTGGGGCCTGCCATAAAGGCAAAGAACCAAGCCGAGGCCTATTTGTTCTCAAGCGGCCTCGACTACACGGTCCTTAGGCCGGGCGGTCTGTCGGACGATCCGGCCACCGGGGATGGCTTCTTGACCCAAGATGCAGGCGTGCTCGGCACCGTCACGCGCGCCGATGTCGCGGCGCAGCTTGTGCGGTGCCTGGAGAGCGACAAGACTAGGGGTCAGGTCTATCAGGTCCTCGATCGCAATCAGTTGCGGACCGCAACGCCGTTCGTCGAAGCGGCCTTGTAGTCGCTACTCAGCCGCCGCTGCTTGCTGATCGCCCGCGCGCAGCCGAGCCACCACTTCGTCGGTGGTTTGGACATCGCCGAAATTAATAACAAATGAGTAAAGTGCCGCGGCGTGTTGGTCATCGGTGGAGGCCGAACACGCATCGGAAACCATGAGCGTCCTGTAGTTGAGCATCATCGCGTCGCGCGCTGTCGACTCGCAGCAGACGTTCGTTGCGGTTCCGGTGACGAGTACGGTGTTGATGCCGCGGGTTCGCAGAACTTGATCAAGATCGGACGACCCCTGAATGAACGCGCTATAGCGCGATTTTCGTACCGTGAGGTCCTCGTCCCGCGGCAAGAGTGTCTGATAGAGTTCATGCCCATGGGCGCCTTCTGACATCGCCTCGGTCCGTCGCTTGGAGCCCGCCGGCGTGGAGAGCTCACGGTGGAAGTGCGACCAGCTCTCGAGCGATTCTTTTGTAACTGTATTGAGAATCCAAACCACGGTGCCGCCAGATGCGCGGGTCGCATCCGCCAGCCGATTGATATTGGGGCAGGTGCTTGCGGCCTCCGCGACATAAGCGTGCCCGGCGCCTTCTTTCACAAATGCATTTTGCATGTCCACTACAACGAGCGCGGTCCGCGACGGGCGCAGCGTTTCATAAGCGTGGAGCCGGCCACGTCTTTGGATGACGCGTTCTTCAACATCGGCGGGAATCCGAAAATTATGCATCAGGTGTCTCCGTTAGCCGGTTGGTACATATGGAACTCGTTACCATAGAGGTCGACGAAACGCGCCGTAACGCCCCAGGGTTCGCTCATGGGCGGATCGTTGAAATGAACGCCGCGAGCTTTGAGCGTTTCATAGCTCCCGATGCAATCATCAGTTTCAACCACAAACACGGGCGACTTACCGACGCCCGAGTCGTCGCGGTACTGTGGCCGCTGATCGAGCACAAGCGTCAGGTCAGGCTGGTCGGGTGATGCCACGGTCAGCCAGCGGGTTCCGTCCGCATAGGTCTCATCTTGGTGTTTCACGAAACCAAGCTTGTCGGCATACCAGCGATGGGCCTCGTCACAATCCGACACGTGAACCGTGATCTGACTGATCCTAAGCATTTAATCCACGACCGGCGGCTTGCCGATCTTTGGCAGATTGAATCGCCCGGGCGGCTCTAGAATTGGGTTACCGTTTTCGTCATGGCGGACCTCGCTGACGACCCGGTTCGGCTGGAAGAAACGTTTGAACATATAGTCGTCGCGCAGTTCAAATCGCGGAATGATTTCGGCGCAGCCGCCCGCGAAGAGGAGAAGGCTCGCCGCGAGGGCGATCAAGCGCAAAGAAGGCCGATCCCCGATCACGGCGCGGTAGCTGGGCCTTTTCAAACGGTGTCCCATGGGGCCACAGTAGCTGACTGATCTCTCTTCGGTCATATCGCGTTCTTGCCACCGCCAACGGATGTCGCCGGGGAAGAGGGTAGCGACACCGTTGGAAATAGTCACCACTCAGCATCGGAAGGTTCAAATTGCTGCAACACCATGACGGCACCGTGGCTCAGTTCCGCGCCGCGGGTCGGGGCGACCGGGTAGGACCGGCATGACCGATCTGTTTCGCCTCGCGGCAAAGCAACTGACCGAAGGATATCAACGCGGCGACTTCACGCCCCAAGAGGTCGCTCAGGCGGTTGTTGATCGGGTGTTAGAGATAAACGAAGCGCTCAACTGCTTCTGTCACATCGATTCGGAGCGGGCCCTTGCCGACGCCGTGGAGTCTGGTAGGCGGTGGGCGAGGGGCGCGCCGCTCAGCCCCCTCGATGGTGTGCCGGTCTCCATCAAAGACCTTCTGCTCGCCAAAGGCTGGCCGACCCTTTTCGGTTCGCTGGCCACGGACCCGAATCAGAACTGGGACGCTGACGCACCAGCCGTCAGCAACTTGAGGCGCGGCGGAGTCGTATTCTTCGGCAAGACGACAACCCCGGAGTGGGGACATAAGGGCGCGACCGACAGCCGCCGCCACGGCATCACGCGCAACCCGTGGAATACCGCGCTGACACCCGGCGGCTCAAGTGGCGGCGCGGCGGCGGCGCTAGCGAGCGGCATGGGCCCGCTGGCGATAGGCAGCGATGGCGGGCTCGTGTAGGACACCTGCGAATTTCTGCGGTGTGGTCGGCATGAAACCCAGCCATGGCCGCGTGCCGGTCTGGCCGCCTAGCACCTGGGGGCATTTGACGACGCCGGGGCCGATGGCCCGCACCGTAGAGGACGCCGCCAATATGCTGTCTTTGATGAGCACCCCCGATATCCGCGATCCGCTCACGCGTCCTGACAATCCGTTCGACGCTACCATGAATCTCAAGGGCGGGGTCGCCGGCTTGCGCATCGCGCTCAGCCCGGGTCTTGGTCATCCGGTTAAGAAGGAAATCGCCGACACGATCGTCCGAGCGGCGGCGCGCTTCGGTGAGTTGGGCGCAATTGTGGAGGAAGCGGAACCGAACATCGGCGATGTGATCGAGCTATTCCGGACCTTTTTCTTCGTCGGCGCCGCTGTAACAGTGAAGAGCATCCCGAACGAAAAACACGGGTTGCTTGAAGACCTCTATAGGCAGGTCGCCGCTATCGGTGCCAAAATTTCGGCAACCGACTACGCTGAAGCGGTTCGGGCATCGACGGACCTACGCCAGCGCATGGCGGTGTTCCACCAGACCTACGACCTCGTTCTGACGGCCACAAACGCGGTCCTACCCTATCCCGTGGGAATGGTAGGGCCGGCCGAGGACAGCGAAGGTAAATGGGACAACATCACGTCAACGCTTTTCCCGATTAATCTGTCGGGGCAGCCGGCCATCACCATACCCTGCGACCATGCGCAGAGCGGGTTACCGATCGGTCTTCAGCTTGTCGCAGCCGCTGGGCGCGACGATCTGGTGCTACGGGCGGCTTACGCGTTCGAAGAAGCTGCCGGATTGGCAAATCAAATGGCACCAATCTAGCCGCTCCACCAACGCCTCAAGATTGGTATAGTCAGCGCAAATAGGAGTGATTCGATGAGCGTTCGAGAAGCGACAAATGTCAACGACCTAGGGATTGCCCGCGACATCGACATCTTCGACCGGCTTGCTAATTGGCAGGGCCTTGATGTCGTCGATTGCGGGTGCGGTGACGGCAGCCTGGCCAAAGGCCTTGCGAAGCGCGGTGCGACGGTGACCGGCCTTGAGCCGGACCCGGCCCAAGCGGCCAAGAACCGCGCCGCCGATCCAGTGCCGAACGTGACGCTCCTAGAGGCACATGCGCAGTCGATCCCGCGCGAGGACAGCAGTGTCGACGCCGTCGTCTTCAGCAAATCGCTTCATCATGTGCCTTTCGATGAGATGGACAATGCCTTGCGGGAAGCTGCGCGCGTTTTGAAGCCCGCCGGATTTCTTTATGTGTTGGAGCCCGACATCCGCGGACAATTCTCCCAGATGGTGAAGCCATTCCACGACGAAACGGTCGTCCGCGCTAAAGCCCTCGAAGCCCTGGACCGGACCGCAAGCAAGGTGTTCGGCAAGATGGAAGAGTACTGGTACACCAACGTCCTCACTTTTCCGGACTTCGAAACGTTGGAAAAACGCATGTCTGGGTCGACGTTCAACGAAATTGATGCTCGTCGTGTTGACACCCCGGAAGTGCGCGCTGCGTTCGAAGCGGGCAAGGCGGAAGAGGGCTACGCGTTCACCAATCTGATGCGGGTGCAACTCTATCGCGATCCAAAAACTAAGTAGCGTCGCGCCTGAAGGGCGGACAAGGTGAGCGGTGCCGACCGCGACCACCACCTGCTGAGCGTCGATGAGATGTACGCAGCCGACGCAGCCGCCATTGCCTCCGGTGTGCCGGGCATCCAACTTATGGAGTCCGCCGGCCGGGCGGTCGCTGATGACATCCGAATTCATTACACGCCGCGGTCGACGGTGGTGTTGTGCGGTCCCGGCAATAACGGTGGCGACGGATTTGTCGTAGCGCGGCTTCTTGAGGCTGCGGGCTGGCCGGTTCAGGTCGCACTTTTAGGGGATCGCGCGAAATTGGCGGGCGATGCGGCCTTGGCCGCCGCCGCCTGGCCCCATCAAGTTCTCGACCTAGCCCCCGAAGTTGTGGCGGACGCCGACCTTGTGGTCGATGCCGTGTTCGGGGCCGGGCTGACCCGCGCGGTTGACGGCATCGCCCGCCAGACCCTCGAGGCGGTTGCCGCAAGCGGTGCGCGTGTCGTTGCGATCGATATCCCAAGCGGGGTGGACGGGAATACCGGTGCGGTGTTGGGCTTCGCCGTCCAGTCGGATCGGTGTGTCACATTTCTTCGCAAGAAAGCGGGACACTGCCTTTTGCCGGGCAGAGCTCATTGTGGCGACTTGCGGGTCGCCGACATTGGAATAACGGACCGGGTTATTGAATCCATCCGGCCAATGACCTGGGAAAACCATCCGGATCTTTGGAAAAATGCGATGCGGTGGCCAGGTTCGGAGAGTCACAAATACACCCGCGGATTTGCCATTGTGGTGAGCGGGGGCCCGGAAACGACAGGCGCACCGCGGCTCGCGGCGCGCGCTGCATTGCGCGCCGGGGCCGGCGTGGTCAGCGTCGCTTGTCCGCCGGACGCGCTTCGGGTGTTGGCAGCAAGCCTAACCGCCGTGATGACCAGGGTCATCCACGATGTCGAAGACCTGCAAACACTCGCGTCGGATCGGCGCTGCAACGCTAGCCTGATTGGCCCCGGGAACGGCGTCGGCGATATCACCCAAAGGAACACGCTTGCGTTGCTGAAACTAGAAAAGCCGTGCGTGATCGACGCTGACGCGCTTTCAGTTTTCGGAGACACGCCCAACGACCTGTTCGCGGCGTTGAACCGAGACTGCGTGCTCACACCCCACGATGGTGAGTTCGCGCGGGTTTTTGGCGCACTCCCAGGAAGCCGGCTGGACCGTGCCCGCGCGGCTGCCGCCATCAGTGGCGCCGTCGTGTTGCTAAAAGGTGGCGACACCGTGGTCGCGTCACCTGATGGCCGCGCGACCATCACAACAAATGCGCCGCCAGATCTTGCAACCGCTGGCGCGGGCGATGTGCTTGCCGGAATTGTGCTTGGACTGCTCGCTCAGAGGATCCCGGCGTTCGAAGCGGCAAGCGCCGCGGCATGGCTACACGCGGACGCCGCGCGCCGATTTGGTCCCGGTCTTATCGCGGAAGATTTGAGCGACCTCTTACCGCAGTCACTCCGATATGTGCGAGACCAAATATCTTAGATAATTTCGTTTATAATCAATTAGATAAATATCTATCTTAATCTATTAGGTAATCCAGTAACGTGCTGAGTCGCGGGGTCTGGTGCGGAACGGGGTCTCATGTGCTCGCCAAAAAGCGAACCTGTTTGGCAGGGAAATTAGGTCTCTGAGCTGGGCCTGAAGAAACCTCGGGCTGGGCAACAAACCGACCCACGAAAATGATCTTTGGTGGCACTCTCAGAATGTTATACAAGGGCCGCTCTCGCCATCCCAGTCGGCCCACCCGGCCTGGCGTGGCATTCCAAAATATCCTGCGGGCGTGGTGGAACTGGTAGACACGCTAGGTTTAGGTCCTAGTGGGCTTTAGCCTTTGGGGGTTCGAGTCCCTCCGCCCGCACCAGTACCATCGTCACGGCGACAAGGATCATCCCGGTTAGACCCATGCAGATTACAGAAACAGCCTCCGAAGGCCTGA
>ERZ890510.1492-NODE-1492-length-15063-cov-4.649120_pt1 | contig 15063 bp, 15 predicted proteins | sample MGYA00521265_ERZ890510 | MGnify/ENA primary metagenome ERZ890510 (study PRJEB32303, sample SAMEA104408624) | aquatic metagenome | biome: Brackish water; feature: Chemocline; material: water | place: Baltic Sea | collected 2014-10-26T21:54:00 | depth 110 m ...
CGGACGATTTTTGTGTCTTCTTTCATGATGCGGCACTCATAGCACTGGGGGTCGGGTGGCGCTAGTTGGCGACTTCTTGCGGCGTCCGTAGGCGGCGTCTCCAGCGCATCAGCGCGACAACCGACCAGATCGCCTCGACCAAGCCAAACGGCCAGGAGCCGATCAGGAAGCCATAGATCGAGGCCGCGGCGCAGGCGGCGGCGAAAGCGATGACGAAGCCCGCATGGCGGCGCTCAAAGGCGTAGAACAGCAGCATGCCGCTGACCGCGGCGAGCCCGTACAGATCGATGGCGGTCATGCCGCGACCTGCTTGGATGGACACCGGACCGTGCCGTAGGTGCAAAAACCACGGCAGTCGCCGGGCAGCGGGCGCAGGACCGCGCCGCTTGCTTCACAGTTGCAAAAGAATTGGCAGGTGTCGGTTGGCATGGTTTCGACTTTCGCGTGGCCGCATCCGGGGCAGGTCAGGCGCGACTCGAGAACCACCGCGATATCAGGTCTCGATCGGCGTGTCCGTGCGGCCACCCCATTCGGTCCACGACCCGTCATAGACCGCCCACTTGTCGTGGCCGATAAGGTGCAGACCGAGCGCCATTACCGAGGCGGTAATGCCAGAGCCGCAGCTGGTCACGACGGTGCCGCTCAGGTCGATACCTGACGCGGCTAGCGCTGCGCGTAGCGCATCGGCGTCTTTCAACGTGCGGTCCGGATTCAAGATGTCGGTGTAGACCAAATGTTTCGCGCCGGGGATATGGCCCGAGCGTACGCCCGGACGCGGTTCCGCGTCGGTGCCGTCGTAGCGACCCTTGGGCCGGACATCCAGCACCTGTTCGGCACGGCTTTCGACGTTGGCGAGAAGTTGGCCCGCGGTGCGCAAGATGGTGGCATCGAGTTTCGCAGCAAAGGTCGCGGGCGTAGGCGCTTGCGTTGTGGTTTCGAGTGGCCGGGCTTCGGCCTGCCATTTCGGCAAGCCACCGTTGAGCAACGCCACGTTGGCATGGCCGAATGCACGGAACTCCCACCACACCCGCGCGGCGCTTTGCAAGCCGATGCCGTCGTAAACAACGACGCGGTCTTTGTTCGAGATTCCCATGGCGCCGACCGCCTTCGCGAAGTCTGCCGCGGTCGGCAGCATGTGCGGTAGGTCGGTGCCCGGATCGGCGATCGCGTCGATATTAAAGAACTGCGCGCCCGGAATGTGCCCGGCGGCGTACTCGGCCACCGGATCGCGGTTCTGCGCCGGCAAGTACCAAGACGCGTCGAGTACTTTCACGTTGGCGAGGTTGTCGGCAAGCCAGTCGGTTTCGACCAGGGCATCGGGGTGGGCGTAGGGCATGTCGATCCTCTCTATTCCACTGCGAACCGCAGGTTCACGCGGCGGTTCTGGCGGCCTTTCTTTTCTATCTTGCCGACTTCGATGGCGCCGATCTCGCCCGTGCGTTTGACATGCGTGCCGCCGCAGGGCTGCAAATCCACACTGTCGCCGATCCGTAGCAGGCGCACCTTGCCGAGGCCGCGCGGTGGTTGTACGGCCATGGTTTTCACAAGGTCGGGCTGAGCGTCGAGCTCGGCATCGGTAATCCATTCATCGCTGACTGGATGATCGGCGGCGATGAGTGCAGCGAGTTTTGCGGCGATGTCCTCTTTGTCGAGGTTCGCTTCGGGATGGTCGAAGTCGAGCCGGCCTTTCTCTTCGCCGATCGAACCGCCGGTGACGGGATAGGGCAGGACTGCCGACAAAAGATGCAGGCAGGTGTGCATGCGCATGAATTTGTGGCGGCGTTCCCAATCGATTTTGGCGGTGAGCTCGGTGCCGACCGGCGGTGGCATGACGCCGCCCGCGATGAGGTGAACGATGCCGCCCGGCGTGTCGCCCTTCATCGCGTTCGAGATGACGAGCACGGTCCCGTCGGCGAGCGTCAGCGTGCCGGTGTCGCCGGGTTGGCCGCCGCCTTGCGCGTAGAACACGGTGCGATCGAGTTCGACGGCCATATCGTGGACCGCCGTCACCGTCGCCGTGCAATCGGTGAGATAGGCGTCTTGCGTGAACAGTTGTTCGGTCATGGTGCTAGGCCATCCAATGTGGGACCGGTAGGCCCTTGTCGCGCAAGAAGATGGGATTGAACATCTTGCTTTGATAGCGCGAGCCGAAATCGCATAGCACCGTGACGATGGTATGACCCGGGCCGAGTACTTTGGCCATGCGCACCGCGCCGGCGACATTGATGCCGCTGGAACCGCCCAACACCAATCCTTCTTGTTCGATGAGGTCGAAGACGATCTGGAGTGCCTCGGCGTCGGGAATTTGGAACGGCATGTCGACCGGCGCACCTTCGAGATTCTTGGTGATGCGACCTTGCCCGATTCCTTCAGTGATGGACGAGCCTTCGGATTTCAGTTCGCCGTGCGCGTAATAGTGGTACAGCGCGGCGCCCATCGGATCGGCGAGGCCGATCGTCACGCCGCGGTGTTGCTCTTTCAGATACATGCCGACGCCGGCCAACGTACCACCGGTGCCGACGGCGCAGATGAAGCCGTCGATCTTCCCACCGGTCTGTTGCCATATCTCGGGCCCGGTGGTGCGGAAATGGCCGTCCCGGTTGGCGATATTGTCGAACTGGTTGGCCCAAATCGCGCTGCCCGGGTTTTTTTCGTTGAGCGCGTCCGCCGTCCGGCCCGAAATTTTCACGTAGTTATCGGGGTCGCGGTATGGCTTGGCCGGTACCGGGCGCAGATCGACACCGCACACCGTCAGCATGTCCATCTTTTCTTGGCTCTGGGTATCGGGAATGATGATGATTGTCTTGTAGCCCTTGGCGTTGCCGACGAGGGCAAGGCCGATGCCGGTATTGCCGGCGGTGCCCTCGACGATCGTGCCGCCTGGCTTTAGCGCACCACTCTTCTCGGCGTCCTCGATGATAGCCAGCGCCGCGCGATCCTTGACCGAGCCACCTGGATTGAGGAACTCGGCTTTGCCGAGGATCTCGCACCCCGTTTCATCCGACAGCCGGTTAAGGCGGATCAGCGGCGTGTTGCCGACGGTATCGAGAAAGCCTTTGCGGATATCCATGGCAACCTGGGTGATAGGGGCGGGCCTTTGAACTTAAGGACCGCCTGGGCTTGCATCAACCGTTGACTAGCCCGGCAGCGCGGCCATTAGGCCGCCGTCTACTGTTAGCGCGGTGCCGGTCACCCATTCGGCGTCGTCGCTCGCCAAATAGAGGAACCCGTTGGCGATATCGCGGGCGAAACCGAGCCTGCCCAATGGATGCAGGGCGGTGGCGAACTGTCGCGCCGCGGCGGGATCGTCTTGATCGTTGAAATAGCCCTGGATCATCGGCGTGTCGATGAACCCTGGGCACACGCAGTTAACGCGAATTCTGTCGCCCGCGCCGTCTTTGGCCATGCAACGCGTCAACATGATGACGGCGGCTTTGGACGCGCAATAAGCCGCGTCCTGGGCAATCCCGATTTGGCCGGCGATCGACGCGGTGTTGAGGATGCCGCCGCCTTTGCGGTCCTTCATGTGGCTCCATACGGCCTTGGACATCAAGAAGATGGATTTGACGTTGATATCCATCTCGGTGTCCCACTGCGCTTCGCTCATCTGCTCGACGCTGCCGACGATGGTGATGCCCGCATTGTTAACGACAATGTCGAGGCCGCCGGTCTGCTCGATCGCTTTGGCAATCGCGGCGCCGACCTGGTCAGCCTTGGTCACGTCGAGCGTGACGGCAAACGCCTTCGCGCCGGTCGCATTGATTTCTTTGGCGGTTTGTTGCGCGCCGTCGCCGTTCTTGTCGGCGCACACCACGGTGCAGCCTTCTTCGGCGAAGCGTTGCGCGGTGGCTTTACCGATTCCTGATGCGGCGCCCGTGACGAGCGCCGACTTGCCCTTAAGACGCATGCCGTGCCTCCTTATGTCGGTTGGTGGTCAGTTGTGGCGGTCGCGCGACACGTAGGCGCCGTCGCGGAGTTCAGCGAACAAGTCCTCCACCAGGGGATGGTGGATGTCTGTTTCATCGTCGCTACGCTCAAGGTTGCGCTCGGCGACATAGGTCGTGTGCTCGCCGCCGTCGACCAGCACGCTGTACCAGGGCTTGTCCTTAGGCGGGCGTGAGCGGGCCATTTCGTCGTACCACTCATCGTCCAGGCTGAAGATCGGGTCGACGTCATAGACGACGCCGCGGTATCCCGCCCGCCGGTGGGCGACGATCTGGCCAACGTGAAAACGGGCTCTTCTGGCGGTCACGGGGGACCTTTCTCGGGTCTGTGCGTGGTCTTAGGGGCCGGATCGGCTACTCTGAGCGCCAACCCGAACGGAGAACACATAGGATGAAGAAAGGCTACAAGCAATTGGTCGATGAGGCCAATTCGGCGGTTGAGACCATCGCCGTGAAGGACGCTTTGGCCCTGGCCGGTGACGAATCCGTGACAATCGTGGATATCCGCGATGTCCGCGAATTGTGGCACGAAGGCAAGATTCCGGGGGCCGTCCATGCCCCGCGCGGCATGTTGGAGTTCTGGGTCGACCCTGACAGCCCGTATCACCGCGACGTTTTCGCCAGCGGTAAGAAGTTCGTGTTTTATTGCAAATCGGGCTGGCGCTCCGCCCTGGCCACTAAACAGCTTCAAGATATGGGCCTTGAGCCCGTGGCGCACATCGACGGTGGCTTTGGCGCCTGGGTCGAAGCCGGCGGCCCGGTTGAGAAGGTCGAACAGAAGAAGTCGAAGGGGTAGGGGCTACTCGGCGGCGGCGCTCTGCGCCGCTGCGGTGGTAAGCCGTGCCGCAGCTTCTCCCGCAAGCCGGCCCTGCGTGGTGGCAGTGAACAGGCCGGCCGCCGGAATGTAACCCCAGTCTGATGGGCCCGACGTCGAGCGCGCCGTGCCGCCTGCGGCGAATAGATTGGGTAGCGGCGTGCCGTCCGTGCGCTGAACCTGGGCGTTGCCATCAATTACCAGACCACCTTGCGTGTGGAACAGGGCGCCCACGGATTTAACGACATACCAAGGCGGGCCTTGCAACGGTGTTTCGCTGGCGAAGTCACGACCGTGGTTGTCTTTGCCTGTGCCGTTTTGCATCGCGACCACATCGGCGAGCGTTTTCTCCAACGTCTCCAATGGCATCTTGGTGATCTGGGCGAGCTCTTCGGTGGTCTCGGCTTTGCGCACCGCGCCCACTTCCATCGCCTCTTTGTGTTCCTCGTACTTCATGACGAAGTCTTGGCGTTTTTGATCGAAGATGAACCAGACGTAATGCTCGGGTTGCGCGGTGACCTTGCGGCCCATGCCGGAAATGTCGGTCGACTCGTCGGTGAAGCGTTCGCCGTTGATGTTGACGACGATGCCGCCGTCGAGAATGACGATGTAGTGGATCAGCACGCGTGCCGGTTCGGCGAGTGCGCCAAGGCCTTGGAACGCGGTCATGTCGGCGGTGGCGGCGCCCAGGTCCATGCCCCACTGGATGCCGTCGCCTTCGTTGCCCTCGTGGCCGTGGTAGATCGCGTCGGCCATGTCGGGAATGAATTCACGGATCATCTCGCGGTTAGCGCCAAAGCCGCAGGTGGTCAGGATCAACGCGCCGCAGCCGACCTGTTCGTCCGAGCCGTCGGGGCGCTCAAACCGCACGCCGCGCACGGTGCCGTCGTCGTCGGCATAGACATCCACGACATGCGCGTCGGTGATAAGGTCGACGCTGGCCGCCTCGCAGGCGTTCAACAAGCAACTCACTAGCTCGGTGCCGGTTTTCCGCGGCGTCGCGTGAATGCGCGAGCGCGAATGCCCCAACTTGGCACCCCAATCCATATCAACCGCCAGCGGGATGTTGTGCGTTTCGGTAAGCCAATCGACGGTCCTGCCCGAGGCATTGGCAAAGACGCGCGCCAGCTCGGCATCGGTTTCGCCGCGCGTCAGCTTGATAATGTCGTCGGCGAAGCGATCGCCTGAATCGTCAACGCCGGCGGCCGTCTGACTTTTGGTGCCGGCCGCCGCGATGTTGCCTTGTGACATCGCGGTCGAACCGCGTGGTGTGTGATCGCGTTCCAGCAACAACACCTCAGCGCCGCCATCGCGGGCGGCCAACGCAGCGGTCATCCCAGCGGCGCCGGCGCCAACGACCACGACGGGCACGGTGTATTCAAAGGTTTTTCCGGCGGCGGGTTTGATAGGCATCGGCGGCTCCTTGGATGGCACTCAGGCTAGCACAGGCGCTGGCCCAGGCTAGCCTTTGACCATCTTAGCGGCTTCGCGGCCGGCGATGCGGCCCAGCACGGTGGCGGTCAGCAGACCGTTGCCGGATAGGTAGCCCCAGCGCGACGGGCCCGATAGGCCGCGTGCGGCGCCGCCACCGGCGAACAGGTTAGGTAGCGGCGTGCCGTCCTCGCGCAACACCTGCGCCTTGTCGTTGACGACCAGGCCGCCTTGGGTGTGGAACAGCGCGCCGGTGATTTTGGCGAAATGGTAGGGCGGTTCCAGCAGGTCTGTCTTGCCCCAGTCGCGGCCCCACGGGTCGTCCTTGTCGCCGCGCTTGTAGGCCTCGATATCGGCGAAGGTCTGTTTTAGGGCGTCGAGCGGGACGCCGCTTTGTTGGGCGATGCCCTCGATGGTGTCGGCGGTCTTATGCGCGCCCATTTCGATGCCGTTGCGGTAGTCGAGAAAATCGACCCCGAGTTTGTGGCCGCCTTCGTCCCAGATTTCCCAGGCAACGGCCTCGGGTTGGCCGATCACCTCGACGGCCTGTTCCGAATAGCCGCGAACCTCGTTGGAAAAGCGCTCGCCGTTGAGGTTCACTTGGATACCGCCCTCGGTAAGCAGGCCCCAGAACAACAGGGTCCCGTGCGGTTGGGTCACTGCGCCGTGGCCTTGATAGCCGCCCATATCGGCGACCGCGCCACCCAGTGCGACACCCCAGTGGACTGCGTCGCCTTTGTTGCCGGTGTGGCCGAAGTACCAAGCGTCCGACATTTCGGGCAGGTACTCGCGCACCATCTCCGGGTTCCCGCCATAGCCGTTGCAGGCCAGGATCAGCGCGTCACACCCGATATCTTCGGTCGCGCCGTCGGGGCGGGTGATGCGCACGCCGGTTACGCGGCCGCTTGCTTGATCGGCGTAGAGGTCGGTGACAGGGGCGGAGGTCGCGAGGTCGATCGCTTCGCGCGCCACGGCTTCGGTCAGGACGGCCATCAATTCGGTGCCGGTGCGGTTGGGCGAGCCGTGCATGCGCCACACGCTATGGCCGGGGTATTTGAACCCGGTAAGCAACGATAGCGGCAAACCAACCGTGTCGATCAGCCAGTCGACGGTCGGGCCGCTGGCTTCGGCGACCCAGCGCGCCATGTCGGGATCGTTCTTGTTCTTGGCCTTGGCAATCAGATCTTTGGCGAATTGTTCGGGCGAGTCCGCAATGCCTGCGGCGTTTTGCAGTTTGGTCCCGGCGGCCGGGATTAGGCAGGTCGATAACGCCGACGATCCGGTTGGCGTGTCGTCGCGCTCCAGCAACATCGTCTCCGTGCCATTTTCCTTGGCTGTCAACGCCGCGCTGATGCCGCAGGCGCCGGCGCCGATCACCAAGACGGGTACGGAGAGTTCGAAGGATTTATCGGCGGCGGCCAGGATCATGGGACATTCCGTTTTGTCGTCGTTTCGGGTTGTCAGGGGTCATATTACATCCCGGCACGTGCCGCCAGGACGTGTCCAATTCTAGGGCTGTGCCGGAGACCGGCCCCTTGGGCCGCGCCGCGTTGTGTAGGCGCTCAGGCCGCCCTCACAAGGCGCCCTGGCAACGCACCGGTCCAGTCGCCGTCACGCCGGGTAATTTCGCCCGATACCACCGTCGCAACATAGCCATCGGCTTGCTGCGACAGCCGCATCGCGCCGGTCGGCAGATCGTGGGTCGCGCGGGCCGCGTGCAGCCTCAGGTGGTCATGATCGATCACGTTGATGTCTGCTTTGAGCCCTTCCTTGAGAATGCCGCGGTCGGGCATGCCCATGACGCGCGCGTGGTCGCTGGTCAGGGCCTTGACGATCCAGGGCAGCGGCAAGCGCTCGCCGTCGCGGTCGCGGCCCCAATAGGTCAGCAGAAAGGTCGGCATGCTGCTGTCGCAGATACGGCCGACATGGGCGCCGGCATCGCCAAGACCGATTTCCATTTCCGGACGGCGCAACATTTCAAGGCACGTGTCGAGGTTGTTGAACGCGAAATTGCGTGCCGGAAAATAGAGGACGCCATGGCCGTCGTTCTCGAGCAGCGTGTCATAGGCCACCGCGAGGGGTGTGGTCCCTTGGCGTTCGGCGACCTTGTCGAGGCGCTCCTCGATCGGCGGCGAATAATTGGGGGGATCGCCCATGCGGTACAGCAGGTGGGCGCTGCGCGACATGATCACGGTCCGCGCCTCGGCGTCGCCGGGCTCTTCGGCCAGAAGGCGGGTCCGCAGCTCGGGGTTGCGCATGGCGGCGACGCGCTCGGGCAGCGGCAGATGGGCGATCGCCTCATACGAGGGACAGGTCGTGAACGGGTTCGAGGTCATCTCAAGACCGAACAACACGCCAACCGGGCGCGCGACGACTTGGCCGTACATGCTGGCGCCGTTGCGAATGGCCGCGGCAGCGCCGTCTGCGATCTCGCGCCAACGCTCCGGCGCCTCGTTGCCCTGCAACAGCGGGAAGTGCACGGGCCGACCTGATGTCTCAGCAATGCGCCGCAACATATTGAATTCACAAGAGAAACCATTGGACATGTTGAACTCGGAGGCCGACATGAAGTGGCCGCGGCCCTTGCGTTTCATCGCCAATGCCATGGCCATCAGCTCGTCCTCGTCGGCGGTCGTCGAGGGCACCACGTCCCCGCTGCGGGCGCGGTGGCCGGTGGCCCGCGAGGTGGTGAAGCCGAAGGCGCCGGCCTCGATACCCTCTTCGACCAAGGCAGCCATGCGCTGAATGTCGTCAGCCGACGCAGGTTCGCGGCGGATGCCGCGCTCGCCCATCACGTAAACCCGGATCGGCACGTGGGTGACAAAGGTGCCGAAGTCGACGTCAGCCTTCCGCGTTGCTAGCACATCCATGAATTCGGGAAAGCTCTCCCAGGTCCACGGCAGGCCCTCATTGAGTACCAAGGCCGGAATGTCTTCGACGCCGTCCATGACATCGACCATGACATCGCGATGCTCCGGCTTGCACGGCGCAAAGCCGACGCCGCAGTTGCCCATCAAGACCGTGGTGACGCCGTGTTGAGAACACGGAGTCATGTGGGTATCCCACATGACCTGGGCATCGAAATGGGTGTGAATGTCGATGAAGCCCGGTGTGACCATCAACCCTTTAGCGTCGATTTCCTCGGTCCCGGCATCGTCGACCTTGCCGATCTTCTCGATGCGGCCACCGCCGATCGCGATATCCGCATCATAGGGATCGCCGCCGGTACCGTCGATCAACGTGCCGCCGCGGATAACCAGATCGAATTTTGCCATTGTCGTGCGGCCCTCCCAGCCCAGGCCATCCGCCGTTCACCGATAACCCGGCATGATCCTAAACGACGATCACCGTGCGCAACCATCGAATCTCGCGCTCGTTAGGTCAGCGATGATGACGCTAGTCTTGCTACGCGGCGCAGCCGAGTGGGTGCTAGGGTTGACCCTGGGTGCGTCCGCAGGCGGCACGGCCGACTGCCGACGTTATGGTGGGAGGACTTTCAATGACCCGAACAAGAAGCTTGGCAACAGCCGCAATAGCGGCGGCACTCGTCGTCGGTTCAGGATCGCTTGGCTTGGCTCAGACGTTGCGTGTGTCGAACATCGGCAATCCGCCGAATCACGGCGATCCGACCACAAGTCTTAGCTACCAACATACCTACACTTTTGAGACGTCGTTCGACCCCCTGGTGACGGTGGATGGCGACGGCTCGCCGCGCGCTCGCTTGGCGACGAGTTGGAAAAACACCGGACCGCTGACCTGGGAATTTAAGCTTACGCCAGGAATTTCGTTTCACGCCGGGACGGCATTTACCGCCGACGCGGTTGTCGCGGCGGTCAAGAATCTTCAGTCGGACGATCAAAAGAAGTACGGCGGGTCCGTCTACGGCAGTCTCAAACACATTGTCGATGCCCGGAAGATCGACGACATGACCGTGGAAATTATTACGGATCGCCCGTCGCCGATCCTGCCGAACGAGATTTCCGCGTTTCGGATCATCGACCCCGCGGCGTGGAGCGATCTTGGGCGCGAGAAATTCGGCAACGATCCATCCGGCACCGGGCCATTTCGCGTGACATCGTGGGACGACACCAAGGCTCAGATGGTCCGGTTCGAAAAGGGGCCACGCCAGCCCAAAGTCGACGGGCTATTGATGTATTTCCAGCCCGAGGCGGCAACCCGCGTACAAGCATTCCAGTCCGAAGCGGTTGATATCGCCTTCGGTATCCCGACCGACTCGGTCAACCTGATCAAACAGGCGGGCGGGACGGTGAATGTCGGCTCAACACCCTCGGTCGCCATTCTGGTCTTCAACCAGTCAACCGGCGGTTTCACAACCGACAAACGTGTGCGCCAGGCCTTCAACTATGCGATCGACAAGTCGTTCATCGACACCCTGTTCAATGGGTTTGGCAAGGCGGCAGGCCAACCGGCGGCATCATCGGTCAATGGATTCCAGGCCGACGTGGCGGCCTATCCATACGACCCCGCGAAGGCGAAACAGCTTCTTGCCGAGGCGGGCTTCCCCAACGGCCTCAAAGTGGTTGCGGAAATCGTCAACAACAATGCCGATCTGACCAATCTGTATCAGCAAATTGCACAAGACCTATCGCGGGTCGGCATCACGATGGAACTGAAGATCATTACGTTGCCTGACTTGTTCGGCCGCGTGGTCGGCACCAAAGAGTTCGAAGGTCAGATGCACATCATGAACTATGGCTCCAACCCGTCGATCGACGTGATGCGCTCGATTAATGCGTTCCATTCCTGCGAAGCGCGGCAGAAGTGGACCTGCATCCCAGCCGCAGAGGCTGCGATCAAAGGCGCCAATAGCGAGTTCGACCCCAAAAAGCGTGCGCAGTACCTGCGGGAAATCGCCCAAATCTACCATGATGAGGCGCCGCAGATATTCTTGTACGAGCAGTTCGAACTCGATGCGACGTCGAGCAAAGTGTCAGGTTTCAAGAATGAGAACTGGCGCATCAACTGGGCCGACGTCGTACTGGCCAACTAAACCGAGACTTGCTCGGCCCGACCATACGGCTGCGGCGTCGCAAGGCGCCGCAGCTTTTCTTTTGGCGTTCACTCGGAGGGAATACGTGCCCAAGGTCTATGCCTCAATCAACCGTCCGCCGCGGGATTTGGTGGCGCACGTGCGTGGGCTGAGGCTCGATCAAATTGTCAAAGCGCTGCCGGTGACGCAGCTCATGGATTCAGCGATAAAGCCGCTGGGACTGCGCAATGTTCGCATCGTTGGCCCGGCGGTGACGGTCGCCTCCGTAGGGCCCGATCCAATGCTCGGCATGATCGCGACCGGTGTCGCGCAACCAGGCGACGTCATCGTCGTCGCCGCCGGCGGCAATGAGGCCGGGTTCGCATGGGGTGGGGGGCTGACCTTATCGGCGGCGAACGTCGGTTGTGCCGGTGTTGTGGTCGACGGGGTAGTCATAGATGCCGACTCGATCGTCGAACAAGACACACCCGTGTTTTGTCGCGGCTCGACGCTGCGCAGCACACCTATAGAGGTGCGCGGGTCGATCAACGTCGCGGTGACGTGCGGCGGCGTCCTCATTGAACCTGGCGATTTGATCGTTGGCACGCTGGATGGCGTATGCGTGATCCCGCGCGCCGACATCGAAGAACTTGTCGCCACCGTCGGGCCGGAGTCGGCACGGATCAATGCCAACATCGAGACGCTGATAGCGACCAAGCAAACCATTTTTGATTTGCGCGGCGGGCGAAGTCTCGCCGACGACCTTGGTCTTGAGTGGGTCGATTAGCGCCGAAAAATAATATCATCGTGGCAAAGTCTCCTGACACCATGCTGTCAGGAGGGGGTTGTTATGGTGTCCAGGCTTCAACGATTTAACCCCACACGGAGACACCCCAATGACAAACCCGTTCGTTTACATGGAATTGCACCCCAACAGCAGCGACAAGGCCAAATCGTTTTATGGCGACCTGCTGGGCTGGAAGTTTGCCCAGATGGATATGGGTGGTGCCGCCTACACCATGGTCAATAACGGCGCCGAGCCGTTTGCCGGGATTGCGCCGGCCAATGGTGGATCGCCCCATTGGTTGCCGTATCTCGGCGTCGCGGATTTGGACGCGTCGACCAAGAAAGCGGAATCGCTCGGTGCCAAGGTCGTCCAGCCCCGAGTCGATATCCCTGCCGGTAGCTTTGTCTTCATTGAAGATCCCGCTGGCGCCACGGTCGCATTGTTCCAGCCCAAGGGATGACTCGCCGCGTTCCTTCGGGGGTGGCGGTGCCGCCCTCGGAGAAACCGGTGCCGTCCCGCGCAATTCGACCTCTCAACATTCGGAGACACACTGATGACAAACCCGTTTGCCTATATGGAACTACACCCCAGTAGCCCGGACAAAGCCAAGGCGTTCTACGGCGACCTGATGGGCTGGAGTTTCTCGGACGCGGAAATGGGCGGCGCGACCTAGACCGTAGTTACCAATGGCGCCGCGCCATTTGCTGGCATTGCCCCGTCAAGTGGTGGGCCAGCGCATTGGTTGCCGTATCTATGGGTCGAAGATCTGGATGTCGCCGCCAAGAAGGCCGAATCGCTTGGCGCCAAAATTCTCCAACCCAGGGTCGATATTCCAGTAGGCAGTTTTGTAGTCCTGCAAGATCCCGCCGGCGCCACTGTCGCGCTGTACCAAGGAGAAGGCGCCGGAAGCGGTGCCTAACCTGCGCTATTCGACGCGACCAGACAGGCGCACTAGCATTCCCGCTGGTGCGCCTGTCCGCTGCGCCCGCAACAGATGAGCTCGCATGCGTCGCGCCGACCGCCTTTTCGAAATCATCCAAATGTTGCGATCGCGCCGCTTCATGACTGCGGCACAGCTGGCCGGCGAGCTCGAGGTGTCGGAACGGACGATCTACCGCGACGTCGCCGATTTAATTGTCACCGGCGCGCCGATCACCGGCGAAGCCGGGGTCGGCTATACGCTGGACCGAAAGTTCGATCTCCCACCGCTGATGTTTAACGCCGAAGAAATTGAAGCGCTTATTCTGGGGTCGCGGATTGTCCAGAGTTGGGCCGACCCTGATTTGGCGTCGGCGGCGCATAGCGCGTTGACCAAGATCGAAGGGGTGCTACCCGAACCGCTGCGCGCCAACATCGTTGAAAGCGCGCTGTTCGCGCCGCGGATCATGCCCGACACTGCGGTGACCGCGAACTTGGCGGTTGTGCGCCGGGCGGTGAACGATCGTTACAAAGTAAGCTTTCGCTACACGCGCGCCGACGGCGAGACGACCGCGCGAATCATTCACCCGCTCGGGCTGTTCTACTGGGGATATGCCTGGACCGTGGTCGGCTGGTGCGAAACCCGCGACGACTTCCGCAATTTCCGCCTGGATCGAATGGAACAGATCGCGCGCCGCGACGAACGGTTTGAAGACCTGCCCGGACGCGCGCTCGGCGATTATCTAAAACGCCGTTCGGGGCCGTCCTAGAGAAGGGCTCCCGGGGGCCGCGCCCCCGGGAGCATCTAATCGGAGCAAGCACCGATTAGAAACAGTCCGAAGAGGGAAGACGGCTCTGCTTTCGCGGCGGTGCCCGCGCCGAGGGCGTTGAGACCGGGCGCTACATTGAGCGCGAGCCGGACGCAAATTCAGGATAGGCCTCGAGCCCAAGTTCGGCGCGGTCGAGACCGAGCGCTTCGTCCTCTTCGTGGGCGCGGATGCCGACCGTGTATTTAATCGCCAACCAGACAATGGAACTGGCGATCACGGTGAACGCGCCGATCGATACGATGCCCAGTAGCTGTACGCCGAACTGCGCGTCGCCATTCGTTAGCGGCACCGCGATGGTGCCCCAAATGCCGGCGACCAAGTGCGCCGATATCGCGCCGACCACGTCGTCGATCTTGAACCGGTCGAACAGCGGGATGGCGAGGACCGCGAGGATACCGCCGACGCCGCCGATCAAAATCGCCTCGAGGATCGTCGGTGTGTCGGGGCCGGCGGTGATCGAAACCAGGCCAGCGATGGCGCCGTTGAGCACCAGGGTAAGGTCGACCTTCTTGTAGAGAAGTTGCGCCAAAATCATCGCCGCAACCACGCCGCCGGCGGCCGCCATGTTGGTGTTGACGTATATGTTGGCAATCGCAATCACATCGGCCGCCGAGCCCATGGCGAGTTGGCTGCCACCGTTGAAGCCGAACCAGCCGAGCCACAGAATAAACGTACCAAGGGTCGCGAGCGGCAACGACGAACCGGGCATCGGTGTAACCTTGCCGCCCGCGCCGTACTTACCTTTGCGCGCGCCAATGATCAGACAGCCGGTTAGCGCCGCCCAACCGCCCACCGAATGCACCAGCGTCGAGCCCGCAAAGTCGGCGAAGCCCATCTCGCTCAGCCAACCGCCGCCCCACTGCCACGAGCCTGCAATCGGGTAGATGATCGCCGTCAGCACGACGGTGAAGGCCAGGAACGACCACAGCTTGCTACGCTCGGCGACCGCGCCTGACACGATGGATGCTGCCGTGGCGACGAAGACCATCTGGAAGAACCAGTCGGCGGAGGCGGCGTAATTGCCGGAGAAATCGCCCGCCAACGCCGCGCTGTCGTCGGCGCCCCACCACGAGAACGAGCCCATGAACCCGCCGTCGACGCCGGTGTACATCAGGTCGTAGCCGACCACGTAATACATGATCCCGGCGATGGCGAAGAGCGCGATGTTCTTGAGGCAGATCGTCGCGACATTCTTGCTTCGCACCAATCCGCTTTCGAGCATCGCGAAGCCCGCCGCCATCCACATGACCAAGAACCCGTTCATCAAGAAGGACAGCGAGTTGAAGATGTAGGCGGTTTCGCTGACCTCCTGCGCGAGTGCTGGGGCCGCGGCGAGGCAGAAAAGGGTA
>ERZ890510.1495-NODE-1495-length-15035-cov-7.833244_pt1 | contig 15035 bp, 8 predicted proteins | sample MGYA00521265_ERZ890510 | MGnify/ENA primary metagenome ERZ890510 (study PRJEB32303, sample SAMEA104408624) | aquatic metagenome | biome: Brackish water; feature: Chemocline; material: water | place: Baltic Sea | collected 2014-10-26T21:54:00 | depth 110 m ...
AGTATCCTGAATTTTGAATTAACCCAGAAATATCAATTTCTGTTTGAGGAATTGGAAATACTTCATGCTTTCCAGCAACAAAGCCTGATATTTTAGTAGAAGCTTCTCCTGTTCTTACTAAATCAAAAAATCTGTGACCTTCCATAGCTAGCTCTAATCTTCTTTCTTCCCAAATTTCACTAGTTAAAGCAGTTCCTGTGGAAGAAGAAGCTTTTGAATCATCTCCAAATGCTCTAGCTCTAACTTGATTTAAATAATTTTGAGCTTTAGTATCCTCTGAATTCGATTTTCTGTTATTAGCTTCAGCAGCCATTAATAGAACATCCGCATATCGAATCGCTCTATAATTATTTTCATAATTCAATTCTTGTTGAGCAGCACTCGAACCAGCTCTTGGAATATATTTATGATTATAATATCCTGTGTGTTCATACGCAGATGTATATTCTGCTCCAGTTTCAGCTGCCCAAGCAACTATATCTAATACGGCTGTTTTCTTTCTTTTGTCTCCATTAGCATAAGCATCAAAAAGATCTTTGGAAGGAAGGTTAAAACTCCATCCTGCAGCGTAAACCGTACCGTTATATCCTCTAATTCCGTGGTGAATAATACCAAAACTTCCTTCAGATCCTTGAGGAAATCCCCAATCCCACCAGTTAGAATTTTTAGAATGTTGCACTTCAAAAACAGCCTCAGGTCCATTTTCACCCGATGTTAAAAACACATCTTGCGGATTATCAGGAAGCGTGTAAAGTCCAATCAAAGGCTCTAAAATATTAGCTGCCTCATCAAATTTATTTTGATATAGATAAACTTTACCAAGTAAAGCATGAGCAGTAAAAGAAGTAGCTCTACCATCTGTACTTTTTGAAGCTGGGAGTACAGCTATAGCTGCTTGTAAATCTTTCTCAATTTGAGCATAAACTTCTGCTTTAGGAGATCTAGATAAAGTTGCAGAATCTTCAGCAGTTAATCTTGATGTAGTAAACAAAGGAACATCACCAAAAATTTTAACTAGTTCAAAATAAAAGTAAGCTCTTAAAAACTCTACCTCTCCATAAAGCTCAGCTTTTCTGGAAAATTGTATTTTATCTTTATTTTCAACTAAATAATTAGCTCTGTTAATACCTTCATACATCCATTTCCAAGTTGAAGTTAATTGGTCGTTAACTGGATCATGAATCATGTCATCTATTTTTTGTAATCCAACAACATCAGTAGCACTTTCTCCTCCGCACAATGAGTTGTCAGAAGCAATATCTCCAATCATTATACTGTAGATATTCCATTGAAGAACATCATAAGTTCCAACTAAAGCTGCTTCAAAGTCAGCAGAAGTTTTAAAGTAATCATCTGCAACAATCGTATATGCTTCAGATGCTTCATAGTCAACGTAATCTTCACAGCTAAAAAAGCCTAATGAAAGAATGACTATTAAAATGTTATTAAAAATTTTATTTTTCATGTGATATATTTTTAAAATTTAAGATTTAAGCCAAGTGATATAATTCTTGGAGAAGGATATGTTCCTCTGTCCACACCCGTGTCAAGTACTGGACTTCCACCGTTAGAAATTTCAGGATCATAACCTGTGTAATCAGTGAATGTAAAAGCATTTTTAGCAAGAGCATAAACTCTTAAGCTACTAAGGCCTAGCTTAGATGCAGTGGCTTCAGAAAAATTATAACCTAACTGAATGTTTTTGATTTTAACAAAACTACCATCTTCAACATATCTGTCAGAAGCTCTACTGTTATTGTTAGCATCTATAAAAGAATATCTAGGCTCAGTAGTGCTTGTGCCTTCACCTGTCCATCTATTTAGAACAGATGCAAATTTGTTAGTGTAGTTTAACCCTCTTTCATATCCTCTAAAAATATCATTTCCAACAGATGCGTATGTAAATACAGATAAGTCAAAATCTGAAACAGTTAATGCGAAGTTCCATCCTAAAGTAAAGTCTGGAAATGGATCTCCAATTTTAGTTCTATCCTCAGCGTCAATTTTACCATTTCCATCAACATCAACAAATCTGATATCTCCAGGCTGTGCATTGTTTTGAGTAGCATGTGCTCCAATGTCTGCTTGATTTTGGAAGATGCCATTAGTTTTATAACCCCAGAATATACCAGGCGATTCACCTTGTCTAAATTGAGTTAAGCTAGTAAAAGGAATTCCATAACCACTTCCCCAAATATACTTGTCTCCATTATTAATTTCCTTAACTAAGTTTTCTGCAGCTGTAAAATTAAATGTAGTATTGAAACTTACATTTTTAGCGATTTCATCACCATATGATAAACTAATTTCATATCCTTTTGTTTCAGTCTTTCCAATATTAGCAACTGGATAACTTGGGATACCTAAGTAAAGAGATAATGTAGGACTAAATAATAAGTCATCAACTGTTTTAATAAAGTAATCAGCTGTAAATTTTAATTTAGAATCAAACATTCTTAAATCAACACCAACGTTTGTTTGGATTTGATTTTCCCATGAAACATCATTATTAGGAATTCCTAATAAAGTAGAACCTGAATAAATAGTTTCTCCAAAAGTGTATTTTGGAAAAGTTGAAATAGTTCCGAATTGAGGAGATGCATTATCATTACCTACAGTTCCATAACTAGCTCTAAATTTTAAAAAGTTAATAGCTGAAGAGTTGAAAAAATCTTCATTTGATGCTACCCATCCAATTGATGCAGAAGGGAAAACAGCAAACTTATTATTCTTTCCAAAACTAGTTGAACCATCTCTTCTAACAGTTACAGAAGCTAAGTATTTTTCTTGAAAATCATATTCAACTCTTCCCATTAAAGAAACGCTTCTATTAACACTTTGCCAAGATCCAGTACTTTGATCTTCAATTCCACCAGCAGCAGAACTTAAATCCGCATAAGTCCAAGAATTAAAAGGAACATCAACATTACTTCCGCTAAGACCATTGTTAGTGCCTTTTCCAATAGTAAATCCAGCAAAAACATTAAAATTATGCTCGTCGTTTAAACTAAAATCATAATTACCAAAAAGTTCATATGAATAATTAAACCAATTTTGTTTAGTTTCAGATACTCTATTGTGATCATCCTCAGTTCTTGGAGATAAATCAGCATTAGCATTAGTTCTATTATGTCCAACTCCATAGAATTGAAGTGGAGTAAAGCCTTTAGATTGTTGCCATACACTTGAATAACCTAATCTAGAAGTGATTTTGAAATTATCCATTAATTGGTATTGTAATTCTATTTTACCAATTAATTTATCAGTTTTATTATCACTGTAGGAGTTAGAAACTCCAGCTAAAGGATTAATAATTTCTTGAGTAATTGTACTACTCATTCCATACGCACCATCAACCATGGTTGAAACCGTAGGGTCAAAGTTTAATGCATTCCCAATTTGATTCCCACCAAGACCATTGCCTTGAATGTTAGAATATTTAGTATGGATGATAGCTTTTAAGTTATCCGATAACTCAGATGTAAAGTTTGCCGTAAAATTTGCAGTATCAAAAAAGTCTTTTTCAGTACCAAATGCAACTCCTTCTTGTGCAGTATATCCAGCTGAAAGATAGTAAGTTGACTTACTGTCACCCCCCGAAGCAGAAAAATTTGTTGTAGAAATTGGTGCTGCACTAAATAATTCCTTTTGCCAATTAGTCCCTACACCCAATCCTGAAAGATTAGAGAAAATAATTGAACCTCCAGATGATACACTACCCTCATTAAGAATAGCCGCATATTGTGACGCATTTAAAACATCTATATATTTATCAACTTCTTGCATTCCGAATGATGTGTCTAAAGAAAAAATCGTTTCTTGATTTTTCTTTCCAGATTTAGTAGTAATAACTATAACACCATTACCACCTCTTACACCATAAAGAGCAGTTGTAGAAGCGTCCTTTAATACAGAAACACTTTCGATATTAGCAGGATTAATAGCATCCATATCCCATAACGAAGAATTGATACCATCAATAACTACTAAAGGATCAGTTCCAGAAAAAGAAGTTATTCCTCTAATTAAAACAGAAGGCTTACCTCCAGGTGATCCACTAGAAATAACATTAAGCCCAGCTTGACCTTGTAAAGCATCTTCTATTCTAAGTGGCTTTAGTTTTTCAACATCTTCAGCAGAAACAACTGAAACTGAACCAGAAATATTAGATGATTTCTGACTACTATAACCAACAAGTATTACCTCATCTAAAGATTCGACATCTTCCTGTAGATAAACCATAAGGTTTAGTGGATTACCAATAGTAACTTCTTGAGTTATATAACCAATGTAAGAGAATTGAATAACGTCTCCAATAGAAACTCCCTTAAGACTAAAATTTCCATTAAAGTCTGTAGTTGTACCTGATTGAGAACCGCTAATTACAACACTTACACCGGGTAAAGGACCATCAGTAGATGCATCCAATACAGATCCATTTAAAGTAACATCTTGAGCTACCATAATAAAAGATCCAAATAAGATAATTAAGGATAAAAATTTTGTTTTCATATATTGTTTTTATTTAATAAAATAAACTTAATCGAAATAAACTGTATGGCAAACATAAATAACCTATACAGAATTGTCAAAATCACATTAAAAAGAATGCAATCTTATCAAAAACATAAATTAAAGGTGTTAAATGTTGTTAAAATGACAATAAACAGGGTTATAAACTAAATCTCAATGTAATTTAAAACAAAACATGTAAAGGTAATGTTAAGTTATTTTTATAAAATTATTAATTTTTATAAACTTAACAAATGGTCCGTAAGTCCCTCATTACGCGTAAGGTTCATCTTTTTTCGAAGTCTATATCTCTTAATTTCTACGCTACTTAAAGAGATATTTAGTAAAGGTGATATATCTTTTGAAGAAAGGTTTAAACGTAGATATGCACATAGTCTTAAATCATTATTTGTAAGCGAAGGATGCGTTTGTTTAACTTTTTTTAGAAAATCTTGATCAGCGTTGTTAAAAGCTTCTTTAAAAAACTTCCAATCATCTTTGTTGTTAAGATTTCTATCTATCATTTTAATTACAGAGAAAACATTTTTAGTAGGTTCAATTTTTTTAAGATCCAATTTTATCTTACTTAAAAATTGATTCTTCTTAATCATGCTCATTGTTGAAATAGCCAACTCTCTGTTCTTTGCCTCTATATCATCTTGTAATTTATTGTTTTCAATAGAAATAAGAGCCTGCTTCTTTTCAATTTCTTTTAGTTTTAATTTATTTTGATTAACTCTAATGATCTTTTCTTCTTTGTTCCTATAGAACTTAATGTAGGCTCTATTAATAAGGAAAATGGCAATTAACAATGTCAAAATGTAATTCGTAATCATAAAGTTTGACCAGTACCATGGAGGTTGTATAGAAAACTCAAAAGTTTTTTCATCAGATGATACAACTCCGCCAAAATAGGATTTAACTTTGAAAAAGTAATCGCCAGGCTTTAAATTGCTAAATACAACTTCTGAATCTTCTGTAAGGGGGCTCCACTGATCTAAATAACCTTCTAATAAATATCGATATTCTACTGTTTGAAATTTATAATAATTCCTGGTATTAAAACTAATCTTTACATTATTATAATTATAATCTAATTCAGCTCTATTAAATAAGTTTAGTGCAACTGTATTGTTATTAATCTCACTAGCTTCGACTTTTTCAATTATTATATCTGGAGTAACTTGAGAATAAGTTTCTAAATTAAAATCTATATATCCGTTGTTAGTCCCTAATATATAGTGCTTATCTTTTGTTATTGAAATATTTTCAAATACTGTTTTTCTTAATTTTTCAGGAAACAAAATAGACTTAATTTTTCTTTCATTGGAAACAAAATCTTTAGTCATATAGTTCATGTAACTTTTCGAAAACATCCAAAACTTACCGTCATCATCGTTAATTATTATACCATTAATCAATTCTTTTGAAGACAATTCTGAAAGTAAAGCATCTTTCTCAAAATTATCACTCTTGGAATTATATTTATAAAACCCTTTATCATAATTATAATAAATATTGTCATCAAACTTCCCTAAGCTCACGTTACCTCCAATAGAAACCGAAGTATCTATTTTGACATTTAATAAATCGTTATAATCTTTAGAAAAAGAAAGACTATATACTCCTTTATATCCATGACTTACAATTACTTTTTTATTTTTAGCAATCTCAAAAAGCCTAGAAGAAGTCTCAAAACCATTTATTTTATTTCGAACTTTCCATCTACCATTATCTTTTTCTAAAATTTTAAAACCATAATAACTACCCTCTAAAATTAAATTAGATTCATCAGGGATTGCTCTAAAAGCCCAGCTTCCAGAAGTTTCATCAATTTTATATGCTTGGTTATTAAGGACTTGAAACGCCCCTTCATTATGCCCACAAAACAACTGATCATTTATTACAGATAAACTCCAAACTTGACCAGACGTGTTCTCTATTATTTTAAAAGGGTCAGTAGAATTATATTTTTTATAAAACAGCCCTTGATTAGTTCCAATATAAAGAAAGTCATTATAGTGTTTAGAAGCATAAACAGTGCCTAAGACTCCATCGTAATCATTAAAAATCTGAAACGGAGATTTACTGTTTATTACAGAAATCCCATTATCCAGGGCTAACCAAATATTCGAATTCAAATCTTCAAAAACTGATAAAACAGTATTATTTCCGATCCCTCTTGATTTATCAATAGTATTTAAATAAGATCCTTTGTCATTTAGTAAAATAACTCCCTGACCAACTGTGCCTATTGCGAAGCTATTGTCTTTTAATCTAATGGCGCTATAAACAATATTTCCTTCATTTAAAATATTAGAAGAAATATTCCAAGGCAACAATACTCCATTTGGATATAATTCAAAAGATTCTAATTCATCAGTAATTAAAATAAGGTTTTTATTATTCTTAAACATACTAACGATATGATGAGAATTATTACCATCAATTAACCTAAGGTCACTTGACAAGAGGACTTTATCACCATTTTGAAAAATATACAGTCCAGATTTTGAAGTAAAATAGAGTCTTGAGTCAACAATAAAAGAATTAGATATTTCTTCATTAGGATCAAAAAATTCTATTTTTTCTGAAACCTTATTAAACATTATTAATCTTGACAATGATTGAAAAATAATCCAATCATCATAATCTAAGACATCCCAAAACTCCTCATCAGTATCAATAATTAATTTTGATTTTTCAACCAAAGAAGTGTAGACGTATGAGCCTTTATTTGTTTTTTCCCAATATCCAAAATCCTGATATGATCCAGTGTAAACTCGATTGTCTATGAATTTTGTCGAACGGATAATAGAACCATTTTTGGAAAAGAACATGTTCCATCTAGAACCATTAAAGGTTAGAAGACCTGAACTATTGGCAATAAAGATTTCTCTATCCTTAGACTGGGTAATCATCCAGTTTTGGTTGGCTCCGTTATAATCTTTAGGCAAATAAGATTGTATAGGTGGCAACAACTGGGACTGCATGCTAAATGAAAGCAGACTGAATAATAAAAAATGTTTTAAATATCTTTGATAATCAAGCACTTAAGTATTTTTAGATAGTATTTAAACACAAACTTATAATAAATTAAATTAATCAAATAAAAACAGATATGTATAGGTTCATATTAGCACAGTAATGAATATAAAAAAGCAGTAATTATATAAAAAGTAAAATCCATAAAGTAGCCAAGCCAACAGCAAGTACGTTCACAGCAACAAATTACTAACTGATATGTTATCGGCTATAATCAAAGCTCCAACTGTCCGTCAGGAAAGTGGCCTTCCAGCTAAAAAATAATCTTCTGCACATTTATTTTTTCCGTCTTTTTCTCATGAAATACATAAGGATATACTTTACAATAGAATGTTTTTATGCAAAATATATATAAATACTAATCACTATGACACAAATAATTCCTCCAACAAGTTTTGTATATTTCCATGGAGTGATGTCTACCTGTTTTGTGTAATCATGCACAAAAGCATACTCTGTTGGATATAATTTTCCAATAATCAGCATAATTATAATATTCAATGTAAACAATATTGCCATTACATCTAAAAAGTGAGGATATGCCTGCGCTTCAATCAAAGCTAATTGGGCTAGATCTGTAATGTTAGATACAACAGCAGCATCCATTGCTTTATCAATAAAATAATCTTTTAAAACGAATTGACTTATAATGTATAAAATGTAATTGTTTTTTTATCATAGATGAAATTATAAATATTCAGATAATCTCAAAAGTGTTAAGACGGCACGAAATGAAAACAATAATGTCTAAAGCTGAAATGCCCATAACAATTAGCTATTTGGTTATAATTAATTTAAATGTAAATTTAGCTTATTTAAATAATTCTAATAAAAATAATTCATAGTTTTGAGTAATATGAAAAACAAAAGAAGAGATTTTTTAAAAAAAGTATGTCCCTCTGTTGCCCTTGCATTTTTTGGAGTAACTATGTTAGAGGCATGCTCATCTGGGGGTGAAGAAGATTCTTCGTCTAATGGTGGGGATAGTAGTTCTAAAGGATATACTGTTAACGGGAACACTGTTGTAATTGATTTGAATCACTCTTCATTTAGTTCATTAAACAGTAATGGCTGGATTAATTTCGGATCACAAGGAATGCTTTTATTAAAAATAGATGCTTCTACATATAGAGCATTTACTAATACTTGCCCTCATCAAGGCAATCAAAGTCAATGGAGTTATAATAGCTCAGTAGACAAGTTTGTTTGTGGTGCTCACGGAAACTCTTATCCTACTGATTGTTCGACAGCAGGCACTGCAGGTGGCGCTTTGAAATGCTATACGGCAAACTTTAATAGCGGAAAATTGACAGTTACGAAATAATAATTTTCTTGATTTATTTCTATAAAAACACATGACTAACCTAGTTTAGAATTAAATTCTTGACTGGAAATTATAGCTGATCAATGTTATTTATAATTCTTCTATTAAAGCTTAGAGCACCAATCTTATTTTTCAATCCTTTAATCCATGGCCCGTTGAATATATTATTTGTATTCAAGTATTCTTTATTAGGTAACCAGGTAACTGTAGAATATTTTTTATCACTTTTTAATTTAATTATAATTTGTTTGTCTTTTAAAATTATTCTTTTTACGTCTCCATTTATAAGAGCTGAATTCTTTTCGATACTAAAAAAAAACTGATCCTTTGAGAAATATTTAACTCCTTTTAACTCTAGGACTTCATCTATTTCAATTGCTTGATCAAAAAGTAATGTTATTTCTTTTTTTCCACTGTAATAAGCATTCAATAATTGAGGAGGGGTAATGATAGATGTTTGTTTTTCTTCAAAAAAATCTCTAGAAACCAAAGGCAGTATTCTCTGGGCAAATTCTTTATATCCCTCATATGAAAAATGACAACCATCGTGGCCAATAACGCCTGTAGTAGACATTATTTCTACATAGTCATAGCGCTTAAAAATCTGATTTTGAATTTCACGTAATTCCGATTGAAAACTAGATCCACAGCCAGGGTGTATCTGAAATAAATATATTTTTTCTAATCCTTTATAAACTCGTTTCCAATCTTTATTTAATCTGTCAAACTTATCTGCATATGATAAATAGCGTTTGTCAGAATCTGACTCACCTTGATGGTAGAAGATAGCCTTAATTCCATTCTTAAGACCTGCTTGATCCACTCTATAAGCTAACCTGCCAAAACTAGTTTCTAGTGAACTTTTTTCAGGAAATAGCATATTTTCTTCAATAGTTGAAGAGCCACTTCCTCCGTTAATAATACATACAGGGATCTTATGTTTCTCAACTAATAATTTTGCTAATTCCATTCCCCAAACTCCAACACCATGTTGTATTTTGGTAGACCAACCACCATCATACCCTTTTTCCCATCCTTCGCCTTCGCAGTTTTTACAATTTCCAGTTGCTAAGCCCCATCTAGTTTTTTTATCAGTATCAGAATATTTTTCATAACCAGTTTTTACTCCAAAACTTCTACAAAATGGACTTGAATAATTTGATTGTAAGCTACTTGCATGAGAATTTGATTGGCCTGTAATAATATACGCATCACCACAAACTACATTATCTGCGATAAAAGAAAGTTTCTTAACACCATCGGTTTGATGATATAGCTCAAATTTATACTGAAATAAACCAGCCTTAATTATTGTTGAAAAATTAAATTTATTATTATCAATTTCAGGAACTATTTCTTCAAATAAAATTCCATCCTTATATACTTTTAAAATCAGTATGTTAATATCGTTATCCTCACTTACTGTTCCAGAAAAAACAACAGATGCGTTATCATTTTTATCCCGTGTAAATAATTGGTTTTCTTCAGGGTGTTTTTCAAGTTTTAACTGTTGAGTATAAGAACTAGTTATCAAGAAAACGAACAGGACAGTTGTAAAAAATCTAAATTTCATTATAGTTTTTATTAAATTGAATAATCCAATATAGCAATTATTAATTGCTAATTCCCTACTCAAATAATATCGGTTTTCTTTTGATGGGAGGTGTTTGTATAACTATGTATGTTTAAAACTAATTTATCAAGTTTCAAAATAGTATGTAACTGCACAAGCAAATAAAAGATTATTTGAATTTTCTAATCTTAATTTGATACATAATCCCAAGAGCAGCTAACAAAAGTCCAATAAATTCTCTAGTACCCTCTAAATATGGTTTGTCATAGACCATTTCCCCAAAAATCTCTTCTTTATTTTCAGTATTTAAATAATCAATGAATAATGAGAAATGAAATGCAGAGTAAGACATTAAAGCTATAATTGATAAAATTAAAATAGACTTAGGAACAGACTTAAAGGTATTATATAAACAAATAAGTGATACAATAAAATATATAGAAAACCACAACTTACCATCAGGATCATTTAATTGTAAAATCGCAAAAATTACAAACAGAATAAATAAAATTAAATTTTTGATTTTATTTTGTTTACTTAAAGCCTCGAAATGATTCATTTTTTCATTTTTTTTGGATCTCCAGTTGAAAGCATATAGGCAATTAAGTCTGTTAGCTCTTGTTCGTTAAGTCTGTTGATTAGGCCTGAAGGCATTGGAGAAGTTTTTGATAATTCAATCTTTTTTAATTTATCTTTTCTAACATTGACTGTAACATCTGTTGCAAAAGGACTTATACTAACTTCGATATTTTGTTCATCTTCATTTATGGCTATTCCGTTAACAACAGAACCATCAGACAAATAATAGTTTGAAAACTGATACCTATCACCTATTGTTCCAGACGGATTGATAATTGCTTCTCCAATGGCATCAACCGTAAACCTTGAACCTATTTGAGTTAATTCAGGCCCTGAAACTCCACCTTCTCCATTCATACTATGGCATGAAATACACAAAGTAGCTTTATACATATTTTTACCACTGTCAAAACTGGCATTTTTATAATTTTTTTCATAAGCAGACATCAATAATTCAACTGTCCAATCAGTTCCCGGACCTTGTGGCTGGATTACATCCTTTATATCATCTGAACTGCGTTTAGTAGCAATTTCAGTTAATTCTAAAAGGTAGTCTCTTTCTTGTTCTGGAACATTTTCCAATGCTGTTTTTTGAATAGCCTTAATAAACTTTAAATACATCTTACCACCAGCTTTTTGAAGCGCACTGCCAAACCATTCAAAATAACGCTCCCTAGCTGTACTTGACCAACCTTTTTTAAGGTAACTTAAACTATGGGCATAACTTATATTACGTTGATTTGGCATGTTTTCTAACATGTTTTCTACGTCTTTTCCGTATTGTTCACTTCTGTTAGAAATATCACTAGATAAGTAGATTTCTTTCATACCCTCTAAAGAGGTATTCGTTTCCATTTCTAGTAATGTTAAATCAATAATTTCTTCTACCTGTAAATAACTTAAAGTCTTACATAATTCCATGTTCACTAACTCAGAACTTACTAAATAAGCTGGCAAGAATAATTCTTTTATTTTTTCTTTTATTTCATTTGGCAAACTACCAACAAATCTTAACATTAATAAATCACTTGCTCTTACAAAATTTAATTTATTAGTCTCATTAAGATTATTCCAATTAATTTTTGTTAAAGTATAAAGAGCTTCAGTTCTAGTGTCATCATCGCCGTGACGTGCAATTGCTAATGCTAATTCTAAGGTTGTTTCAACAGAATTATTTTTTTTAATCTCATCTTTCCAATGTGAAAAATCTAAATGTTCTAAGGCTACTCTTGCTGAAAAGCGAATAGCTCGATCTTTATAATCTAAATGCTTTAAGATAAAATCCATCTTTTTTGGATTAGGTGAAATATGCAATCGTTCAAGTTCATGTCTTAATTCTCGATCTTTTTTTCCTTTTGAACGCTCCTCAAGTTCTAGTACTTCTAACGATAATTCACCATCATAAGTTACTCTGTACAACCCAGATTCAAGACGCCTTCCTCCTGTCAAAAAGTATAATGCTCCGTCATCTCCTACTATTCCATTTGTTAATGGCAATGGAACACCAGAAATAAATTCAGTAACCTCAGCTTCAAAAGAACTTCCCTTAGGATTTAGTTTGGCATGATACATTGTTCCATAACTCCAATCAAACAAATACAATCCGTTTTGATAATATGTGGGAAATTTCAATCCACTTCCATCTAATAAACCAGTTGGAGAACCCTGTCCCAAATTGACGATTCCCGACAAATTATCAGGATAATAATCTCGAAATTTCCCAGTTCCAGTTCTCCATCCAAAATCACTTCCGCTAGTTACATGATTTAAACGAATTGGTCTATACCAAGGCATTCCAAGGTCATACTCCATATCAGAATCAAAACCAAACAATTCATTATCGCGATTAAAAGCTATATCAAATGTATTTCTTGTTCCCACGGCAATCAAAGTCCAATCTAAACCCTCAAAATCTGTCTGCGCTACCCAACCACCTGGTGCTTTTCTTGAATTTGCATGTCCGCTAGGATCCTTTATTACTGGCAATAAATTATCTTCTCCCCAAACTTCAGGAACACGACTACGTACGTCACTAGGAATATCGGTATGATTGCCAAAAACCATATACATTGATTTCCCATCAGGTGCTAATACAATATTGTGTGGTCCATGTTCACCGTTTCCTGTTACAGTCTTTAACGTTTTAACAGTATCTAACTCTCCATCTTTGTTAGAATCAATGACTTTATACAAACCACTTTTAATTTTTTCATCGTAAGAGTTAACTAAGGCAAATAATTCATTATTGTGAAATAATAAACCTTGTGCCAAACCAATATTTAGATTAAGCTCCTTTACATGAAGACTATCTTTATCACCAGATTTTTTTAATGTTGCTTTATAAATACTTCCAAATTGATCAGAAGCAAAAAAATTTCCTTTGTCATCTTTAGTAAAACTCACCCATGAACCCTGCTCATAATCTGTAGGTTCATATAGTTTAGAAACAGTAAAGCCTTTTGGAAGTGTGATATCATTTACAGTAACCTTTTCAATAATTGGCATTTCATTATCTATATCTAAGTTACATGATGATAAAACAACGATTATAAGTAAAAAATATCTCATGTTATTCAAATTTTAATTGATAGCTAATCTGATTTGGACAATAATCCTGTTTTGGTTTATTTCTTTTAGTATTAATCAAACACCATATAATTTTAGATGTTACTAATAACTTATTATTTTCAATTATTCTAACTGACTTAACTCATTAATTTTTATTAATATAAGTTTTTAATCTTATTTTTTAATAAAAATCATACAATGCTGCCAAGGAAGATTATCTATATTTCTTTTTAGTTTAAAACCAGCTGCTTCCATTTCTTTTACAGCTTGTTTTTCACTCATTTTATGTATTGATTTTATTGGTACTAATGGATCTTCCGATCTGTATTCTATTAAAAACAATTGTCCATTGGATTTCAATGCATTTTTCATTGATGAAATCATTTCTACTGGAAAACTAAATTCATGATATACATCGACCATTAAAATTTTATCAACTGAATTTTTAGGTATTTCAACACTTTTTTCAGTTCCAAGAATTGTTTCTATATTTTTTATTTTACTAATCTCTTTGTTTTTTTCAATAGCCATTAACATTTCTGTTTGGACATCTACGGCATACACTAAACCATTTTTAGCTAAGGGCGCCATTCTAAACGCATGATAACCTGAACCAGCTCCAATATCTGCAATAACATCATCAGACTTAATTTTCATGTTTTGAATCAATTTAGATACGTTTTCTTCTTTTTCTCTTTCAGGTCTTTCTAGCCAGCCAATTCCTTCAAATCCCATTACATAGGCAATTTCCCTACCCATATACCACTTTCCAATTCCGTTGTCATCACCACTTTTAAAGGTGTATTTTTTATCAGTATTGGTCTTTTGCCCTACACATTCATTGGAAATTAGTAAAGCAGTAAACAAGAATAAAAGAATAATGAATTTTTTCATATTTTTAAATTTAACTCAATTCTTAGTGCAATCAAAACAGTTAATAGTAGTTACATCTCTAACCTACTTATAAGGATATGTCTATAGCATAAAACAAAAAACCCAAAAAAACTCGATAGCAATTATTAATTGCTAATTCCCTACTCAAATAAGATCAGTTTTCTTTTGATGGGAGGTGTTTGTATAATGATGTATAATAGTGAGGTTCTGGGTGTCTTAAAAGAAGAAGATATGGCTATGGTTAAATAAAAAACCCTCCTTTTGGAGGGCTCATAAATTTATTTAGTAATAGACCACCCAGTTTGTCGTAGAATTAATTCATTTTCTGTCATATTTCCTACATTTGAAACTTTACCATTTTGGTCAAATTCAAATCTTGTTAATGTGATAGCTTCAGCCTCAAGACCTGAAACATCATCCAAAAACTTATCCCAAGTCTTTACGTAAACAATTCTTTGAGAAGCATCTACTACAACCTCACGGATTTCATATCCAAGTGAATTTTCTCCCCAACTATCTGCATCAGCATTGGATATATTT
>ERZ890510.1496-NODE-1496-length-15031-cov-5.531985_pt1 | contig 15031 bp, 11 predicted proteins | sample MGYA00521265_ERZ890510 | MGnify/ENA primary metagenome ERZ890510 (study PRJEB32303, sample SAMEA104408624) | aquatic metagenome | biome: Brackish water; feature: Chemocline; material: water | place: Baltic Sea | collected 2014-10-26T21:54:00 | depth 110 m ...
CAGGATACACCTTAAATAAGCTGCAAACCTGTCCAAACAAACAGGACCACCTTAAGCTTCTTTAGCTTGATTTAATATTAAACTACTAAAATATTAACAGTTGATTAACTATTATAGCTTTAAATTGATAAAGGGAAAAATAGGAATATTTATTTAATATATTGTGAGTAAAGGGTTAGTGCTTATATGTTTAGGTCATTAAAATTCTTAAGAAATATCACGGTGTGTTCTATTCTTCTGTTCACAGTAAATTCTGCAGGACAATCTATTGTAGTAAAAGATGATACAAACTTATTGAATGCCTCAGAGGATTTTATCAACCGGGCTTCATCACTGTTGGATCAAGATACTATCTTCGCATATAAAAAAGCCGAGCAAGCCATTACGGATGAAGTCAGCCAAGAAAACCTTGAAAGAATTTATCTTGCGTTGGAATATTATTATACCCTTGAAGATCAAGAAAAAATCTTAAAGCTTGCTGAGCAGCTAGAGAAAGTGGCGACACAGTTGGATAGCCCATCTTTTATCCGTTTAGCAGCTGTCTATAGATCATACTGTATCGGCCTAGGCGGCGCTTACGTTAGTGCAATCGCCGAGCTTGAAAAGCAACTTAAGACAGCACTTAAGCTTGAGGATAATCTTGTTGCCATAACCATATATGATGCTTTAATGGGGCTCGGCCCCGAGGAAGGGGAATATTACAGTACCTTGATGTATGCGGAAAAAGCGAATATTTTGTTGGCTGATACACCCTATCAAGATCGATTGCGTTTATATCATTATAATACACTGACTTATATTTACACAGAACTAGAAGATCCCGAGAAGGCTATAGAGGTTGCCAATGAAAGTTTAAACATCGCTCAAGATAAAGGGCTCTATACTGACATTTCAACCCTTATCTATAATATTGGGATTGCCTTACAAGATCAGAAAAAATATGAGATGTCGAGCCTCTATCTTAATCGTCTTACCACTTTTTATATAGATTCAGGGCAAGAACATATGAACTTGTACCCATTTTACGGATTAGCTCTAAACTATTATAAACAAGAGCAAACACTTAAATCTTTAGAATATATAGATAAAGCTTTGAAATTTGAAAATACAAACCAAGCTTTTACAGTCTCTGTATTGCAATTAGGAGCAGAACAATTAGCCCAAATGGGACAGGTTGAAAAGGCGCGTTTATACCGCGTTAAAATTGGTGATTATTTCGATAAATACCCAGAATTTAAAGGAAGTCATTGGGAAAATTTAAATTTAAAGGTTGATGCAAAAATTGCATATGCAGAAAAGCGCTTAGAAGATGCATTCCAGTTGCTAAATCAATATAATAATGTTCACACACTAGAAAGCGAGAAGTCATTTTCCAGCGATGTTATGAAGCTTCGTTCAGGATTTGAAGCGACAATGCGCGTTGAAAAATTTGAACAAAATTTGCAATTAGAGAAAAAAGAACTCCAACTCCAACGGATGGCTCTATTAATTTTAGGATTTTTCTTCATTCTAAGTCTTGTGATAATTTTTTATATTATGCAAAGGCGCACAGTTATCCAACTTAATAAGAGTAAGCTAGAGGCGGAAGCCGCCAATCAGATTAAATCAAAATTTTTAGCAAATATGAGCCACGAAATTCGCACACCATTGAACGCGATAATAGGATTTGCCGAAGCCCTTGAAATGGGCGTAGGGGCAGACAACAAAGAGACAAGAAATGAAAGCCTTAGAATTATAGCCAATGCTGGTCGGCAGATGAATAATCTTATTTCAGACATTCTTGATTTTTCTAAAATTGAAGCAGATAAAATCGAAATTCATAAAAATCCCGTATTGCCAAGTGAAGTTTTTAAAAAAATCCTACCCATAATTAAACACTTAACTGAGAGAAGTAATGTTACTTTTGAGGGCATTCAAAAATCGGACAAAAAAATATCAGTTGATCGCTCGCGATTAGAGCAGATACTTCTCAATTTTATTACCAACGCCATAAAATACAATAAGCCCAATGGCTCTGTGGAATTTGGCTGTTTTGATGTTGCTAAAAATTCCCTTAGAATTTATGTAAAAGATACTGGCATAGGTATCCCTAAAAAGCATGAAGGACTGCTATTTTCACCTTTTGATCGCATAGATCAAGACGAAATGGCTATTGCAGGTATAGGACTTGGTCTTTCCATATGTAAAAAATTAACCGAAACAATGGGTGGGACAATAGGCTTTGAGACTAAATTAGGCGAAGGGTCAACATTTTGGGTAGAGTTCCCCATTCTTGATGATTGCGTGGAATAGGTCACTCCGATCTAAAGCCAATCTAATGTTTTAACTGCCTGCGATCATCATTTTTTCAATACGTATTGTCGGCGCATCAGTGCCATATTTAATTTCTAAATCATCGGCGGCGCTGAGAGATAAATACATATCTTTTAGATTTCCAGCAATGGTTATTTCATTGACGGGGTAGGTAAGTTCACCATTTTCAATCCAAAAACCGCTGGCCCCACGACTGTAATCGCCGGTAATACCATTAACGCTACTGCCAATAAGTTCAGTGACGTAAAAACCGTCTTTGATATCGCTTAATAACTGCTTCGGGCTGATATTTCCAGGCGCCATGTATAAATTACTACTTGATGGTGATGGCGGCGATGATGTGCCGCGACTGGCTCGACCATTTGACGCTAGATTTAATTGGCGGCCACTGGCGCTATCAAGTAGCCAATTTTGCAATATGCCGTCTTTGATAATATCAAGAGGGGCGTTACGAACTCCTTCACCATCAAAAGGTTTCGATGATGGTCCGCGTAAAACATGAGGATTATCGATGATGTTGATATTATTACCAAAAACCTGTTGTTCCATCATTTCAAGTAAAAAACTAGTGCCTCGGGCGATGGCGGCACCATTAATGGCCCCTGCAAGGTGGCCTATTAAGGTCTGTGATACTCTTGGGTCATAGACAACGGGTACCTGACACGTGGCTGCTTTTTTGGGGTTCATTTTTTTTAATGTGCGTCTGGCAGCTTCCTCGGCAATTTTATAGGGACTTTCCAAATCTTCAAAATGACGCCGTGAGGTCCAGTCATAATCCCGTTGCATTGTGGTCCCTTGACCTGCGATCACGGATATGCTGCAGCTAAAATTGCTAGAGCCATAATGGCCGACAAAGCCGTCAGAATTAGCAAGGGTGATATATCCTTTTGATGCGCTGGCACCAGCGCCTTCTGAATTTGTAATGCCGTCAATTTGTAAAGCATGGGCCTCGGCCTCGCCAGCCATGCTTTTTAAAGCCTCTTCATCGAGCTCGTAATCATCAAATAAATCAAGGTCGGCAATATCACCAAAGGCCAGTTTTTCTTTATCAGCAAGACCGCAATATGGGTCTTCAGGTGTATTTTTGGCCATTTCAATGCACCGTGTAACAAGTTGATCCAAGGCCAAATCGCTCATATCACTAGAGGAGACAATCGCTTGATTTTTACCGATAATGACCCGTAAGCCAAGATCTGAATTTTCTGACCTTTCAATATCTTCGAGTTTTCCTAAACGCCATGATACGGAACTAGATTTACCTGTAACATGAACGGCGTCCGCATGATCCGCACCCGCTTTGCGTGCCTTGGCAATAAGGTCGCCAAGCTTGTCAGGGGACATGGTTTGTGTAGCATTACTCATTCATTTTCCAATTTTATATTCAATTTTGACCATTTCTTATCAACAATGTCTTTAATATTATCGTCCATAGTAATAAGAGCCCCCCATTCGCGGGATGTTTCGCCGTCCATTTTATTGGTAGCATCTAGGCCCATTTTTCCACCAAGACCAGATATAGGGGACGCAAAATCCAAATAATCAATCGGTGTATTTTCTGCTAAATTTGTATCGCGCACAGGATCCATTCGTGTTGATATGGCCCAGATCACTTCTTTCCAATCGCGAACATTAATATCATCATCAACAATGATGATAAATTTAGTATAAATAAATTGTCGCAAATAGGACCAAACCCCCATCATCACTCGTCTGGCATGACCGGCGTAGGCTTTTTTAATGGAAACCACAGCGACGCGGTACGAGCATCCTTCTGGCGGTAACCAAAAATCAACAATTTCAGGAAATTGTTGTTGTAAAAGTGGAATGAATATCTCATTTAAAGCTTCCCCAAGAACCGAAGGCTCATCAGGCGGTTTTCCGGTATAGGTGGATAAATAAATAGGGTCTTTGCGCATGGTAATAGCGGTAGCGGTAAAGACTGGAAATTTTTCCACATTATTATAATAACCTGTATGATCACCAAAGGGGCCTTCATCGGCATAATCGTCTAAGGAAACATGGCCTTCTATAACGATTTCAGCGGTGGCGGGGACTTTCAAGGGAATGGTTATGCAGTTGATTAATTCTGTTTTTTTACCGCGCAGAAGGCCCGCGAATTGATATTCCGATAATGTATCGGGCACAGGCGTTACCGCCCCTAATATTGTCGCGGGATCCGCCCCAAGCACAATCGCCACGGGCAGCGGCTCTGATTTTTCCGCTTTCCATCGGCGGTGATGCTGGGCGCCACCGCGATGTTTTAGCCAACGCATTAAGGTCTGCTTTTTATTGAGCAGCTGCATACGGTAAATGCCTAAATTATAATTATCTTCTTTTAAAGTTCCTGGTCCTTGGGTAACCACAAGCGGCCAAGTGATGAGAGGTGAGACATCATCAGGCCAACATTTTTGAATAGGAAGCATGGTTAAATCAATATCATCACCTGTGAGAACAATGTCTTGGACGGGGCCAGATTTTACGGTTTTGGGCCGCATGGTCATGGCTTTTTTAAGCATGGGAAGTTTATCAAGCGCATCTTTAAAACCAGAGGGCGGCTCAGGTTGCCTAAGCTCTGCTAATGTTTCACCGATAGAACGAAGTTGATGTGGCTTCGCGCCCATGCCCATTGCCACACGCTCAACAGTACCAAATAGGTTGGTAAGCACGGGCATGATGCTTTTACTGCCGTCACATTTTATGACATTTTCAAATAAAAGTGCGGGGCCGCCTTTATCTAAAGTCCGACAGCCAATTTCGGTCATTTCAAGATCAGCAGATACAGGCTCGGTAATCCGAACCAGTTTTCCCTCTTTTTCAAGATGCTCTATGAAGTCTCTAAGTGATGAATAAGTCATGTCTTGTTATAAGAGAATTAAGACAAAATGATAAGCGTAAAATTACTCTTCTTCTTTTGGAGTGTTTTTTTCTCGCTCGATCGCTTCCATAATGAGCTGCTTTGCCATATCTGGACCTTTCCAGCCGATTATTTTTACCCATTTTCCTTGCTCAAGATCTTTATAATGCTCAAAGAAATGTTGAATTTGCTTTAGCAGTAATTCAGGCAAATCTCCGTGGTTGTGGACATCTTTATAAGTAGGGTCGGTTTTTAAATCAGGAACGGCGAGGATTTTTTCATCCATACCCGCTTCATCTTCCATCATCAAAACGCCAATCGGGCGAGCGCGGATCATACAGCCAGGAATTAAAGGCTCATTGACAACCACAAGGACATCACAAGGATCACCGTCACCGGATAAAGTATGGGGCATATAACCGTAGTTGGCAGGATAACGCATCGGTGTATGTAATATACGGTCAACGAGGATCGTGCCACTTCGCTTATGCATTTCATATTTAACGGCGGCACCTCCAACGGGGACTTCAATGATGACGTTAATTTCCTCAGGAGGGTTAAGACCTGCGTTTATTTTATCGAGAAGGATCATAGGGAATAGCCATATTTATAAAGGTTAAATTTAATTGGGCGCAATATAACGATAATAATAGATTTGTCAGTATATTTTTCATAAAAAAAACCCCGCAAAAAGCGGGGTTTCTAAAGGGTTGATAATATTAAGCTTTATTAGCCAATATTTAATTTCGCAACCACCGCCACGAGTAAAATAGCAACGATATTGACAATTTTAATCAATGGATTGACGGCAGGACCGGCTGTATCCTTATAAGGATCGCCAACAGTATCGCCTGTGACCGCTGCTTTATGAGCGTCAGAGCCCTTGCCGCCGTGGTGACCGTCTTCGATGTATTTCTTGGCATTATCCCATGCGCCACCACCAGAAGTCATGGAAATAGCAATGAATAAACCAGTAACAATAGTACCCAGCAACATAGCTCCCAATGTTTGGAAAGCTGCAATCATGCTACCACTTACCAAATAGGTCACCGTGAATAAAACAATCGGTGCAAGTAATGGTAATAGTGATGGCATAATCATTTCACGGATGGCTGATTTTGTTAAAAGATCAACGGCTTTACCATATTCTGGTTTAGCAGTGCCTTCCATGATGCCAGGAATTTCCCTAAATTGACGGCGCACTTCAACAACCACACTAGCCGCAGCACGACCAACCGCAAGCATTGACATGGAGGCAAACAAATAAGGAAGCATGCCACCAATGAACAAGCCGATCACAACAAACGGATCTTGTAGTGGGAAAGTAATGTCAGCATATTGCGGTAGATAATGGGCAATCTCTTCTGTATAAGCTGCAAACAACACTAATGCTGCAAGAGCCGCTGAACCGATGGCATAGCCTTTTGTGACGGCTTTGGTTGTATTACCAACCGCATCAAGTTTATCAGTTGTGACACGCACATCTTCAGGTAATTTTGCCATTTCGGCAATGCCACCAGCGTTATCTGTAACTGGGCCGTAAGCATCAAGCGCAACAACCATGCCGGCAAGGGATAACATCGCGGTCGCCGCGATTGAAATACCGAATAGACCCGCTTGGCTGTATGCGGCAAAAATACCACCACAGATGATGATTACCGGAACCGCCGTTGATTCCATGGAAATAGCAAGTCCTTGAATAACATTGGTACCATGGCCTGTTTCTGAGGCTTCTGCGATCACTTTAACAGGGCGATATTCAGTACTTGTATAATATTCTGTAATCCAAACAATTAAAGCCGTAACAACAAGGCCTGTGATGACACAATAAAACATGCTCATTGTTGTAAGAGACGTACCGTCAGCAAATTGAATGTTCGAGAAAAAATCATATTGAGTAAACATTGCATAAATCAGAGCCGCTGAGATCACAGCACTGGCAATTAGACCCTTGTAAAGTGCGCCCATGATGTTTTCTGAACCAGATCCGAGCCTAACAAAGAAAGTACCACAGATGGTTGCTAATATACATAAAGCACCGATCATAAGCGGAAGAAGCATCATTTTTTCAACAGATACACCAATGAAACTACTCGAAGCGATGAGCATGGTAGCGACCACTGTTACAGCGTATGTTTCAAATAAATCCGCAGCCATACCCGCGCAGTCACCAACATTATCACCAACATTATCAGCAATAGTAGCAGGGTTACGCGGATCATCTTCGGGAATACCAGCTTCGACTTTACCAACCATATCACCACCAACGTCAGCCCCTTTGGTAAAGATACCGCCGCCAAGACGAGCAAAGATTGATATTAAGCTAGCACCAAAACCAAGACCAATAAGGCCTTCCAAGGTTGTGCGAACATCGACACCTGACGTGGTCATATATATATAATAACTAGCAACACCAAGCAGACCTAAGCCAACCACAAGCATGCCGGTGATCGCGCCAGATGTAAACGAAACGTCAAGGGCTCTAGCGATGCTGTGCGAAGCGGCCTGTGCCGTTCTCACATTGGCACGAACAGATACATTCATTCCGATATAGCCCGCTAAACCTGATAATATAGCTCCAGCGACAAAGCCAATAGCCACATGTCTTCCTAATAGTAATAATAACAATATAGCAACAATGACACCAACGATGCCAATGGCTTTATATTGTCTATTTAAATAAGCCGCAGCGCCTTCTTGAATTGCAGAAGCAATTTCCTGCATTTTCTCATTACCTGTATCAAAGGCCATTACTTTTCGTGTTGCGTAAATGCCGTATATTAATGCGACAACTCCACACCCCACTATCATTAAATATATATTAGTCATTGTTTCCCTCTATTTTGGTTTTCTTAAAATTAATTTCCCTTACTTGATGCGATTAAAGGATCGCAAAAAAGGTCTCTCCTCACAAAAGATAGGACAAAATGCTCTATTATGATAAGGAAATCAAGAGTAGAATTGGCATTGATTAGATATAATGCCCTGCCACAATACTTAAAAAGACAATCAGTCCGAAATGATGGTTTGATTTAAAAAGTTTTAGGCACATCTCACGGTCATCTATATCAAGCTTTTTAAGCTGATAAATCAAATGTCCAGCACTGACGATCATTCCAATATAAAACCCTATATTAAGGCCGCAAAGATATCCTGAGGCGGTTAATAATAAAATGCAGGCACTGTAAAAACAACAAAGCCAGATATGAGTTTTATCCGCAAATTTTAGGGCGGTTGATTTAACGCCGATCAATGTATCATCTTGCTTATCTTGATGAGCATAGATTGTATCATACCCTAAGGTCCAGAAAATCCCACCAATATAGAGCATGATAGCCGGTAGTTCGATGGTACCGCTTACTGCGGCCCAACCCATCAGAGCCCCCCAGTTAAAGGTAAAACCGAGCATTAATTGAGGCCAATATGTGATGCGTTTCATGAGGGGGTAAATAATGATTAAAATAAGTGAAAATAATCCGACCATTTGGCTAAATTTATTAAGCTGCACTAAAACCATAAGGCCGATTAAGCATAAAAAACCAAGGAAAATCATTGCGCCAAGTCTTGAAACTCGGCCGCTAGGGAGTGGCCTTCCTTTGGTTCGCTCCACTTGACCGTCAGCCTTTTGGTCCCATAAATCGTTAACCACACAACCCGCACCGCGCATGACAAAGGCGCCGATGGTAAAAAGGAGGATTAAATTTAGATTTGCTTCAAATATACCCATGCCATATTTATGACTAACAAGACCAATAGACCATAAACCGGGCCACAGCAAAAGCCATGTGCCAATGGGCCGATCAGCGCGGATAAGCTGAAGGTAACCCCAAGCAAAATCAGGAGATAATTTATTAACCCAACTTTGTTTAACCGTATCTTCTGGTGCTTTTTTTATACGTTGATCTAATTTGGTCATTTGTCTATATGTAAATATTGATTATCATAAGACTATAGTCATAACTGAATTGGGTAAAATGTCGAACAAAATTGCAAAAACCCGTCTTTTTATAGACGATGAATTAAAAGTCGCTGCTGTGCTTTTAATTGATCAAAACCAAGGACATCATTTAGTTAATGTCCTGCGCCTTAAATTGACCGACTATATTACCATATTTAATGGCAGATCAGGCGAATGGCTGGCTGAAATAACAAAGGTTGGTAAAGGCAAGGCCATGGTGACGGTGCGCGAACAAATAGCAGAGCAAACCTCCGGGTCTGATTTATGGTATATATTTGCCCCCCTTAAAAAAGCCCGTATTGATTATATGATGCAAAAGGCTACCGAGCTTGGGGTAAGCGCTATTTGCCCCGTCCTAACAAAGCGCACCAATTTAGACCGTTTAAAACCAGAAAAATTATTGGCCAATGTGGTCGATGCCGCCGAACAATGTGGACGTATGAGTATTCCTAAAATTGACGTCATGACGCCGCTCACGCAATTATTAAAGGACTGGCCCCGTGACCGTATCCTTATATTTTGTGATGAAGCAGGTGACGCGATGGCTATGCAGGATTTGCCAAAGAATAATAAAAAATGGGCGGTGCTTATTGGACCAGAAGGGGGCTTTACCGCAGAAGAGCGCCAAATGATTAGGGATCATGAAAATAGCATTGCCGTCACATTAGGCCCCCGTATTTTGCGCGCCGATACGGCAGCAGTAACAGTGATCGCCTTATGGCAATCATTTTTAGGAGATTGGTCAAAATGAACGATAACCAACAGTCCCCTTGGGGACAAAAACCGCCAACGCCTAAAAAAACAATTCGCCCTTTTATCATCTTAGTAGGAGTGGTGGTTGTAATCACCTTGATCATTGGTTGGATTTTAAGCAGGGGTCTCTCACAAGGGCAGGGCGCATCTCTTTTGTATGATTTGCTGCTCCTCGCTTTGGTGGGTGCAGGCTTGATCGGTCATGTGGTCAGTAATCCCGGCCAGAGCCTGCGTAATATCGCGGGCTGGGTTATTATCTTTGGTATTTTAGGGCTTGGATATTCCCTCTGGAATGGCAGTGGACGTCTTGCCGGTGAATTTAATCCTTCAGCAGGCAACATTAATCAAGACACCATTAGCTTTCGTGCTGACTTGAGCGGCCATTTTGTGGTTAGAGCTAAAATCAACGATAAAAATATTGATTTTTTAGTTGATACAGGGGCCACAGACGTTGCCTTGACATTGGAAGATGCTGCAACAGTCGGCTATAAGATAGACGATTTATCATTTGATATCCCCGTTTCTACGGCCAATGGTACGGCCTATGCGGCGGCTATTATGATTAATAAAATAGAAATTGGCCCCATATCGGTCTCAAATGTACGCGCTTCTGTGGTTCGTTCAGATATGGATACATCATTATTGGGAATGAGTTTTTTAAATAAATTAAAGGGTTACGAAGTTAATGGTGACCTATTGACTTTATATCCATAAGTCATACATGATAAATGATATTGCCGTTTAAGGCTAATAAAGAGGGTACTAAAGTGAACAATATTTCAAGAGATTCATTAATTGAGAATAAACAACAACTCATAGATTATATAGCCTCAGGCTCTAGACCGAGAAGTGAATGGACTATCGGTACAGAACATGAAAAATTTGTTTATTGTGTTGATAGTAATAAGCCAGTGCCTTACGAAGGCGAGCGCAGTATTAAAGCCATATTAGTGGCCCTTCAAAAAGAATTTGACTGGGAACCCATTATGGAAGGTGAGTATATCATCGGCCTTAAAAAAGATGGACAATCCGTAACCTTAGAGCCGGGCGGGCAGCTTGAACTTTCTGGAGCGATGCTCAAAACTTTGCACCAGACTTGCGCTGAATCTACATCTCACTTGCGCCAAGCTCAAGCGGTCAGTGAAAAACTTGGAATCAATTATATTGGTATGGGGTTTAACGCCAATACCAAGCGCGAAGATGTGCCGACTATGCCCAAAGGCCGCTATAATATTATGCGCAATTATATGCCGAAAAAAGGGAACCTCGGGCTCGATATGATGCTCAGGACTTGTACGATCCAAGTGAATCTCGATTATTCTAGTGAAGCAGACATGGTTAAAAAATTCCGCGTCTCACTGGCTCTTCAACCCCTTGCAACAGCCATTTTTGCGGCCTCTCCTTTTACAGAAGGAAAGCCAAACGGATTTCAAAGTTACCGCTCACACATCTGGACTGATACAGACCCTGATCGTTGTGGCATTCTTCCTTTCGTCTTTGAAGAGGGGATGGGGTTTGAAGCCTATGTGGATCATGTTCTTAATGTGCCCATGTATTTTGTCAATCGCAACGGTATTTATCATGATGTTTCCGGTAAATCTTTCAAAGACTTTATGAACGGAAAATTAGAAGGATTTGAAGGCGAGCTTCCAACCATTGATGACTGGGAAGATCAAATGAGCACATTATTTCCTGAAGTGCGCCTGAAGAAATTTCTCGAAATGCGCGGTGCTGACGGCGGAACGTGGAGCAAAATTTGTGCCCTTCCTGCTCTTTGGGTTGGCTTGTTTTACGATCAAACATCACTGGATATGGCGTGGGATATGGTCAAGGACTGGACCCACGAAGAACATCAACACCTGCGTGATAATGTGCCAAGAGATGCTCTTAATGTTCCTTTTAGAAACGGTACTACTCAAGATCTCGCCATGCAAATGTTAAAAATTTCAGCCGCAGGCTTGGAGCGACGCGGTCAATTTAACAATAGCGGCGAAGACGAGCGGGTATTTCTAAACTCCCTATTTCAAACCGTTGAAAGCGGCAAAACAACAGCCCAGCTTATGCTTGATGCTTATTACGGATCTTGGAATCAAGACATTTCCAAAGTTTTCACGGATTGTTCATTTTAAGCACGGATTGTTCATTTTAAGAATGTGAAGTTATTAATCCTTTTTGACGACTTGATAGCCACCGAAGGATCCCATGGGGCCAGGGAAAACCACGGGACTTTCAGCACCGTCCAAGGCGACGCTTGCCACGCCGAAATAATAGTTGTCGATCACTAGGTTTTCAAAGATGTAGGTCTCCACATCACCGACAAATTTGCTGTATGTCCATTTTGGTTGGTCCGTATAACGCCAGTAAACTTTATATCCGGCGAGATTTTCGGCCATTTTACCAGTTGGCTTTTTCCAACTGATCACAGCAGATGCCTGTACAGCTCCTTTTAAAGTTACATCCGCAGGGAACGGCGGTGCGGCGGCCATTTCGGCGAGACTTGCAATATTAAGCGATGTTAATTTTGCCGCATATTCAAAATTGACGCCCTCAATCACATCACCGTAGGCGCGACCATTTTCAACACGGATATCTTGATGTTGACGGTCATAATGTTCATGGGTTTCCATGATCCGCACGCCGGGAATGCCGACCGCGTTAAAGGGGCGGTGATGACCACCACGGCCAAAACGGTCAAGGCGGTAAACCACCATTACATCCAGATTTGGGATATATTTATCGGCTTGGCGATCAATGAAACGAGCAATATTTCTCGATGGGCTATCAACCTCACCACCGCTAAAGCGGCGAGTGCGGGCTTCTTCTGGGGTTTCAACATCGCGGGTGCCTTCGGAAAAGACACGTGCTGTGGTATTATCGGTCACTCCGTCAATGCCGGTAATATTGCCGATCATGTCATTGTTAAGTACGGCTTTGATCCGCCAGTCATTGTCGAGGGCATGTTTTGCAACAATTTTTCCTCCGTAAAGCCCTTGTTCTTCGCCAGAAAGTCCCATGTAAATGATTGATCCTGCAAATTTATGCTTGCTCAATACCCGCGCGGCTTCAATGACACCGGCCATACCAGAGGCGTTATCATTAGCCCCAGGGCTATCGTTTACTCCGTTTAATGGATCAGAAATACGGCTGTCAATATCACCAGACATGGCCACATAACGTGAAGGGTCAAGGCCGCCGCGTTGAATAGCGACAACGCTCACCACTTCTGTAGGGTTTGGGATGCGTTCACCAGAGACGGTGTCGCTAATATACATAACCTCTAAGCAATTACCGCAATCGGCGCTGATCCGTTCAAATTCGGCTTTAATCCAACGTCTAGCTGCGCCAATACCACGGGTCTCAGACACAGTATCAGATAAGGTATGACGGGTACCAAAACTGATCAGTTTACGAATATCTGTTTCAATACGCTCGGCGGATACATCCTTAACCAATTGATGGATTATGGGCAATTCTGAAGATGCTGGCTGTTGGGCCTCCGCGTTGAAGGCCAGTGCTAGACTTGAGGCGGCAATCGCTAAGCTCTTAAAGTAAGATGCCATGTTAATTCTCCCAATGTTAATTCTCTCAATGTTAATTTCTAAAGCACTATATAAAGCCCATAGTATAGGCAAGGTCAACCGACATTTGATTTATGATAGATTGCAAAAATGATCCAAGGGTATTAAAACTATTAAAGAGATAATGATAAGGGGCCATTGAATGAGAAGAATGCTTTTTAGTATGGTTGCTTTTTTACTCATATCGCCAACTTATGTTTGGGCAGATGATGTAGAATTGGACCAATTATTCACACCATTGATTGAAAAAATGATGGTGGATAACAGTGTTTATGGTTTTGTTTTTGCTGTTGTTTCTAAAGAGGGTGTTTTATTTAAAAAATCCTACGGGGTTAAAAATATTTATACTGGCGAACCTGAAACCAATAAATCACTTTTTCATATGGCCTCTGTCACTAAAACTTTTGTCGCGACCGCCTTGATGCAACTTCAAGAGCAAGGAAAACTTGATGTGGATAAACCCATTATTGATGTTTTACCTTATTTTGTTCTTGTGGACGCGCGATATAAAGATATTACCGCCCGTCAACTGGCTAGTCATATTTCAGGCATGCCTGATTTTGATAGTGATCCGTGGCATGATCCGGATTATGACGAAGTTGCGCTTGAACGATTTGTTCGCCATTTTGTTTCTCATAAATATTTAACCCACAACCCAAATACCACCTATCAATATAGCAATACTGGCTATGAAATTCTGGGCGACGTGATTTCTAAAGTCGCCGATATGCCCTTTGAAGATTATGTGCAGGAGAAGATTTTAATGCCCCTTGGTATGGTTGACAGCACATTGCTGATTGAAGCGGCTGATATGACCAAGTTAAATAGTCTTCATAATGCGCCTTATAAAATTAAAAAAATCGCTGATGTTTATCCCTATAACCGGATGCATGGGCCAAGTTCCACACTTATTTCAAATATTGACGATATGAGCAAATGGCTGAGGGCTAATTTAAATGGTGGAATGTTGAATGGTAATCGAATTTTAAAAGCAGACACCATAAAAGCTATGTGGCAACCCGCATTAGGTCAATTTGATAATATTGGTTTTGGCTGGCACCGCCGCCTTCAACAAGATAAGCAAATTATTTATCACGGGGGCAATGATGGCTTCAAATCATATGTGGTGATGATCCCTGATTTGGACATTGGCTTTGTGATGATGTCAAATACCACGACCCAGCCTTATCACGAATTTGCAAAAGAAATTACCGATATGCTGATTAATTATAAAGGAAAGTAAAAATATGACGGTTATAAAAGAAGCAAGAGAGGCTGAGGTTGCCAACCTTCTTAAAAATGTCCGCCTTCTTGCGGGGCCCGTTGATGTGAGCCTAGAAAATTTAGATACAATTAAACAGGCCTTAGTAGCAATCGCCGATAAAAGCGAATTTTGGTGCGAGCAGGAATTTCCAGGCCCCGTGGGCGATAAAGTTCACACTCGCCACCTTATTTCACAAGATGATGATGATAGTTACGCGCTTTATTTAAATGTCATGCATACGGGCAAAGTCTCCCCGCCCCATAATCATACGACTTGGGCCTGTATTGCCGCGGTAGAGGGGCAAGAATGTA
>ERZ890510.1497-NODE-1497-length-15017-cov-7.339594_pt1 | contig 15017 bp, 13 predicted proteins | sample MGYA00521265_ERZ890510 | MGnify/ENA primary metagenome ERZ890510 (study PRJEB32303, sample SAMEA104408624) | aquatic metagenome | biome: Brackish water; feature: Chemocline; material: water | place: Baltic Sea | collected 2014-10-26T21:54:00 | depth 110 m ...
GACCGGAGCAGGGAATCCACTTATCCCCACTGTTCAGTTTTCCGGAGCCACCTCTAACGGAACCAGAGACGTGCCGTGATGGTTGTGGTTGAACTAAAGATCGCTTGGCCCTTCCGGGGAGGGCTCGTTGGTGTAGCAAGGTTGCGTAGGTGTTGGTGCAAGGTGCTGGTGTTTGCTGGCCCGGGAAGGGCTTCATCAAGCCAAAAGGGCTAGGTGACGGTGGGTTTTCGAGGGTATGTTTTCTTGACGTCTTGTCGAGGGGCAGTTGGGAGCGGTTTGCAGTGAGAGTCGGCAGCAGGGCTTGGTGTTCAAGGTGTTCAACATGTTGATTCAAGATGTTGCCCATGGAGTGCCCGGGAAGCAGGCCGTTACGCCAAGGGGTTAAGGCTATGGGGTGTTTTCGGGTATTTTTTTCGACGGCTCGTTGAGAGGCAATAGGGGGCTGGATGGCGGAGGGAGTTGGGTGGTGGAGGTGGTCAAGGTGTCCAAGGTGTTCATTCAAGATGTCGCCCATGGAATGCCTGGGAAGCAGGCCGTTACGCCAAGGTGTCAAGGTGTCGCTGCTTTTTCGGGCATATTTTTTTCGACGGCTAGTCGAGATGTTGTTGGGGGGCTGGGTAGCGGGGGAAGTTGGGTGGTCGAGGATGGGCATCTGACCACTATAGTGCGGTAGGTGCTACGGGGTAAGTAGCAGGTGTCAGTGTGGTGCTTGCAGTGGAGATCGGCTCTAGTTGATGTGGAGCGTGAACACGGCAGGCGCGGTTCGGAACGTGCGGGTCGCCGATGCCGGGGACGATGGTATAGGAGGAGATGAAGCGGGCGAGCGTGGGGTCGTAGTAGCGGGGCCTGATTGAATCGGGGGGTAAGTAGAGGCCGGCGCAGCGTCGAAGCGCTGGCCGACGTAGAGGCGCTCGGTGTCGGCCGTGCCTGTGCTGGCGCTGACGTTGCCCGCGCCGTCCCAGTCGTACTGGAGGGTGTTCTCTGCCGAGCCGCCGTACGCATAGCGGTTCCACGCCTGCAGGATGCCCATGGCAGCGTTCGCGCTACGGGTCGAGCGGCTCGACGTGGATTCCTTGGGAGTCAATGACCAATCTGATCCCCGCCCGAACGTCGTGAGATGTGACGAGAACGGATTCTGGATTCTGAAGAGTTGAAGCGGTCACAGTGAACGTGAAATCCGGCCCCAGCACCTCTTCCAGCCATAATTCCGATTCGGCGTCCGCGCTGAACTCCAAGACTCGGTGATCAGCTCCGTAGTGGAGGATCCTGCTGCCGGACGCATCTGCGCTTGATGAGGCCAAAGCAGTCTCAAAACCATCACTCGATGTCACCGAGATGGTGGCCTGGGTTGCGAGATCATTGCGCACATATATGACGGGGGCGGGCGAGTCGCAGCCAATTGCCAGCGCTCCCGTAATTACTAACATTGCCGCAATGCCCAACCCATGAATACATCGTATGAGAGTGCCATGGCGTTCGAGAGTCATGTATGGATCACCTCGAACTCCAAAACAGCCTGGAAGTGTAGCGACGAGGATTCAGGTACCCAGGTTTCGTGGGTGACAAGACTGGATCTGAAATCCGGTTTTCGCCTGCGGCGCGCGCATTTATCTCGTATAAGTTCTGCCTATAGCCCACGGAGACTTGCTCGCGTACGTAATTGAGTTCAACTTTGTCCCCTTGCGCAAGTTGATCCTCGGCGTGCTGACCTTCGTGAATAATGAGGTAGGGGCTCACGCCGCTGCCTGGATCCGGACTGCAGATGTCTCGTGTGGTGATAACCGTCCTGTCGAGCGTAATCGCTGCGGCGTCACTCAAACGCAAGAATAACCCCAGAACGCTCTTCTCCTGCACTTGAATAACCTCTCTGATCGCAGGGATTCCATCTACTTCGTCTGCGGTTCGTATGGACTCGGCTTTGGCCAACCAGGTAGCGGCTTGTGCTGTCTGGTGCAATCCCGACGCGGCGACATTTCGACCAGCATCTTTGGCAACGTCGACTGCAGTTTCGACGACCACGGCAGTCACGTCTCTGACGGTATCGATCGCTTTCTCGCAGTAACGAGAGAAGCGGCCAAAACAATGGCCAGTCGGATCCGTGCATCGGAGGGGGTTGCCCCGCACGTACGCATAGCGGTTCCAGGCTTGGGGGTCGCCGACGCCGGGGACGATGGTGTCGGGGGAGATGAAGCGGGCGAGGGTGGGGTCGTAGTAGCGGGCGTTGTAGCAGTAGAGGCCGGTGGCGGCGTCGAAGCGTTGGCCGGTGTAGAGGCGGTCGGTGTCGGCGGTGCCGGTGCTGGCGCTCACGTTGCCCCAGGGGTCGTAGGAGGCTTCGTAGACGGCGGCGCCGGTGTCGTCGGTGACCCGTTCGACAGGCTCAGGGCAAGTGCTGGAGGTGGAGCCGAGGTGGTCTTGGTGGAGGTAGCGCATGTTGGGGTCATGGTACGTGCGATATGGAGGGTTGTCTCGGGTTGGCGAGTAGGAAAGCGATTGCTATAGCGGGCAGGCGGGCGCTTTTCGAGTGCCCCAGGGCGAACGGGGATACGGCAGCGGGGAATGGGATGGGATGGGATGGTGAGAGGTCTTTTGACTTCGCTGGCGCTGCGCCCAAGGAACTGAGGGACGAGAGCGGGGCGGAGAGAGATCCTTCGGTTCCGCTCGGCGCGGACTCCGGATGGGACGTTAAGAGAGAGTGGCTGGTTTGCGTTGCGCGGGGCTGATGTGGGTGGAGGGGAGCCCTCTCCTCAGTCCTCTCCCAGGGGGAGAGGAGGTTAGATGGGGACGGTCGCTCAAGGGCTTCGGTAGCGCTGCGTCCGCAGCGCTCATGGAACATGGGCTAGGCGCGGGCGTGGCGGCGCCAGAGGCCGTACATCATGATGGCCCAGAGGCGGGATTCGTGGTGGTGGGCGCCGGCGGTGAATTGCTGGTGCATGGTGGCGAGGACGCGGGCGTCGAATGGGGCCATGAGGTCACGGTCGGCGAGGATGTCGTTGAGGAGGGGCTTGAGTTCACCTGCGAGCCAGCTTGCCACGGGGATCGCGAAGCCGCGTTTGGGCCGGTAGATGGCTTCGCGCGGGACGTATTTCTCGGCGATGGCTTTGAGCGGGTGCTTGGGGATGGTGCCCGTCGCGGTCTTGAGGGACGACGGCAGGGTTGCGCAATACTCGATGACTTCGTGATCGACTAAAGGAGTGCGGACTTCCAGCGAGCAGTGCATGGAGGCGATGTCCATTTTGACGAGGCCGTCGTAGGGAAGGTAGGAGTGGTTCTGCATCCAGAGCATGCGCTCGACGGTGTCGGTGGCGTGGGCGTCCGCGCCTGAGAGCATCTGCTCACGCCAGCGAGCGACGGCGCTGGCAGGCGGTGCGCTAGTGCCTAGGAGTGCGGCGCGGCGTTGGTCGCCCCAGAACGCGGTGTACAGCAGCGGCACGACTTCAGGATGAAGGTAACGACTGGTGAGCCGTCGGCGGACGCCGGAGAGCAGCTGATCGTCGTCCTGCAGAGCGGCGATGGAACCGGCGAGCTTGGCGCCGGGCCAAGTCTTGTTGGACAGCCAATGGCCTGCTGCGGGCAGCTTGTACATGGGGTAGCCACCGAGCAACTCATCTCCACCGTCGCCATCCAAGGCCACGGTGACGTGTTGGCGCGCGACCTGGGAGATGAAGAACGCCGGCACGCAGCCCTTGTCGGCGAAGGGCTCGCCGTAGTGTTGGGCGATGGTGGGTAGTAGCTCCGTAACGTCGGGGGAGAGGACTTCTGAAACGTGATCCGTGCCGCATGCCTCGGCGACCATCTGCGCGTACTTCGACTCATCGTGGCTGGCGGCTTCGAGGGCCACGTTGAACGTCTTCACGGGCGTACTGCTGATGCGCGACATGATGGCAGTGACGAGGCTGGAGTCGACGCCACCGCTGAGGGTGGTGCCCAAGGGGACGTCAGCGACCATGCGTGCGCCTACAGCGTCGAACAGTTTCGCTTCAAGGGTCTCAAGGGCTTCCTGCTCGGTGATGGACCTGTCGGGTCGGTACTCCAACTGCCAATAGCGCGTGAGCCGGAGGCCTTTCGCATCGACGATGCCGTAGTGGGCTGCGGGGAACTTGCGGACGCTCTTGTAGATGGTCCAAGGCGCGGGGATGTACTGAAGCTGGAGGTAGAGTTCCAGGGCCTCGGCGTCTTCCTCGGTGGAGATGGCGCGGTTCCGCATGAGCGGGCCGATCTCCGAGGCGAACGCAAAGCTGGAGCCGGTCTCCGCGTAGACCAGCGGCTTCTCACCCATACGGTCGCGAGCTACGAAGAGGTGGTGCTCACGGGCATCCCAGATCACGAAGGCGAACATACCGCGGAGCATGCGCACGCAGTCTGGGCCGTACTCGCGGTAGAGCGCCAGGATCACCTCGGTGTCGGAGTGGGATCGGAAGCGGGTTCCTCCCGCTTCTAGGCGATCACGCAGGGCCTTGAAGTTGAAGATCTCGCCGTTGAAGACCAGGACGTTGCCGGTCTCGTCGTCGATGAAGGGCTGGTGGCCGGCGGGGGAGATGTCGATGACGGCGAGGCGATTGTTGCCCAGGGCACAGTGGCCCTCCTGGGACAGCCATGTGCCGGAGTCGTCAGGCCCCCGGTGCGACTGCGCACCGAGCATCTCTTCGAGGGTTTCGAGCGAGGCGCCCTGGGGGTAATCGAGGATGCCGACGATGCCACACATCAGCGGCCCAATCTGAGGGGCGAAACTAAGGCCTCGAAAGCCCGTTTACCGCATGGTTGTCGCGTGGGTGAGAACACGAGCGGATGGTATCATCGGCAGGTGCGCCAGACACCGTTTCCCGCGTGTATATCGCGGGATTTCGTCGGCGCAAACTCACGAGCGGTCAAGAGGACTGACAGTGCAAGTGATTGGCGTCATTCCGGCCAGGATGGGCTCTAGCCGGTTCCCCAACAAGCCCCTCGCGCCGATCCTTGGCATGCCCATGATCGGGCATGTGTACCACCGCGCCTGCCGCGCCGAGCGACTGAGCGAGGTGTGGGTGGCGACGTGCGACCAGGAGATCTACGACTACGTGGAGTCGATCGGTGGCAATGCGGTGATGACGGCGGACACGCACGAGCGCGCCACCGATCGAACCGCCGAGGCTTTGGTGAACATCGAGGCGATCACGGGGCGGCAGATCGAGGCTGTGCTGATGATCCAGGGCGATGAGCCCATGCTGGTTCCTTCGGAGCTCGACGATCTCGTGGTCGCTGCGGAGGCGGCACCTGACGCTGCGGCAGCCAACCTGATGATCAAGATCAGGACTCAAGAAGAGTTCGAAGACCTGAACGCGGTGAAGGTGGTGGCCAGCGTCGATGGTGAGGCGCTCTACCTATCACGCGAACCGATTCCCTCCAAACGAAGATTCGGTGCTGACGTTCCGATGTGGCGCCAACTGGGGATCATCCTGTTCCGGCGTGACGCCCTGCTGACTTACGCGAAACTAGAGCCAACGCCTTTGGAGATCATCGAATCGGTGGACATGAACCGGTTCCTGGAGCACGGCTACACGATCAAATTGGCAGAGGCGACGCATCCGACGAAGGCAGTGGATACGCCAGAGGATCTGGCGGAGGTTGAGCGCCTGATGGGCGCTGGCGATCCGCTCGCCGACGAGTACCTGGGCGCATGACGCCTAGCATGACACGCAGAACCGGCGAGAACTGGTCAGCGATGGTCTATCGTGTATCGAACGCAGATGCAGAGCGTCGGGACGCTCTCACTCACAAATCCTTAGGACACCTGGACATCAACAGATGAACAATATCGACGGCATCCACGCAAACACCGAGGGCCTAGCGCAATTCGCAACGGGCTACTTTGACTATCTATCCACCGTGCTCAGCAGCGTCGACGATGCGGCTGTGGACGCACTCGGTGAGTTCCTCCTGGACGCTCGCGAACGGAACGCCACGATCTTCATCGCGGGCAATGGGGGCTCGGCGTCGACGGCGACGACGATGGCGAACGATCTGGGCTCGGACGTTATGCGCAAGACGGGGACGGACCGGCCGCTACGCATGCTGGCGCTGACGGATAACAATTCAGTGCTGACGGCAGTGGCGAACGACACGGGGTACGAGAACGTTTTCGTATACCAGCTACGTATCCACTATCGGCCAGGCGATGTGCTTCTGGTGATATCGGCCAGCGGCAATTCACCGAACGTAGTGCAGGCGACGGAGTGGGTTCACGCTCAAGGCGGCAAGGTGGCAGGGTTGCTGGGCTTCGGTGGTGGCAAGCTGAAGGACATGTGCGACGTGGCGCTGCACTTCAAGACAGAGCCCGGCGAATATGGCCCCGTGGAAGACGCCCACTTGGTGGTCAATCACATCCTGGCCCACTGGCTCCAGCGCAATCTGAAGCCGTAGTTACGGGTCCCATCTTTGGCGATCCACAGGTGAAATAGATGAAAGTCTTGATCGGGACATCAACGTTCGGAGTCGTCGACGATGCGCCGCTGCGACGGCTGGCTGATGTCGGTCTGACGCCAGTGCTGAACCCGTTCGCGCGAAAGATCACGGATGACGAACTCCCTGGTCTGCTGACCGAAGACACGGTAGGGCTGGTCGCTGGCCTGGAGACGCTGGATCGGCCGATGTTGGCTGGTTCGCACCTGAAGGCGATCTCACGCGTGGGCGTTGGGATGTCCAACGTCGACCAAGATGCCGCACGCGACCTGGGGATCGCGGTGTTCTCTACGCCGGATGCGCCTACGCAAGCGGTGGCTGAGCTGGCGGTGGGCAGCTTGCTCGCCCTGCTGCGACGCGTGCCAGAGATGGATCGCGATATGCACGCGCGACGGTGGAACAAACAGCTTGGCTTGCAGCTCGGCGACCGGACAGTGGCTATCGTTGGATTTGGGCGCATAGGTCGGCGCATAGCGTCGCTGCTGGCGCCCTTCGGGACACGAGTGCTGGTGGTCGACCCCATGATGGAGGGAACCGCGCCAGGTGGCTTTCCCGTGCTCTCGCTGGACGATGCGCTGGAGCAGGCAGATGTGGTGAGCGTGCACGCGAGTGGCGACAAGCCAATCCTCGACGAGGCGGCGTTCGGTCACCTGAAAGATGGCTCGTACGTGCTGAACGCGTCGCGCGGCGGATGCGTGGACGAGGACGCTCTACTGGCAGCGCTGACGTCGGGCAAAGTCGCGGGTGCGTGGGTGGATACGTTTGAGGCGGAGCCGTACGACGGTCCGCTGTGCGATCACCCTCGCGTTTTGCTTACACCACACATCGGCTCAAATACGGCAGAGGCGCGCGTGCAGATGGAGGCGGAGGCCGTGGAGAACCTGATCGGCGGCCTGACCAAGGCAGGGGTGCTGTAGCGTGGATATTTCATTCGCAGGCCAGACGGTGCTGATCACGGGTGCAACGCGCGGCATCGGCGCTGCGTTGGCCGACGCGTTCGAGGCTTCGGGCGCGACGCTGCTCCTGACTGGCACGGATCAGGCGCAGTGCCGTGATCTGACGGCGGCCGCAGCTAGTGATGGACGGGATCGCCGGTACATGGCAGTGGATTTCAATGCGCCTGCGAGCTTCGAGGAGTTCTTGAAAGAGATCGAAGGGCTCGCTCGGCTGGACGTTTGCGTGAATAACGCGGGCATCAACCGGATCAACGCGCTGGCCGACGTAACGGAGGCAGACCTGGACGCGATGATCGCGATCGACCTGCGGGCGCCCATTCTGGTAACGAAGGCGGCGACGGCGGTGATGGGTCGCGCGGGGTACGGCAGAGTCGTGAACGTGGGATCAGTGTGGAACACGGTGAGCAAGCCGAAGCGGTCGACGTACTCGGCGATGAAGGCTGGCATCCACGGGCTGACGATCGGCGCGGCAGTGGAGCTGGCGCCGCAGGGAATCTTGGTGAACACGGTGTCCCCAGGTTTCGTGATGACGGATCTGACCAAGCAGAACAACTCTGACGCGGAGATCGCGGTCATGGCACAGCAGGTGCCCCTAGGCAGGCTCGCCGAACCCGATGAGATCGCGAGCACAATCCTGTTCCTCGCCAGCAATGCCAATACGTACGTCACCGGCCAGAACCTGGTCGTGGACGGAGGCTTCACGCATGTCTAGTCCGCTGGTGGTGCGATCGTCGAAGGGCGAGTACGAGGTCACGTTCGTCGAGCACGCCAGCGAGCGGATCGCGGGGCTTGTGGCGGAGGGCGCGCAGGTCGTTTGTGACGCGAACGTTGCGCGCATCCACGCCGACCTGATCGCGGGCGTACCCAAGGATCAGCTTGTGCTGCTTGAGGCTCTGGAGCCTAACAAGACGATGGACAAGGCGCAGTGGCTGATGCAGACGGTGTCGGGGCGCCAACTTCGGCGCAATCAGCAGTTGGTGGCGATCGGCGGCGGCATCGTGCAGGACGTCACGGCGTTCTCGGCGTCGATCCTCTACCGGGGCATCGACTGGACGTTCGTCCCGACCACGCTGTTGGCCCAGGCCGATAGCTGCATAGGCGGCAAGACTTCCATCAACTTGGGCGATAGGAAGAACCTGATAGGGTCGTTCCACCCGCCTGCCGAGGTAGTCGTTGACCTTGGATTTCTGGAGTCGTTGTCGGATGACGACATCAGGTCCGGGATCGGCGAGATGATGCATTACTTCCTGTACGCGGATAGCCCGCTAGCGCAGGCTTTGATCGACGATCACGCCGCGGTGTTAAGCGACCGCAAGAAGTTGCGACCGTACATCGAAGAGAGCCTGACCATCAAGCGTGTGGTCATCGAAGAGGATGAGTTCGACCGTGGGGAGCGGAACAAGTTCAACTACGGCCACACGTTCGGGCACGCACTTGAGGCGGTGACCAGGTTCGCGGTGAATCATGGGCAGGCGGTCACGGTGGGTATGGATCTGGCGAATCGGCTGTCCACAGAGCACGGCATGCTGGATGAGACGGAGGCCGGACGGCTCCACCAGCTGCTGGCGGTGAACCTCCCCAAGTACGACTGGGCGTCGTTAGACCTGGACGAGTACCTGAATGCGTTGGGTTCGGACAAGAAGAACGTGAGTGCGGATCTGACGTGCATCCTAAGCAGGGGGCCGGGCAAGCTTTTCAAGCATTCGCTGCCCATCGACGCCAGCCTCCGGCGGTCGATCAGCGAGTACTTCGCGTCTATCAGCTAGCGGCGTGCTCTCGGGTGAGCCGGGCGATGGTTTCGGCCCAGCGGGTTTGCGCCTGCCCATCGAGACGTGAGAAGAACGCGCGCTCTATCTCGCCACCGTCTGCAACTCCTTGCCCGCGGGCCACGTCGGCTAAGGCCACTTTGAGCGCTTCGGGGCTAGCGGCGAACCGCACGTTGCCTGTCATGTCCATCAGGCCACTGGGGGACGCGAAATCGGGCAGGTTCAACGTCACGACCGGATAGCCTAGGGCGGCGGCCTCCATGCCGGCTGATGAGTACGTGGTCACGACAGCATCAGCGCCTGCCATCAGGTCGTAGATGTCGCCGGACGCGATCTCATACGTGGAGCCTCGGGAGGCCGTCTGTCCGGCAGACAAGAATCGCTCTATCTGCTCAGCCTGGACGCTGGAGCGTGGGTGGGGCTTCAAGATGAAGTGGTAGTGTTCGGCGCTATTGAGCACCGGCCTGATCGTTCCCATGATCTGCCCGCCGTCGGTTCCCCCGAAGATGACCAGAATCCTCATGGGCCTACTTGAAGAGACGTTGGCAGGCGTGCTTGGCCCACCCCATCGTGGTGCATCGGCGAGCGCGTCCAGTCGTGGGGCGCCAAGCACGTGCAGTCGCTCCAGCGGGTACCCCGAGGCGCTGAGCACCGTGCGGGCCTCTTCGCTCTCAAGGATCAGGTGGTCAGGCATGGGGACGTGCTCCGGGCCCCTGCCCTCGCCAGAGGGAGCGAGTTCGCCTGCCGCGAATCGATACATGAGCTTACGCCCCGTGGGGCCGTGCTGGACGCCGATGTTCAAGGGCTTGGTTCGCGAGGCTGCGATGGCCATGGAAGTTGCTCTGCCGTAGGGGAATTCGAAGAGCGCGCTGGTCACGGCGTCAGGCGCAATGGCGTCGATGGACGCCTGCATACGGCGAAGGTGCATGAGGTAGCGAGGGGTGCGGTACACGGCCATGCGCAACTCCGGCCGGATAAGTGAAAAGATGTCCACGTCGCCGAGACGCCATTGGTCACGAAATGCGCTGTTTCGCTCGAGCCCTGCGTTCTTGAGCGCGGCACTTGCACCCTTCACCAGGCCTACGAACAGCCCAAGCCACGGTAGGTCGCGGTCCACCAGGCGTGCGGGTACGTCGTTGAAGCTTGGCTTGCGCCGCAGCATCAGGCACGCGTTCAGGTATGCGCCCATCGTCATGTGCTGGTGACCGTCATCAGCCGCGAACGTAACTGCGAGGAACGGAGTGACGCCGTGGGAGGCGATCAGGTTGGGAACGCGGTGGAATTTTTCATCCATCGCGCCGTTGGTGCTGATGAAAAAGCTGGGATACAGCGTGTGGAAACAGCAGATCGGGGATGGGCTCTCATCCGGCAGCGCGCGCACTGGCTTGGTGTTAGGTGTGAGCAGTTTGGCCAGGAACGTCTGCGCCAGGATGCGGCCTGACCAAAGGGCGAGTCGCGTGAAAATTCCCCTGTAGCTCATGCCGTCGTTCGGCTTCTCAGCAGCAGTCCTTCGATAACCGATCCCAAGAACCCCACAAAGCGATGCAACCACGTCGGAGAAAGCTTTGTCGTTGGAGACGAGGGTCACCTGGGTTGCACCGGTACGCGTGAGTGCCTGACGCGCCACTTCTAGCTGGCACAGTCGGGTGAATAGCGGGTAGATGTCGGATCGTCTGCCCGAAAGCTCGTGCAGCCACCAGAGTGACGCGTCACCACCGAACTCCCAAGCGTGGGTTAGCGGCTTGCCTCGAAGCTTGAAATCACGAGGTACCCGGGCGAGTAGCTCCAAGAATCGTACCGCGACTTCAGGTGCGACCTCGTCCACGGACGGAGCGCCGCTCTCGATGCTGACGTGGCCGGACGACGCGAGCGCGGCCACCACTGCGGCCACGGTGCCCTGCGATTGCGTAAACGAAAGCACGGTAACCGCGCTAGCGCCGAGGCTGGCCAGCGTGGCGCGGTCAACCACGGGGTCGCCGGAGTCGACGATGACCAGCGCCATGGGCTCGATACTCACGAGGCCCTCGATTCCGTGGCGTGGAACTCAGCGTAGATCCCGCCGAGCCTGATCAACTCATCGTGAGTGCCGCTCTCAGCGACCTTTCCGGCGTCTAGCGCGATGATGACATCCGCGTCGCGCACGGTAGAAAGGCGGTGGGCGACGATGATCACGGTGAGATGTCCGTGCATCTCCCTGATGGATTCCTGGATCAACGCCTGGGAGATTGAATCCAAATCGCTGGTGGCCTCGTCGAGCAGCAAAATCTCGGGATCCCTTATCAGCGCCCTGGCCAGGGCGAGTCGCTGTCGCTGCCCGCCTGAAATCATAGCGCCGCGCTCGCCGACGACCGTCTCGTAGCCAGCGGGTAGCCTGTCGATGAACTCCACCGCACCGGCGCGGCTCGCCGCAACAGCGACGGCGGAGGCGCTGACGCCGGGCTTGCTCAACTCCAGGTTGTGCCGGATCGAATCGTGGAACAAGAAAGTCTCTTGGCCAACGAAGCCGATCAGCGACCGCCAGGAATTCACGTCGAGATTCCGGAGATCGGTGCCATCGACAAGGATCGCCCCGTCCCTGGGGTCAGCGAGCCGGAGCAGCAGGTCTACGAAGGTCGACTTGCCCGCACCGGACACCCCGACGATCCCGACGGTGGTGCCTCGTGGGATCACTAGGTTCATGCCTTCAAGCACGTTGGTCTGACCGTCATAGCTGAATGCTACATCTTTGAGTTCGATGCTTTCCCGGAGTTCAGCCGGGGTGCCCGCGCCCGGATTCGGGACAATCTGGCGATTCGCCTCGTCAGCCAAGTGGCGTACCTCTTCGTACCCCGGTTGAGCAGACACGAATTTGTAGAGCAGGTTCTGAAGCAAGACCAAACGCGGGGCTAGCCTGAATAGAAGAACGAAAAACGCGACCGTCGCCGCAGCTTCGATCTCTAGGATCAATACGCCGACCCCTAGCAGGGTCGCCGTCACTACCACCGCGCTGAGTTCATATCCGAGCCTGAAAGCCGCTACGAAACGCTCTGCACCGTAGCTTTCTTGCCCTGCTCGCATTGCAGCGCCCGCGAACAGGTCGGTTGCATGCGCTTTGAGCCCGAGCGCGTTCACCTCGCGGATAGCCGACAGGTACTCAACGGCTGTTGACTCCATCTCGGCGTTGGCGATGGTGATCTGGCGGCCTCGACGTCGCAGGGCTGCCGTCCGGCGGGTGGCGGTCCCACCGACGACGATGATGACAAGGGCAAGCAGGGCGAGTTCCCAGGAGATCAGTGCGGCTACCACGAAGTAGCCTGCTACCAGGATCGCCGTCACCGTGGCTTCCATGACATGCACCAACGCGGCACCGGTCCGGGAGACCTCGAAGACGACTGCATTCGACAGGCGCCCCAAGCGTTGGTCATCGAAATACGCCACTCTGGTCGCGAAGAAGCTGGCAAACAGTTCTGCCCGGACAGCCACCTCGACCCGTGCTCGTAGGTAGAGGATGGTCATGGATTTGGCCAGAATGAGCAGGCTTTGCAGCCCGAAAAGCACCAAGCCGAGCAGCACCAGCACCGTGGTTGAAAAAGGAAGCCCAACCCACGTGACAAAGTCGAAGATGGCCTGCGACAGCACATGGCCCGGCTCAACGTTTTCAGGGGTGCCGATGCCTTCCACGATGGGGAGGATGAGGCCCAGCCCAACGCCTTCGAGAAGGGTGATCAACATGCTCAGACCGACCGTGCCAACGACCAGCCAGGGACTTTGCTTGAGCGCGACTTTGAGCAGGTGCCACATGGGAAAGCTGTTTTTATCCGGTCGCGCCCGACGCGAAGAAGCGCTTCAGCGCGTTCAGCGCGCCGATGGCGGCCTTGGATTGGGATTCCACGGTGGCGCCCGCGATATGCGGACTTACGACCATCTTCCCCTCGCGGTGCAAAGGCAACAGAGGGGACTCGTCGTGGGTGTTGGTGACTTCGCCGACTATGACATCCACAGCCACGCGCAGGTCGGGGCGCTCGCGCACGATGTCGGCCAACTCCTGCTCGACCACGACCTCGCCACGTGACGTGTTGACGAAGACTGCGTTGCGCTTCATTGATCGAAGGAGGTCGGTGCCGATCATGCCGTGGGTTTCTGGGCTCAACGTGCAACAGACGACCACTGCGTCGGAATCGGCGAAGATGCGGTCTAGCGGCCAACTTGGGACGCTTGGCGCATCTACGTAGGGGTCATAGGTGGCGCAGGTCGCGTCGAATGCGGCGCAGTAGCGGGCCATGCGCGAACCGTTGCGTCCGAAGCCAACGATTCCCACCTGCAGGCCTGATAGCTCGGTGCCACGCAACATATCTTCACGGGTACGCCAGCGCCCCTCAGTGACTTCATTCACGGCGAAATCCAGCCGACGCAGCGCGTTCATCAGCAGGAGGAACGTCCACTCAGAACTGGCGGCGATCGAGTCGAGCGTTGGCCGGTCGTCCTGGAGGCTGAACACCTCGATGCCACGCTCGCGGCACACCAGTTCGTTGATGTGGTTCCGGCCGGTCGATGGTGTCGAGATGACCTTGAGGGCTGGGAGCCGATCAAGGATGGCGTCGTCCACGGTGAAGTTCTGGCCGGGGTTGGGCACCCAAACGGTGATATCGGGACGCTTTTCGAGTTCCTCCGGGAGCCAAATCTCACCGAACTCCACGTCCATGAGTTCGCGGTAGGCGGCCAGTGTTGCGTCAGGAAGGAAGTCGAACGGTGCGCTGAACAGGCAGCGCTCTTTGGTGTTGGTCACGCTCATCGCCCCGCGTCGATGGCCGTGACAAGCTTGGCGACCTCTCCACCGAGTTGCGATAGTTGTCGCAGTTCGTCCGGAGTCGCGCTGAGCGTGTGGTCGCGGATCACCTGCGAACTCTTATTCAACGTGAAGTGCTTCTCCACGTACTGAGCGCCACGGGAGATCGCGAGCATGCAGGCGGAGATGCCGTGGCAGTGGTCAGAGTAGCCGTAGTAGGCGTCTGCAGAGTACTGGCCAGGCACGTTGACCATGTCTTGGGGGTACGTGGGGTACTTGGAGCGGCACCAGATGTAGTGCAGCTTGTCTGAGGGTGGGCCGAAGGGCCAATCCTCCCCTTCCCACATGCCCAACGACACGAACGTCTCTTTGCCTAGGGCGATGACTTGCTCGGCTAAGTCGGGGCGGTCGATAACCGTGCGCGATGCGACCTTCATGCGAGTGAGCTTGGCTTCCTGCACGAGATCGAGCGCGCCATCATTGATGACCGACGCGAGCATCTCGATGCCCAGGTAGTCGCACCAGCTACGAAGTTGGATGGCGCGTTCAGCGTCGATCTGGTTGATCTCGCCCGGCTGGTCACGCCAACCGAACTGGAATTTCGCTACGTCCGCTCCAGAGAGCTTCGCCTGCCGAATGAGTTCATAGGCCAGGTCAAAATTCCCTTCATGGTTCATCCCGATCTCGGCGACGATCTCCATTTGCATCTCCTTAGCGAGGGGGCTAGTTGCTCCAGGATCGCGGCCGCAAAGGCTGCCCTGCGTTCCTGGATATGATCAATTGCTCGGCCAGCCACGCGTCCTGCTGGGACTTGATCTGGAATCCATCCCAGCGTGGGACGACGATATGGCCAACCTTCGGTTTGAAATCTGCGATCTCGTCGAGCGAGTCTCGCCAGTGTACGTGGAGGACATCGTTGCCCTCATATAACGCCTCTCGCTCCACGCGAACCTTGCGGTGCATATTGGGGTTCACGGGCTCCAGCCCACGTTCTCCGTGTACGTAATAGAGGTCTTGATCCTCGTGCACGCTAATCACGGAATCAACGTCGTAGAGCAGGAGGGTGTCGATGCCCTTCTGTATCTGTTCGGGGTG